>Ga0208881_1000714_pt1 | contig 11676 bp, 10 predicted proteins | sample Knorr_S23_td_AAI_FD_185610 | JGI IMG/M metagenome (GOLD analysis project Ga0208881, IMG submission 185610) | Marine microbial communities from Southern Atlantic Ocean transect - Knorr_S23_td_AAIW_ad_876m_LV_B (SPAdes) (version 2) | ecosystem: Environmental > Aquatic > Marine > Oceanic | place... | reverse complement strand
TCGCGGACGTCGAGGAGGAGGTGGCCGTCGGCCAGCAGGGCCTCGGCACCGGCCGGGTCGGTCTCCCGGATGCGGGAGCGTGCGTCGGCTAGGAGGTCTCGAAAGGTCGCCATACCGGAAATCCTACCGAGTAGGTCAGGATTCGACCACCACGGATCCTGAATCGCCGGTCGGACCGCCAACGATCCGGGGCAGCACCTCGCTGATCGAACCCCGGACCACCACGTCGGCCAGGTGGTCCATCTCGGTGGGCGAGCCGTTAATCACCACGAGCGCGGCGCCGTGGCGCACTGCCACAGGGACCATGGCGGCCACTGGGTAGACGCCGAGAGTGGACCCGACAGCCAGCAGCAGGTCACAGGTCCGGGCGGCCTCCTCGGCCCGCTCCATGTCACCGGGGAAGAGGGCCTGACCGAAGCTCACGGTGGCCGACTTGAGGAGGTCGCCGCACCGGTCGCAATGAGGGTCGATGTCGCCGGACCTCACACGGTCCAGCACGACGTCGATAGGGGCCCGCCAGTCACACCCCAGGCACATGGCCTCGCGGACCGTGCCGTGGATTTCCACGATACGGGCTGGGTTGCTGCCCGCTAGGGCGTGGAGGCCGTCTACGTTCTGGGTGACCAGGGTGTGGAGGCGCCCGTCGGCCTCCAGAGGGACCAGGGCTTGGTGGCCGTCGTTGGGCTCCACCCCGTCCCACATCCCGCCGTGGGCCAGGACGTCCCACCGGGCCCGGCGGACCTCCGGGTCGGTGACGAAGACCCGAATGTCGGAGGCCTTCTCGGCCTCTGGGTTGAGGGTCCACACCCCGTTCGGTCCCCGGAAGTCGGGGATGCCGCTGTCAGTGGAGATACCGGCACCGGTCAGCACGGTGACCGAGGTCGCCCTGGCCACCAGCGAAGCGGCCCGGTCGACGGCATCGACGAGATCGGCGTCCATCCGGCGAGCCTCGCAGGACGGCCCGACCTCCGCCACCGTGGTGGGGTGAAACTGAAGGAATTGAAAGGTGCTAGAAGTCCCTATCAGAGTTTGGTCGGGGCCGGTCAGTTGGCGGGAGTGAAGGTGCAGGCTAGGTCGACCAGGAGCCGGACCCCGAAGCCCGTCCCTCCCGTGACCACCTCGCCGTCGTCACCGTCGGCGAACGCCGGGCCGGCGATGTCCAGATGGGCCCACGGAATCCCGTCGGCCACAAACTCGCCCAGGATCAAACCAGCAGTCAGAGCCCCGCCGTATGACCCACCGATGTTTTTCATGTCGGCCACTGACGAGTCGACCATTGACCGGTAGTCGACGGGCAGCGGCAGGCGCCACACCCGCTCCCCGGTCCGGGTCGACGCCTCCTCGACCCGGGTAAGGAAACCGTCATCGCGCCCCATAAGGCCGGCGATCCGCGGGCCGAGAGCCACCATGCAGGCTCCGGTCAGGGTGGCCAAGTCCACGATGGCATCCGGCTTGGCCTCCGACGCCAGCGACAGGGCATCGGCCAGCACCAGGCGCCCTTCGGCGTCAGTGTTCAGAACCTCGATGGTCTTGCCGTTACGGAGGGTCAGCACGTCGCCCGGCCGGGTGGCGTCACCGCCCAACATGTTGTCGGTCATGGGCAGGTAGGCCCGGACCCGGCAACGGGGGGCCACAGCAGGCAGAACCGACATGGCGCCCACCACGGCCGCTGCACCGCCCATGTCCATCTTCATGTCCATCATCCCTTGCCCTGTCTTGATGGACAGGCCGCCGGCGTCGAAGGTCAACCCCTTGCCGACCAGGGCCAGCGTCCCCTTCGGACGCCCCTTCGGCGTGTAGGTGAGCTCCACGAACCGGGGCGGCTGGGTGGAGCCCCGGTTCACACCCAGCAGGCCACCCAAGCGGGCCCGCCGGATAGCCGCCTCGTCCAGGACCTTGACGGTCAGGCCCCGGTCGCGAGCCATGCGCCGGACCCGGTTGGCGAACTTGGGCGGCGTAAGGCTCCCGCCCGGCTCATTGACCAGGTCACGGGCCAGGGTCACGCCGTCCACCACGGCAGTCGCCCGCTCAACGGCCGACCGCACCCCGGCCGCCGTACTCCCCACCAGCGTCACCCGTGCCAGGTGGTCATCGTCCTTGGTGGACTTGTAGCCGAACCGGTAGACGGCCAGGGCGGACCCTTCCACGACGGCGTGAGCGGCGTCGGCCTCCGACAGGTCGTCGGACCGGGCTACCGAGGCCAGGTCGGCGGCCAGCGAGCGGCGGCTCCGCACGGAGCGGGCCAGAGCCGCGGCGGCCCGACGCACCCCGACGGCGTCGATCCCGTCGACTGGACCCAACCCGACAGCGGCCACCAGGCGGCCGTCGCCGGGCACCACCTGGACTTGTCCGGCCTGGCCCGTGAAGCCGAGGCTCACCAGGGCGTCGCGGTCTAAGCCGGGCGGCAACGGCTGGTCGCCCGAGAAAGCCTCGGCGGTCAGCCCATGGGCGACCACCTCGGCCCGGGCTGGCGCACGGCGGGCGGTGGAGAACTGGATGGCCATGGGGCTCCTCGTTGGGGACGGTCAGTCAGGATCGCCCAGCGAGCGGGCGGTAACCGAGGTGCCCTCGCTCCAGCGGGCCAGGGTCCAAAGCAGATCGGACAGACGGTTGAGGTACGGCACCACCGAGGATCCGGGGGTGGCAGCTGACAGTGCCGAACGCTCGGCCCGGCGGCATACCGCCCGGGCCACATCGAGACGGGCCGAGACCTCGTCCTCTCCCGGCACCACGAACTCGGTCGGTGGGTCGAACCGGGCTGAGACGTCGTCGATGAGGCTCTCGAGTCGGTCCACCATCTCCGGGCCTGGACGAGAGCCAGCCTCGTCCAGGCGGTCCGGGTTGCAGGCCAGCTCGGCCATGACCACCCAGAGGTCGCGCTCGATGTCAATCAGGATCCCAGCCAGCTCGCCATCGGCCACCGCCCGAGCCAGGCCGATTACCGCCTGAGCCTCATCCACGTCACCGTAGGCCGTGGGCTGTGACGAGTCCTTGGCCACCCGGCCGCCGTGCAGCAGCCCAGTCGTCCCGTCGTCCCCCTTGCGGGTGTACACCTTCATCGCCGTTCCGAGCCTCCTCCGGCGGCGGATCCTACCCGTGGCCCGCCAACCGCCCCGGACCGGCCGGGCCTCAGGCCAGCGTGGCCCGGGCCACCAGGTCCATGCCGAAGGCGGTGAGGATGGCCAGGTAGAGAAGGCCGGTGGCCGCCATGACGGCCGAGTACTGGCGTTCCCGGAGGGCCGCCCGGGTCAGGGCCACCAGGGCGATGGAGGCGACCGAGCACGCCACCCAGAACCAGCCCAGCAGACCGTTGTAGCCGTCGTCGATGGTGCCGTTCAGTACCGAGCCCATGCCGGTCGGCCACAGCAGGACAGCCAGCTCGAACGGCCACACCACGGCCGTCCACCGAACCAGTTCCAGCAATGGCCCCCGGGCTAGGCCGGGCTGGACCAGGTACCAGTGGCCCAGCAGCATGGCGTTGGTGACCGCCCCCAGGAACAGCGCCCCGACCAGGGTGCGGGCCACGGCTAGCAGCGCCGGGTCCCCGGCGTCGACGCCGCCCGCTACAAGGGCCACCAGACCCAGGGCGGGCGCCACCAGGTCCAGGACGGGCGGGAACTCCGGCACTGAGTCGTCGAAGGTCCGCCGGTTCCGGTCGATGCCGGTCATCTCGGCCACCCGAGTGGTCCGGCGCTCCTCGACCCCCCGCTGGCCGGCCACCCCGGCCCGGCGACGCAGCACCGACACCACCATGGCCGTCGCGGTGGCGGCCACCATCCCCGCTCCAGCCACCTCGCGTACGGGCACCGGGTCCAGGGCCAGACCGGCCGCCACCCCGCCCGCCGCCATGAGACCGAACGTGGTCCGCATCGTCCAGCCGTAACCGATGCCCACTTCGCGGCGTCGGCTGGTCACCCACAGGAAGAACAGACCCCCGGTCGCCCACTGGAGCAGCACGGTGGCCGCGTCGAGGTCAATCACCGGCGTACGCGGACCGTCGGACCGGTCAGCCGTCGACCACAGCCAGGCCGTGGTCGATCTGGTTCATGGCCACAGGGCCGTCGGCGGTGGCCACCACGATGTCCTCCAGCCGGGCGCCCCACACGCCGGGCACGTAGATGCCCGGTTCAACGGAGAAGGCGTGGCCTACGGCTAGCGGCAGTTCGTTGCCGGCCACGATGTTGGGGTGCTCGTGTGCCTCCACGCCGATGCCGTGACCGGTCCGGTGGACGAAGTGCTCACCGTGCCCGGCGTCGTCGATGACCCGGCGGGCCGCCGCGTCGACGTCCTCACACGGGGTGCCAACGGTGGCCTCCACCACCCCGGCGGTCTGTGAGGCGTGCAGCACCCCGTAAAGCTCGGCGAACCCTTCGGGAGGCGGGCCGATGTGGACGCACCGGGTGATGTCGGAGCAGTAGCCGACGTCGCCTGGGCCGGCCATGGTGCCGCCGATGTCGAACAGCACCCCCTCGCCGTCCCCGATGACCCGACCCCCCGGCTCGTGGTGGGGGCTGGCCGCGTTGGGTCCCGAGGCCACGATCACGAAGTTGATCCGGTGGTGGCCTTCGTCCAAGATCCGCCGCCCGATCTGGGCTGCCACGTCGGCCTCGGTCCTGCCGACCAGCGGGACCTGCCCGGCCTGGACGTCGGCCAAGATGCGGTCCACGGCGGCACCGGCCCGGCGCAGAGCCTCCACCTCGTCGGCATCCTTGACCATCCGTAGCGGCGCCGTGACCTCCGAGGCCCGGGTGAACGACAGGGTGGGACACGCTGTGCCGAGGTCGACTAGGAACCCGGCCCACATCTGGTCGCCGACGGCCGCCGTGGCCGCCCCGCCGACCAGGTCGACCACCCGGGCGATGGGATCCTCGCCGTCCCGCCAGGTGACCAGGTCAAACACCTCCGGACGCTCCACGACCCGCGGGGCCTCTAGGTGAGGCACCACCAGATGGACATCTCCGTCGCGGGGCACGACCAGCATGGTGAGGCGCTCCAGCGGCATGGCCTCATATCCGCAGAAATACGGCAGGTCGGCGCCCACCGACAGGAGCAGGACGTCCACGCCCCGGTCGGCCATAGCCTCGCGGGCCCGGTCGATGCGCTGGCTGAACACAGCGACAGGCTACGAGGACCGCGGCGGTCGGGCGACGACGGGCTCAGCCCGCTCGGGCGGACAGAGCCACGGCCACCGGGCCCGTCGCGGCGGACTCGGCCGCCTGCCGGGCGTGGTAGCTGGACCGGGTTAACGGTCCGGCCTCCACATGGTCGATCCCCCGGGCCTTGCCGTACGCCGCCCAACGGTCGAAGGTGGCCGGCTTCACCCAGCGCTCCACCAGAAGGTGGCTGGTGGTGGGCCGCAGGTACTGACCGATGGTCACGATGTTGCAGTCCACGGCGGCTAGGTCGGCCAGGCAGCCCTCCACTTCGGTGTCGGTCTCGCCCAGGCCGACGATGATCGACGATTTAGTAATCAGGCCAGCCGCCTTCGCCCGGGCCAGCACCGACAGGCTGCGGGCGTAAGACGCCGACGGCCGGACTCGCCGCTGCAGGCGGGCCACCGTCTCGACGTTGTGGTTCAGGACGTCGGGCCGGGCGTCGAATACCGCCCCAAGAGCTTCCGGGTCGCCCTTGCAGTCCGGGATCAGCACCTCGACGGCCGTCCCCGGGTTGCGGTCCCGGACAGCGGTGATAGTGGCCGCGAAGGCCGACGCTCCGCCGTCGTGCAGGTCGTCTCGGGCCACCGCGGTCACCACGGCGTGGCGCAGGCCCATCTCGGCCACCGCCTCGGCCACCTGCCGGGGCTCGTCGGGATCGGGGGCGTCGGGCCGTCGGGTGTCGACCAGGCAGAAGCCGCAGGCCCGGGTGCATCGCTCGCCGTTGATCATGAAGGTGGCCGTGCCGTCGTTCCAGCAATCGAACACATTGGGGCAGCCAGCCTCCTCGCACACCGTGGTGAGCCGACGGCTACGCATCACAGCCTTGAGGCGGAGGTAGTCGGGGCCCGTCTCCAGTGGCACCCTCATCCACTCCGGCTTACGGCCCACGGGCGGACGGGCCCCGGGCCCCCGGCGTCGGCTGAAGGAACTCAGATCGTCGACCCGGTGCGTCCAGGCCACGTCGGCCCGGTCAACCGGGCCAGCTGCCCACCGGTCGACGGCTCGGTCAACCACCCGGTCAACCACCCGGTGCATCGGCACGTCGACCCCCTCGGCCGCCAACGATGTGACCCCGTAGCCGGTGATCCCGCAGGGGATCATGCGGTCGAAGTAAGACAGGTCAGGATCCACGTTGAGGGCGAAGCCGTGCATGGTGCGACTCCGGGTCAACTTCACCCCGATGGCCGCCACCTTTCGGGGCTGGGGGCCGTCGGGTTCGACCCAAACCCCGGGGTACCGGTCTAGGCGGCCCACGTCGGCAAGGCCGAGGTCGCGACATACGTTGATAAGGAGGTCCTCCACCGACCGCACGTAGGCCGCCGTGTCGGCCATGCCGCCGCCCCGCTTGCCGGGGAGGTGGAGAAGCGGGTAGCCGACTAGCTGGCCGGGACCGTGGAAGGTGATGTCACCGCCCCGGTCGGCCCGCTCAAGGTCCGCTCCCACCTCGTCGGGCGAAAGCAGCAGGTTGTCCAGGGAGGCCCGGACTCCGAGGGTGTAGACGGGATGGTGCTCGAGGAGAAGCAGGTGGTCCTGCGGGTGGTCGGCCGACCCAGCGGGAGCGTGGATCCCCTGCTGGAGGGCCAGGGCGTCGCGATAGCGAACGCGGCCCAGCCACCGGACCCGAAACGGTCGGGAGTGGGGGTCGGAGGTCACGGCGCCACCACTACCTGCACGGTGAAGGCCACCAGCAACGCCATCCCGCACACCAGGGCCGAGATGATCAGGACGCGGGTGCTCACGGCGCCGACGGTACCCCGTAGGGTCTCGGCATGACCCCGATCAGGACGGGCTCCCTGGCCGTCCTGGTGCTCGTAACGGGTGCCTGTGGCGGCGTCGCCGATACGACCGCCCCTGCTCCGATACCGGCCCCCACGACCGCCGTGGAGGTGGCCGCCTACGGGTCGGGGCCGGCGGCCGGCGTGCTGGGCGCTGCGGTGCCGGACGAGCTGGGGTTCGAGGCAGTGCTGATTGGCGGCGGCACGCTCCACGGTGCCGACCTGGCCGGCCAGGACGTCCTGTTCTGGTTCTGGGCTCCCACCTGAGCGACATGTCGCCGAGAGGCCTCGGCGGTCGCCGAGCTCAGCCGCCGATCGGACATCACGGTGGTAGGCGTGTCCGCCATCGGCCCGGGTGCCGACCCGGAGAGGTCAGCATCCATCCTCCGGGAGTGGGGCATCACCGGGTTCTCGCACATCGCGGACGACGGGCGAGTGGGGGTCCTCTTCGACGTCTTCGGGACACCGGGCATGGCCGTGGTCACTGCAAACGGCTCGGTGGCCTCCCGCACCGGTGACCCAGGACCGGGCGGTTATGACGACCTGATTAACGCCGCCCGGGCGATGGACGCCTGACCACGGCCGGCGCGGGCGCCCCCGGCGGCCGCCCGCGTATCCTGACCTGACCCGATCCCCACGAGGAGCCCCGATGTCCGGGAAGACCCTGAGCCAAAAGGTCTGGGACCGCCACGTTGTGCGGTCGGCCGACGGCCAGCCCGACCTGCTGTTCATCGACCTGCACTTGGTCCACGAGGTCACCTCCCCACAGGCCTTCGACGGTCTCCGCACGGCCGGACGGCGGGTCCGCCACCCGGAGTTGACGGTGGCCACCGAGGATCACAACGTGCCCACGGTCGACATTGACCAGCCCATCGCTGACCCGGTCAGTCGCATCCAGGTCGAGGCCCTGCGGACCAACTGCGAGGAGTTCGGCGTGCGGCTCTACCCGATGGGTGACCCGGGGCAGGGCATCGTGCACGTCATCGGCCCCGAGAAGGGCCTGACCCTGCCCGGCATGACCGTGGTGTGCGGCGACAGCCACACCAGTACCCACGGGGCGTTCGGGGCGCTGGCCTTCGGCATCGGCACCAGTGAGGTAGAACACGTTTTGGCCACCCAGACGCTGCCCCAGCAGGTGCCGGGCACCCTGGCCGTCACCGTGGACGGCACCCTCCCCGAGGGCTCCACGGCCAAGGACGTGATTCTGGCGATCGTGGGCCGCCTGGGCACAGGTGGCGGGATCGGCTCGGTCATCGAGTACCGGGGCGAGGTGATCCGCAACCTTTCAATGGAGGGCCGGATGACCGTCTGCAACATGTCCATCGAGGCCGGAGCCAAGGCCGGCTTGATCGCCCCTGACGACACCACCTTCGAATACCTGGCCGGTCGCCCCCACGCCCCGTTTGGTGCCGACTGGGACGCCGCGGTGAACGACTGGCGGAGCCTGGCTACCGACGACGACGCCGTGTTCGACCGGGAAGTCGTCCTGGACGGAGCCGACATCGTCCCTCACGTGTCGTGGGGCACCAACCCCGGTCAGGTCATGCGCATGGACGGCACCGTGCCCGACCCCGGGTCGTTCGAGGATCCCAGCCAGGCCGAGGCCGCCCAGCGGGCCCTGGACTACATGGGACTGGCCGCCGGGACCCCGATCCGCGACGTGGCCGTCGACACCGTGTTCATCGGCTCGTGCACCAACAGCCGCATCGAGGACCTCCGGGCCGCCGCTGAGGTGGCCAACGGTCGCCGGGTGGCCGACGGGATGCGCACGCTGGTCGTTCCCGGCTCCGGGGCGGTCAAAGCTCAAGCCGAGGCCGAGGGCCTCCCCGAGGTGTTCACCGCAGCCGGCTTCGACTGGCGGGAGCCCGGGTGCTCCATGTGCCTGGCCATGAACCCCGACAAGCTCACAGCCGGCGAACGCTGCGCCAGTACCAGCAACCGGAACTTCGAGGGCCGGCAGGGACGGGGCGGACGCACCCACCTGGTCTCCCCAGCCGTCGCTGCTGCAACGGCCATCGCCGGCACGTTCGCCACACCGGCCGACCTGGACTGAGGAGGACAACATGGACGCCGTCCAGATCGTCTCGGGCACCGCGCTGCCGCTCCGACGTTCCGACGTGGACACCGACCAGATCATCCCCAGCGACTGGCTGAAGCGGGTGGAGCGCACCGGCTTCGAGAAGGGCCTGTTCTCCGAGTGGCGCGACGACCGGGACTTTGTGCTCAACGATGAGCGCTACTCCGAGGCCGTGGTGCTGGTGGCCGGGCCCAACTTCGGCACCGGCTCGTCGCGTGAGCACGCCGTATGGGCCATCCAGCAGTACGGGTTCGGGGCCGTGGTCTCGCCGCGGTTCGCCGACATCTTCCGGAACAACTGCACCAAGAACGGCCTGGTGCCCGTGCAGGTAACGCCCGAGGTGGGTGCCGCCCTTCTGGACGCCGTCGAGGCCGACCCCGACCTGGTGGTCACCATCGACCTGGCCAACTTGACGCTGGAGGCCCCGGACGCCGGGATCTCCTGCACGTTCCCGATGGATGACGCCACACGTGAGCGCTATCTGGAGGGCCTGGACGACATCGGCATCTCGCTGCGCCACGAGGACGACATCACCGGCTACGAGTCAACCCGACCGTCCTGGCTACCCACCACGGGATGACCTCCGGTCGGCGGGTCCTGCGCCACGGCCTGGCGGTCACAGTGGTGAGCTTGGTGGTCGTCGGGTGCGGCACCGACCCGGCTGGGCTGGGCCGGTCGGGTAACCCGGCGGCACCCACCACGATGACGGTGGCCCCGTCGACCACCGGTCCGACGGCCACCGTGGCTCCCACGACGACCGGGGTAGTCGACGTGTCGGGCACCGAGTTGACCGCCGGGCTGGTCCCGTTCACGGAATGTGACGAGTTGCTGCGTCACCTGCGGACGGAGGCCACTGAACGGGTCGGGCCCTACGGCCTAGGCGGCGGGTGGTTCGGCGGACCGGTCGTCATGGAAGCGGTGATGGCCGACGGGGCCATGACCGCCCCGGCCGTCGGCATGGCCCGGTCCATGGAAGAAGGTGTCGACTACTCGGGTACCAACGTCCAGGAGGTCGGGATCGACGAACCCGACATCCTCAAGACCGACGGCCGGCGGATCGTGGTAGTCGAGGACGACTACCTCTACCACGTGGACGTGTCCGGTCCGGCGGCGGTGCTGACCGGCTCACTGCGCCTGGAGGGCCACTGGAGCCGCGACCTGCTGCTGGCCGGGAACCGGGCGTTCCTTATCGCCGACACCCATATCCCGGGCGACGGTGACATGGACGTCCCGGCGCCTGCCCTGGCCCGGCTCTCGCCGCCCGGCACCTGGACACCGCTGACCAGCGTGATCGAGGTGGACCTCTCCGATCCAGCCAACCTCCGCATCGTCGGTGTCCTGACCGTGCAGGGCCGGCACGTCAGCAGCCGGGTGGTGGGCGGGGCGGCCCGCGTCGTCGTGGTCTCCACGCCGAGCGAACTGCCGTTCGTCTACCCGGCCAGCCCGACTGGAGAGGAACGTGCCGAACGGTTCAACCGCGAGGTGGTGGCCGAGACCGTCCTGGCCGACTGGATGCCCGACTTTGTCCTCAAATCCGCTGGCACCACGGTCGCCGAAGGGTCGCTGAACGCCTGCACCGACGTGTCTCACCCGGTGGACTTCGCCGGCTTCTCCACCCTGTCGGTCCTAACCGTGCCCCTCTACGAGCCGCTGGCCGCTCCGGCGACCACCGCCGTGCTGGCTGAGGGAACCACCGTCTACGCCGGGCACGAGAACTTGTACGTGACGACTAACGCCTGGGTCGATCCCGAGGAGATGGAAGACGAGTCCCGGATGCGGTGGTGGAACGACAACTGGGACACCGCCGTCCACCAGTTTGACGTCACCGACCCGACGGCCGCCACCTACACAGCCTCGGGTGAGGTTCCGGGACACCTCCTGAACCAGTTCTCGCTGTCCGAGCACGACGGTTACCTGAGGGTGGCCACCACCACCGGCGGCCCGTGGCGGTTCGACGAGGACGCCGAGTCGATGGTGACCGTGCTGGCCCGCAACGACGCGACCTTGGAGATAGTGGGCCAGGTGGGTGACATGGGCCGGGGCGAGCGGATCTTCGCCGTGCGCTACGTGGGCGACGTGGCCTACGTGGTGACCTTTCGCCAGACCGATCCGTTCTACACCGTGGACCTCTCGGACCCCACGGCGCCCACCGTGCGGGGCGAGCTGAAAATCACTGGGTTCAGCGGCTACCTGCACCCCGTCGGCCCCGATCGGGTTCTGGGCATCGGCCAGGAGGCCACCGACGAGGGCCGGACCACCGGCACCAAGGTCACCCTGTTTGACGTGTCGGACCTGGACGCGCCCCGCGACCTGGCCACCTGGACCCAGGGTGGCGGCCACAGCGGCGTGGAGTGGGACCACCGAGCCTTCCTGGCCTGGAAGGACCTGGCCGTTCTCCCCTTCAACGACTGGCAGGCCGAGGAGAACGGAGCGGTCGTCCTGCGGGTGGGCGACAAATCCCTCGACGAGGTGGGTCGCATCGACCACGCCGACGATCCCGGCACCGAGCCGGTGCCGCCGTGCCCCGAAGTGGACCCGGCCGAACTGGCCGACAAGGCGACACGCCTGGAGATGATGGACGGCCCTGTGGTCATGTTTTGCGACCGGGGCGTGAAGGCCACCATGAAGGGGCACTGGTGCGACCTGCTGCCCCGCGACGACGCCTACT
>Ga0208881_1000710_pt1 | contig 11702 bp, 9 predicted proteins | sample Knorr_S23_td_AAI_FD_185610 | JGI IMG/M metagenome (GOLD analysis project Ga0208881, IMG submission 185610) | Marine microbial communities from Southern Atlantic Ocean transect - Knorr_S23_td_AAIW_ad_876m_LV_B (SPAdes) (version 2) | ecosystem: Environmental > Aquatic > Marine > Oceanic | place... | reverse complement strand
GGAGTGCCTGTGCATATACTGAGGCCGTATCTGCGGAGATGGATTCTGAAGGTATTGGCCGTTCAGGGTGATTCTCCTTGTCGGTTTCCCGATCATTGTAGTCATTTAATGCATTACCGCCACCGACTAGCATCATTGAGCATACACAACAGATGGCGACTTCAATCTGGAAGTTCATGATTTCAGGTCCGGCTGCAATGAACGCCCCCGCGATTACTGCTATTGCAGTCAGAATCATATTCCCAGGTCTGGTTAGAGCAAGATATGGATTCATGCAACACGACTTCCTAGTTCACAATCAGGGTCAGGTTTCAAAAGACGAACGGTACCATCCTTTTCCACACCCCCAAGGACTAGAATCTCTGACATTAGTGGGCCTATTTGCTTAGGTGGGAAGTTGAAGACCGCAACCACATCTCTACTCAGTAATTCTTCCTTCGTGTAGTTCGTGATCTGTGCAGATGTCTTACGGACACCCAAGGGGCCAAAATCTACAGTCAGGATGTAAGCTGGTTTTCTAGCCTCTGGGAAATCCCTGACATCGACTATCCTCCCGACCCTCATGTCGACTTTGATAAAATCATTCCAGTCAATCGTCTCGCTCACAGGGATGTATCAAGCCACCAATACAAAGTCTTTTATCCAAAAAACGGGATAATAGCCTATGACCAATCATCTTTTTGAACCTTATAGCAGTTATAGACAATATTCTATAGAGGAAATGCAAAAACGGTCAAAGGAATTCTTGAAGGGAATTGTAAGAAGGCGAACTGTCAGGGATTTTTCTGATAAGCCTGTTCCTAGAGACATAATCGAGAACTGTATCAAGGCCGCAGGAAGTTCACCAAGCGGTGCCAATCATCAGCCTTGGCACTTTGTGGTGGTTACAGATACTGACACAAAAACAGATATTCGTAAAGCTGCAGAGGAGGAGGAACGTTTGCTCTATAATAAAAGAGCCTCTAAGGAGTGGCTGGAAGCTTTAGCTCCGTTGGAAACCGACGAGAATAAGCCATTTCTCGAGATCGCGCCTTATTTGATAGTCGTTTTTGCCGAGTCCTACAGTTTGGACATAGATGATAACAAAATCAAGAATTATTATGTTTCAGAATCCGTGGGTATAGCTACAGGAATACTGATCACGGCACTTCACAATGCAGGCCTAGTGACTCTGACCCATACTCCCAGCCCAATGAATTTTCTTCGCCGTATTCTGCGAAGGGGCAAAAATGAACGAGCATTCATTATTCTGGTCACAGGTTTTCCGGCTGAAAATGCGAAAGTCCCAGTCCTAGAAAAGAAGAATTTTGAAGACTACACTTCGTTTATCTAATCCAAGTAGACGTTCAGAATCGGTCTTTCATCCATATGGAAGAAACTGTAGGTGGCCCACCAGGTTATCATATCCAGAGAATTAACTAAATTGTTAGTTCCAGTCGCGTTGTTTCCATACGCTTTGGCTTGAGTGTCCATCCAATCCTCCATCTCCTCTAAAGTGTCACAGGTCTGATGATAACACCAGTAACCGTCTACCAACCCTCCATAACCAAGAGTAATGGTCCCTAAATTATCCTGAAAAGAGGCATGATCACTCCGTGCAGTAGTATCCTCATAAATTATTATTTCAGGTCGATTCTTTTCCAACCACACGTCGTACTTCCATGTACTTTCGGTGCCATTGTCTGATCCAACCAAAATATCCTGTTGCATTGAAACATTGATCGCATCGGCCCCAATCCACTGACTGAGATAAACCATATCGGGCTGGTCGATTTTATTGTAGTTCAGTGAAGGCCCAATGTAAATTCTCATAGGCCATACCTCACTATCTTTAGGATATCCGCCTGTATCAGGTTGTGGGTCAGGATCACAACTTCCGTCACCTCCATGTTCATCACCACAGGGGGCGCCACCACCACCTGGCCAGTTGACTCCGGCCATGTCAAGATTGATGTAATTCGTTACAGTTACTCCTGGGTGATTATCATCCAATGTATTGGTCCAATAGTCACTGCCTCGCTTTCCTCCTTCTTCACCGGACCACAGACAGAAGACCATCGTCCTTCGAGTGTCATAGGGCATATCTGCCATTGCTTCGGCTGTAGCTAGCACCATCGATGTTCCTGCAGTGTTGTCGTACGCTCCGTATCTTGTCCCGTACGTCCTTGAACCAGTGTCATGCGGATCGACCAGTCCAGCGTTTGTAGGAGGAGCTATATCAAAATGGGCTCCAAATACCAACCATTCATCAGCGTATAGAGTTCCATCTCTAAACCCACAAATATTGTATGCTTCAGGATTCTGATTTCCCAAAACATCAGTCAAATCAAATCTCTGCGTTTCTACGCGAAGACCATAAGCCGTCATTTCAGCAATTAAAAATTGTGCAGCGTCTTCATAGGCTAAATTTCCTTGTCCCGCCCATCGGTCTAAATATCCCGTAGCAAAATCTGGAGGTGCCCCCAAAGAATCATCAGTTATTCTAGCGATGTTGTTGTATACCGTTCGACCATCGACAAAGCCAGTAGAGAACAAGCCCCCCTCATCTATAGAATATGCTGCCGAGATCGGCCTATCCACAGAGATTCTGATGGGAACAACAGTTGCACCCTTATTTTTGGTCAGATTCAGACTATCAAGTGATGTTCCTTCAGATGGGGCTACTCTGGTAACTGCCATACCATCTTCCTTCATCCCATTCCTATTGACCCATTGATCCCAACTCTCATTTGAATTTCTAATTGGCCAGTTAACTGTACCATATCCAGATAGAAAGACAAAAGTGGAATCAATTCTTGGTGGAGCTAATGAAATCAACTGCTGGGTTTCCCCAATCCTCATATCCAGTACAGTGCCGTTCTGAACATAGTTGGACACGGGATCAATAACTAAGTTAGGAATGAAAACCGAGAGGTCCTTTTTTGCAGTAATTACGAGCGGCTGGAATTCACCTGCAACCATAGTCCCAGGATTTACAGCAATATCATCAGCTGAGATTCTGTCTGTGCCTTCATTTTCAAGACAACCTGCCAAAGCCGGCATCAAAAACAGAAATGCAATAGCCACCGAATCAAAACGTTTCATTGTTTCTCCAGAAGAGCAGTGATATAAGAGATATCACTCTTCTAGGCAGTCTTCGTGCATACAGACAGGGGGTTCAAAGAATATCTTGTTGCCAACGTTTATCTCGTGCAATCTGAGTACACTATCCTCTCCCAGTTCGATGTCTACTGCAGCTTCAGTACTGGAAGGAAGGTAATCCTCTCCGATATCTCTCAAAGAGAGACGAATATAGTGACCTTCTGGAATCAATATATCCATAGCAAAGAATTCCATTTTGGCAGTAATCTCAACTCCGGGAATGATGGTCTGGTAATCAGTTCCACCTTCGTGATATCTAAGATCCATGATTGCATGCCCCACATGAATGCATTCGTTATCAGCCGAACAATCTTCCATATAGGCGTAGAGAGACCCACCGGAACCTTGAGGCGTTACCTGTAAATGCAATTGAGGCAATCCTCCGAATCTGAAATCATAATCAAAGGTTCCCGTTTCAAATACTATCCAGTCATCTACGGCTTCCATACCAGGGTAGACAGTTGTTCCGAACCCGCCTTCTTCACTAAGTGTCAAATTTCCCCCGAGGTCAAATTCAACAGCCTTAGAATCAGTTGCAGGATACCGTTCTTCGACCCTCCATTCTCCGCGATTGTTCTGTATCTCAAGATAGAGACTTGGTTTGGGCCCTTTTTCTTGGAGATAATAGGTGAACCATTCCAGTAGATCCTGCATCCAGTCAAATCTTACCATCTCAGGGTAAGCCTCAGAACCCCTTCCGGGGTCGGAACGATCCTTCTGGTAATCTGGTCTATCTGGGTAATCATGGTCCCACTGCCCCATCAAAACCTTGGCTTCAATTCCGTGGTCTAATAGGGTATTTACTGTAGGGACTGCCATATGCGGATCAACGTTCCAGTCATGAAATCCTTGAACTATGTATATGGACCCTCTATAATTATTCAGAACCCTATCCAAGAAATATCTTTCTGACCAATAACTCTCAACGAATTCGTTTCCAGCGAAAACATAGCCATTGGTAGCATGGATTGGCCCCAACAAGTAATCTTGACACGCATTCTGTAGATTCTCATCTTCTTTCTCGGAGCTGAATCCATAGGAACCATAAACGACATTGTGCATGAATGGGGCTCTAGCTTCTGATGACCCATTCTTCCACATCAGTTCCCTGACTCCAATCAGTCCCGAGATAGGAACAATAGTCTTCAGGTATTCGTTACCATACATTGCAGCCTGCCAGGGAGTTGATCCATCGTACGATTTTCCGATTAGGCCAACGTTGCCATTGGACCAATCCTGTGTTCCTAGCCATTCAACTGCTGCATTGATCCCCTCTTGTTCAGAGAATCCCATCAGGTCCATGCAGTGATTTGACAGCCCAGTCCCACTCACCGAGACTTGGGCAAAGGCAAACCCGTGAGGTAACAGATTTTGTAATATACCTACCCCAAGCCAACTACCGGGGGTTGTGATATCCGGCGTTCCTGCAGATTCCTCACCAAAGTAGGGCCCTATCTCAGCAATTACGGGTACCCTTATTCCGCTAGGTACTTCGGGTCTCCAGTAGGCCAAACTGATATGGGGGCATTTGTCAGGATCAAAATTCAGAACGCACTGAGGGTCAACGGCCGCTCCACCTTCTGTTTCAGGTAGGTTGTAAGGTATCATAACATGTTCTAGAGCTTCCCATGAGTCAGCCGACCCCATTCGTTCATATGGCCCTTGCTGAAGCACGAAACTATATGATTGTGTAGTATCGAAAGGTTGTTGGTTTCTGGCCCAGACAGGGACCCTCATATCATAATCAGTTTCTTCAACATCCTGCATATAAAGCAGGTATGAACTGCTAATCATGATGGCCATAGTGGCCAGTGAGAAAACTTGGGCAGCTAGACTATCAGATCCGCTGATTTTAGTTACCATTATTCTTCAGGATTCTTAGCAACAACCGCCATCGCCACAACCACATTCTCCCTTCTTTCCCTCTGGGGCAGGATTTGGATTATTGACTCGAAAACCTTCTCCCATCTCAGATACAACGTAATCTATCTCAGTACCCTTGATTTTGTCGACATCATCGTTGTTTACAATGAGTTTCAAACCCTGTGATTCGAAAGTGCTATCTTCCTCACCCTGAGCGTCAAAACCCAGAGCATACTGATAACCACCACCACAGCCACCGGGAAAGACACCAACTCTGAGGTGTTTACCTTCCATTTCCTGCTCGCTAACGGCCTTGCTTATTTTCTCGGCTGCTGATTCGGTGAGGCTAATCATAATGTTTGGAGCAGATGTTTGATTTTATAGTTTGCGGATGTAATAAAACATCTAAAAATCACAAAATAATACTTAAAGAAGAACAGACAAGCCTTAACCTTTGCTTTCTCCCATCGTATCAACGCTTGGCCGGAAAAAACCACAATCCATCAATAGCCAGAAAAATCGCCAGACAAATTAAGCGTGGAGAATCTCCAGAAGGCCTTCTCCCTCTGGCACAAAGCATCAATGATTCGTATTACCGTTCCTTGAGTCTGGTTTCTATATCTTCCTCAATAGATGGTAAGAAATCTCAAAAGATATTCGAATTGGCCCTTAGGGAATTTAATAATGTAACACAGGCTTGGCGTAAGCTTGAATTGCTTGGTGAAATTTCAAAAAATCTAAAAACGGTATCTGACGCGAATCAAAGAAAAAGAAGGTTTGAAGAAGTTCTCCTTTTATCTTTGAAGGAAAAAGAAGAACAGACAAAGGATTTCTTTGTAAAGTATTCTAAAAATTATCCCGACGAATTGCTTGGAACATTACTTTCCTATACACTTGAGTTGAAGCAATATCCGTTCGAGTCTTCCAAGGCCATTATTAGGATCTGGATAAAGCGAAAACCAATAGATCAACTGATTTCTAGATTGTCTGCTATCAAAGGAGATTTGAGGGCTAGGTTGTTAGGCTATTTCCATTTTCAATTAGATAAAGCCAAGATTCAAACCAATCCAACGGCCCTGAGTCTAGCTCTTCAGTCCCAGAATTCAGAGGATATACTGAGATATCTGGTAAGAATTTGCTCTACCTCATCAGACCTAGTTGAAGTTGCGTCAGTTTCTGGCACATCCCCTTCAATAATGTTGGCGCTTACAGCACGCGCAGACCGCAAAGGTTTCTCAAACGAAGCAAACGAATTTGCATCAAACGCCAAACAGTTGATAGATTCTTTACAATCCTCAGATAAGAAGGAAAAATTACTGTACAAACTTAAGGTAACCACAGACAGGTTGCAGGGCGCTGATTCTCCCAAGCCGTCTAAAGCAGTTCCAGAATTATCAGAAGTTGCGAAAAGTGGAAAACATACTCTCGGTCTTTTAAATACATATGGTGGGAAATGGAACCACCCACATTTCAAAGCGATTCACAAGGCTGCCAGCCTGTGTTCAGCCTTCGATTTGGACCTGGCATTGATAGGCTTCCCCAAGGTTGAATCTGAGAAGTTAATGAATGAAGTCAAAAAGGAAATGAGATTGCCCAATGAAGGCTATCTGTCATCTTTGTTCTCTAACCAACGCGTGCGCTTCTTCGATAAAGATGTAGATGAATCATGGGCAGGTTCAAAGGTCGCCACTACTGCAAACCCGGATGCAAATAAGTTGGAACTTCCAGACGGAAGATTGTGCATGATCATGGGATTGGGCCCTAAAGGCCTTCCCAAATCTTTCCTGAAAGCTTCGAATTACCATTTTGAATTAACGGGCTCCAACATAGCTTTCGAGACCGGAACAGCCATGGGTTCGATAGCCGGTCATTTGCACTTGATGTAGAGTCTATAAACACGCCGGGATTCCCTCTTCATGGGTGATTGTCTTTTTTGCAAGATAAGAGATGGTGAGATTCCAGGAGAGATAGTGTATGAGAACGAGCACGTTATGGCATTCAACGATATCAATCCGACAGCCCCTACTCATATTTTGATAATTCCCAAGGAGCACATTTCCACTTTGAACGATCTAGAGGATAATCACAAGCAAACCATGGGTGAGATATTCATAGCCGCCAAGCAAATAGCTGCAGAGAGAGGTTTTGCTGAATCAGGATATCGAACGGTTTTCAATTGTAATGGCCATGGGCAGCAAACGGTATTCCATATTCACTTACATTTAATTGGTGAAAGACAGATGACCTGGCCTCCAGGCTAGAATCCATTCTCTTCAAAAATGGAGTACATACGCAAACCCTTTTACGGTTGAAGCCGACGGTAAAGTAGCAGTTGTGACTATTAGTAACCGACGGGCTGAACACCTCGAAGTGTCACCTTTCACCTCTACCGAAGTAGTGGTTTCCAGTAACACTGATACTCTCGGTGCTTACACCCCGGTCCTATCTAACTTATCTTCTATAAGTGTCATAATACCTCGTTTTGAGGTGGGTTTCGAGCTTAGATGCTTTCAGCTCTTATCCCTTACAGCGTGGCTGCCCAGCAGTGCCTTGTCAGACAACTGGTAAACTAGTGGCTGCGAACCCTCGTTCCTCTCGTACTAGAGGGTCCTTCCCCTCAGGTATTGGACAGTCCCAGCACATAGCAACAAACCTGTCTCACGACGGTCTAAACCCATCTCACGATCCCTTTTAATGGGCGAACAACCCCACCCTTGGGTGCTTCTGCACACCCAGGATAGGAAGAGACGACATCGAAGTAGCAAGCCTGGAGGTCGATGTGGGCTCTTGCTCCAGACAACTCAGTTATCCCCGGGGTAACTTTTCTGTTATCAACCGCACCTACTAACGGCGCTGGTTGGTTCGCTAGGCCCTGCTTTCGCATCGTGGTTTGTTGTGTTGCCAAACCACGTCAAGCCAGCTTTTGCCCTTGCACTTAACGGTAGATTCCTGACCTACCTAAGCTGACCTTTGGGCTCCCTTGTTAAATTTTCGAGGGAGTGGCGCCCCACCCAAACTGCCCGCCTACCGGGGTTCCTCCGAAGAGGTGAGTGGGACGAATCGAAAAGGACGGTGTTTCATCAGTGACTCGGCGACGAGCTAGCGCTCGCACCTGTGTAATGTCTCCCGGCTACTCTACACATAACAACTCGTGCCACAACGGCAGGTTGCAGTAAAGCTCCACGGGGTCTTCGCTTGCGGCTGGGACGTACTGGACTGTGCGCCAGTAAGTCAATTTCATCGGGCTCCGGGCGGGGACAGTAGAGCTCTCGTTAGGCCGTTCGTGCAAGTCGCCAATTAAGCGACAAGGTATTACGCTACCTTAAGAGGGTCATAGTTACCCCCGCCGTTTAGCGGTCCTTCGTCCGGTTGTAACCGGGTTTCAGATACCGCCACTGGGCAGGATTCAGCGGCTATACTCATCCTTACGGACTAGCAGCCACCTGTGTTTTTAGTAAACAGTCGGAGCTCCCTAGTCACTGCGACCAGCTCTCTACAGAGCTGGCACCCCTTATACCAAAGGTACGGGGCTAATTTGCCGAATTCCCTCGCCCGGATTCTGCCGCGACGCCTTAGGCTACTCACCTAGGGGCACCTGTGTCAGATCTCGGTACGGACAACTCACACGACTCCAGATCCCTTTTCACGGACACCAGGCTAGAGCAGAAGCGAAATACTTCGCCTCCCAACAGCTTAGTTTGTTTCTCACCATTACGGTACTCCACAAATTTATTGCTGAAGGCAACACTCAGACAAGAGTGTTCCACTGGACCCGATGTGTCAGGAAATGGACAAAATGTGAATTGGTGCAGGAATTTTAACCTGCTTCCCTTTCGATTCCTCCTGTTAGGGGGAACCTTAGGACCGACTAACCCTCGACTGATGAACATCGTCGAGGAACCCTAGCCCCTCCGGCGGATGGGATTCTCACCCATCTACGCTACTACTATTTCCATGATTATCATTCGAACGCGGTCCACAGGACCTCACGGCCCCACTTCCACCCGCGCACGACGCCTCTCTACCGCATCACCTTTCGGTGGCCCAAAGTATCGGTGAACAACTTAGTCCCGTCCATTTTCTAGGCTCAGAGACTTGACTGGTGATCTGTTACGAACTCTTTAAAGGATGGCTGCCTCTAAGCCAACCTTCCAGCTGTCTATGCCTTCAAACACTATTTGTTCTTTAACACTTAGCTGTTACTTAGGGACCTTAACTTTGGTCTGGTTTGTTTTCCTTATGGACATCAAGCTTACCCCGATGCCCTCACTGCCCAGCTTCTACGACGGACACACATTCGGAGTTTGACAGCATGCCGAAAACTTTCGCTTCCTAAACACGCAATCAGTGCTCTACCGCATGCCCCGTCTCAGCTGAGGTCTGCCTGCGAGCAGTTTCGAGAGGAACCAGCTATTACCGGTCTAGATTGGTCTTTCGCCCCTATACCCAGGTCATCCAAACGATTTGCACATCAGTACTGGTGCGGGCCTCCACCCTTCTTCCGAAAGGCTTCACCCTGCCCAGGCATAGATCGACCGGCTTCGGGTATCCAACCATTGACTTCAGGCGAGCACACCTTGCCCCTCGCTTGCGCTGCGGGCTATCGGTTTCCCTACGGCTTCGTACCTGCGTACTTAACCTCGCCAATGATAGGAACTCCACGGATCAATTTTCGAATCGAACGGCATGACGTCGGTACGGTTAGGTGTAACCGCTTAATCCCTTGCACGCCATACCAGTCTGTAACCACCTGATTTCAGGATCTTATTAATCTCCCGCCAGGGATACTTTACAACTTTCGCTCACGCTACTATTGCGCTATCGGTCTCGGTTTGTATTTAGGGTTGGAAGTTAGTACCTCCCGTATTCACGCGCAATATCCAATGCACGCTACTCTTGGGTCCTGAAAATCATCTTTCACGGTGTCTCCTACGGGGCTATCACCCTCTATGGCACCGGTGTTCCACACGAAATTCGGATAACAGTGTTAAGATGTAAACAGGCCAAACTCCACATTTCTACTGATTCTCATCAGAAGATTCGGATTGCCCTATGAGGTGTTCGATCGCCTTTACTAACCTCATCTCATTTGATTTCTTTTCCTGCCCTTACTAAGATGTTTCAATTCAGGGCGTTCCCCATCCTTTCGGATTGAACCACTAGGGTTCGGGAAGTCCCATTCGGCAATCTTCGGATCAAAGGCTCCATGCGCCTCCCCGAAGCATATCGCTGCTTGGCACGACCTTCTTCGGCAACCGAGCCTAGTCATCCACCAGGTGGCGTAGTAACTGCTGTAGCCGTCGGCTTCAACATTCGTCCGGGTTTGCGTATGATCTGACAATCATTGACACGTTATGTCTCACTGTGAGGAGACTAGCGTCTATGCCAACTTCCCCGGTCTATAATCTTCAAGATCGAGTGCACGAAACGTTCCTTGCATCATAGACTACAATCAAATAGTCAATACAAGGATTTGTCTGGAGAAAAGAGGGGTATATAATATTGCGCAAGAATCTTCACAAATTCTGATGAATAATTTTACTATGGTGCCATTCTTTCTATTTGCCAGATGGTACCGTGTTTAGTATAGACAAATCTGTCATGCAGTCGATCGCGCCTACCTTGCCAGAATTCAACCCTCCGATGTTCTAGCCTATAACCACCCCAATTATCAGGTAAGGGGATTACCTTTCCCTCAAATTCCTTTTCCAATTCATCAAATTTCTTTTTGAGAGCATCCCGGTTTTCGATCACTCCACTCTGATTGGATGCTAGTGCCGCAATCTGGCTCCGAAACGGCCTTGAATGAAAATATTTTTCAGATCGTGAATGTGAAACCTTCCTTAATTTCCCATTTATCCTGACCTGCCTTTCCTGACTTGGCCAATAGAAATTCAGGGAGCCATATGGATTTTCCTCTATTTCCCGACCCTTTCTACTTTCGTAATTGGTGTAGAATACAAATCCATCCTCGTCATATCCCTTCAGAAGAACTACTCTGCTGGATGGTTTCCCATCCTTGTTAGTGGTTGACAAGGTCATGGCCGTCGATTCAAAGGGATGGATGCCTTCCACTTGATCAAACCATATGCGGAACATTTCCACTGGCGATTCGACCAGATCCTTTCGCCTTAATTCGGAAGCTTTGTAATCAACACGTTTATTTTTCACAGTCCACATTCAGAATCGTTGTTTAATAAAGATGTGTTATTTCCTTTCAAAAAATATTTTTGAAAATTCCTTATATACTCCTCGTCAGTAGATAAGATAGGGGCTAATCATGGATGAAGAACTACAGAAAGAACTGACTTGGGCCTCAGGTACTCTTGTTGCCTTTTTGATTCTTCTAGTTTATGGCGGTACTTCCGAACCAACGGAAATAGCAATTGCAGTTGGAGCCTTCGCCGTAAGCTGGCTAGTAATAAGTTACAGTATCAAGAATCTTGGACCTGGTAGCACATCCAAGGAAGATTTACAAAAGGAATTCCAATGGTTCGCAGGGATACTGGTTATCTTTCTGGCAATCGTGACCTTGATCGGTACGACAGATGGTACTGTGGACCTGACTTCTTCCACATATGCAATAGTTGTCTTCGGTTTTACTCTTATATGGGTCGTGCGAAGCGCAGCTATCAAATATTTCAGTCAGTAAGGCTACTTTTTTCCTCGTCCATCAATGGCAGCTATTACTATAGCCA
>Ga0208881_1000708_pt1 | contig 11725 bp, 7 predicted proteins | sample Knorr_S23_td_AAI_FD_185610 | JGI IMG/M metagenome (GOLD analysis project Ga0208881, IMG submission 185610) | Marine microbial communities from Southern Atlantic Ocean transect - Knorr_S23_td_AAIW_ad_876m_LV_B (SPAdes) (version 2) | ecosystem: Environmental > Aquatic > Marine > Oceanic | place... | reverse complement strand
AGGAAATCGAGAACGCCCTTGTTCATTTACCAGGTGTCTACCAGGCGGCGGTGAGAAGACACTGGCCAGATACACTGGAAATCTCGATTACGGAGGCCGGTGCGATTGCGCTGTGGTATGCGACTGACGGCAGCACCCTTGAGAGCCGGGATTATGTGAATCTGCCGCCGGATTCCAATATTACTCTGCAACCGGTTTTGCGTAGCCCAACAGCTGACCGACATACCGTGATTGATGCCTTTCTCGACCTAGTATCGAGTCTTGCCCTACTTGACTTAGAGGTCAAGAAGTTGTCTATCGATGAGGCTGGAGACTGGGTGGTGGTGTTGCAATCGGCATCCCTGCAGATACCGGTCGAGCTAGAGATCGTTGTGGGCAGAGGTAATCCGGTACGTAAGGTCGATCAGTTTGTTGCGGTGTTCGATTCGGTTTTGCAAGACCGGTTACCGGACATTGAACGTGTAGACATGCGTTATGACAGCGGTTTTGCTGTCCAGTGGCGAGCCGGCGGCAGCGGTGTGGTTCAACTGGCAGCCTACGGACAGTAGGGTAACTGAGTGTGTCAGCGATGATCAAAAACCGCGAAAACAACATCATTGCCGGCTTGGATATTGGCACATCCAAGGTTGTAGCGATTGTCGGTCAGGTCCAGCCTGACTCAGGTCTGGAGATAATCGGTATGGGACAGCATATCTCCAAAGGCCTCCGCAAGGGTGTCGTGGCGAATATCGAATCGACAGTCAATTCCATTCAGAGCGCGGTGGAAGAGGCGGAACTCACGGCAGACTGCCGGATTAATTCAGTATTCGCCGGCATAGCAGGTGCCCACATCAGCAGCCTGAATTCTCAGGGAGTTGTCGCAATTCGTGATGAGGAGGTTGATGCTGCCGATATCGAACGTGTTATCGAAGCCGCCCGTGCCCAAGCTATACCAAATGATCAACGGGTATTACACATTTTGCCACAAGATTTCATCATTGACGGGCAGGAAGGCGTACGCGAACCAATAGGGATGAGCGGAGTGCGCCTGGAAGCCAAGGTTCACATTATTACGGGTGCCTTGAGTGCGGCACAAAACATCGATAAGTGTATTCGACGCTGTGGTTTGGAGGTTGATGACCTGATATTGGAACAGCTGGCATCGAGCTATGCGGTACTCGACGACGATGAGAAAGAGCTGGGTGTTTGTCTGGTGGATATTGGTGGCGGTACGTCTGATATAGCGGTATTCACAGAGGGCGCAGTCAGACATACAGCTGTGCTGCCGATAGCGGGCGATCAGATCACAAACGATGTAGCTGTAGCCCTTCGGACGCCAACCCAGGCCGCCGAAGAGATCAAGAAAAAGTTTGCTTATGCAATGGCACGGCTGGCACCGGAGGGAGAGTTGATCGATACACCCAGTGTCGGCGACCGCGCACCGCGTAAGCTTGCTCTATCCCAGTTGGTAGACGTCGTAGAACCACGTGCTGAAGAGCTTTTCCTGCTGGTGCAAGAAGAGTTGCGTCGAAGTGGATACGAAGGCCTATTGGGGGCAGGGATTGTGTTGACTGGGGGCAGTTCAAAAATGGAAGGTATGGTTGAGTTGGCGGAAGAAGTCTTCCAGTTACCCGTTCGGCTTGGCGTCCCCCACTATACAGGTACGCTGAGTGAAGTGATGAGAAGTCCGATCTATGCCACGGGTATCGGGTTGCTTCTGTTTGGTCATCAATACCAGAGCAGACCTGAGACGCGTAGAAAGGGTTTTGGATGGGCAGATCAACCGATACAGCGTATGAAAAGTTGGTTCACTAAGCATTTAACGGAAGAGTAAACCATGCGTATAGGTTTTTACGATGACTTGGAAATAGGAGTTCGAAAAATTTTGGGCTGTTGCATTTTTTACTTAAGTAATAACGTTTAACCCTGGTAAAAGGAGCTTAATCATGTTTGAACTGATGGAAACTGCAGGCCAGCAGGCTGTTATTAAGGTGCTGGGAATTGGGGGTGGCGGCGGTAATGCAGTTGATCACATGTTGTCGGCAAACCTCGAAGGTGTAGAGTTTATTAACGCCAACACTGATGCTCAGGCCCTCAGGCGCTCGGGGGTATCAAAAGTTCTTCAGCTTGGTGAGAACCTGACCAAGGGGCTGGGTGCCGGAACAGACCCGGAGGTTGGCAAGCAGGCGGCGACTGAAGATCGGGACAAGATTGCCGAGGTACTCGACAACACGGATATGGTTTTCCTGACAGCGGGTATGGGGGGTGGCACGGGTACCGGTGCTGCACCTGTGATTGCTCAGTTGGCACGAGAGAAGGGTATTCTGACGGTTGCAATTGTCACCCGGCCGTTCAAATTCGAGGGACGAAAGCGCATAGAGGCGGCAGATCGGGGTATCAGTGAACTGAGTGAGTTGGTCGATTCACTGATCATTATTCCCAACGAGAGAATTCTCGAAGTCATGGGGGGGCAGGTGACTTTGCTGGACGCCTTTGGTAAAGCCAACGAAGTTCTATTCAATGCTGTGCAGGGCATTTCAGAGTTAATAACGCGTCCGGGATTGATTAACGTTGATTTTGCAGACGTCAAGACAGTGATGCTGGAGATGGGTATGGCGATGATGGGTTCAGCTACTGCAACAGGGCCGGATCGTGCCATCGATGCCGTTCATGGTGCAGTATCAAGTCCGCTGCTTGAAGATGTCGATATCTATGGTGCACGAGGACTATTGGTTAATGTTTCCGCAGGTCCAGACATGACACTTGATGAGTATGCACACATAGGAGAGGTCGTGAGTAACTATGCATCGGAAGATGCCACGGTGGTGATCGGAACCACACTAGACTCGGCCATGGAAGGGGATCTCCGGGTTACTATGGTTGCGACAGGTATCCGCAGGGGTACGGCAAGACCTGACGTTCATCTGGTGAGAGACGATGCGAGCGATAGTGCGCCAGCAGAAGAACCTATTCTGGATCTGGATACCCCCACGGTCATTCGGCGCCGTTCTCAGGCGCCTGGTCTGGCCGAGGGTAATGCCGCTGTCGATATGGATTATCTGGACATACCCGCATTTTTGAGACGCCAGGCCGAGTAAATCCCAATGAAATTAACGATCTAGGAGGAAATCTACGAAAATGCAAAAAAAGTGGTAAAAATATTGTAAAACCGGTACACAATTAGGGAATACTAATGTACTATTAAAGGCGTGTCTGAAATCTGCCTTTTTGACACTGAATTCGACCCTATAACAAAACAGGAACAGGTCGCATGGTCAGGCAAAGAACCCTAAAAAATGTCATTCGGGCGACCGGCGTAGGCCTGCATACCGGTGAGAAGGTCTATCTGACACTACGCCCCGCCCCCGCGGGCACTGGTATCGTGTTTCGACGTATCGACCTTGACCCGGTAGTTGAGATCAATGCGTCGCCGGATCTTGTTTCCGATACCCGACTGTCTACAACACTTGAATCATGCGGCACCCGCGTGTCGACAGTCGAGCACCTGATGTCTGCCTTTGCGGGTCTTGCCGTCGATAATGCATGGGTCGACCTGACTGCAGCAGAAGTTCCGATCATGGATGGCAGTGCCGCTCCTTTTGTCTTTCTCATTCAGTCAGCAGGACTTCAGGAGCAAAACACCCCTAAGCAATTCATCCGAATCAAACAAGTGATTGAGGTGCACGACGGTGACAAATGGGCCCGTTTTGAACCTTTTGAAGGATTTAAGGTGACTTTCAGTATTGATTTTGATCATCCAATCCTGAAGTCATCTAGCCAGAGTGCGAGCATTGATTTTTCGACCGCCTCTTTCATGAAAGAGATCAGTCGTGCCCGTACTTTCGGGTTTCTGCAGGATGTCGAGGCACTTCAGGATGCCGGACTAGCCAGAGGCGGTAGCCTCGATAATGCAATTGTGATGGATGCGTATCACATCCTGAACGATGAAGGACTGCGATATGGTGACGAATTTGTGCGACATAAAATCCTCGATGCAATCGGGGACCTGTATCTCCTAGGTTACCCATTGGTGGGATCGTTCACTGCACACAAGTCTGGACACTGTCTCAACAACAGACTGCTTCAGGAGCTTGCTGCACAGCCTGAGGCGTGGGAACTGGTCTCGTTTGAAGATGAGCAGAGTGCACCTATCAGTTTTACCCGACCTGCAGTTTCTCACTAGTTCTCCCGTCAGGCCCTAAATCTGTAGCGACAGGGGTCAAATTAACAGCCTGTAGTTTGTGTCGTATCAGGCATTCGATGCAGGCCCTCGCAGACAGGCAGGTGTGGGCCTGTTCAACCGTAGATGCGCGATGCGTTGACTTACGCTAGCATCAGCGCGGTTGCCAGAGCGCGGACTGTCTGAATCATTTTGTGAGGATTAAAATTGCCTGTTACTGCTCTAGTGCAATGGGAGTGACAACGAATGGAATTTACCGTTACCGACGAACAGAAAATGCTGATCGAAAGCGCCCGCCGCTTCGTTGAGCAGGAGCTGTACCCACACGAGGATGAAGTCGAAAAAGCCGATCAGGTATCTTTGGAGTTACGCCAAGAGATTGTTCGTAAGGCCATCGAACTGGGGTTCTATGCTGCAAATATGCCGGTAGAGTTCGGCGGTGGCGGACTTGATACCGTGTCGCTGACTCTGTTTGAACGAGAGCTTGGTCGGGCTAATTTTGCACTGCAGTATCTTGTTGGTCGGCCCAGTAATATCCTGCAGGCTTGCACTAACGAGCAGAGAGAGCGGTATCTTCTACCCTGTATAAAGGGCGAAAAAATAGATTGTCTCGCGATGACCGAGCCAGGTGCCGGATCGGACCTTCGTTCAATGACCTGTAGAGCAGACCGGAAAGGGGGTGACTATGTCATCACTGGCACTAAACATTTTATCAGCCATGCTGATATCGCCGATTTCGTTATTTTGTTTGCAGCAACGGGAGAAGAGAGCTCCAGTCGAGGGCCTAGGAAGTTGATTAGTGCCTTTCTGGTCGACAAGGGAACCAAAGGATTCGATGTGCGTCCGGGTTATCACAGTGTGTCTCACCGGGGTTACCACAACTGTATTCTTGAATTCGATCAATGCCGGATTCCAGCATCGCAGATGCTGGGTCATGAACATCAAGGATTTTCGGTTGCCAATGATTGGCTTGGCGCGACCCGGCTTCAGGTGGCAGCAATGTGCCTGGGCCGTGCCCATCGTGCATTGGAACTCGCTATAGACTGGGCTGTGCAAAGAAAGCAGTTTGGACAGCCAATCGGTCGTTTCCAGGGTGTCGGATTCAAGATTGCAGAGATGCGAATGCGTCTTGAAGCTGCCGAACTTCTGACCTTGAAGAGTGCGTGGAAAACTGATCAGGGCAGCGCAACCGACTCAGACTATGCGATGGCCAAACTCTATACAACCGAGATGCTGGCTTATGTGGCTGATGAAGCGATCCAGATTCATGGCGGCATGGGGCTGATGGCTGACCTGCCGCTCGAGCGGATATGGCGTGACGCCCGCGTTGAGCGGATCTGGGAAGGTACCAGCGAAATTCAAAGGCATATTATCTCGAGAGATATTCTAAGACCTCGCTGGGATTAGACGACTTGCACGCTGAGCAGAGCGCTTTGGATCTCGAACGTCTATTTAGACCTAAGACTGTCGCCGTATTTGGTGGTCGAGAAGCCGCAGAGGTGGTACGGCAGTGCATACGTCTGGGTTTCCCTGGGGAGATATGGCCGGTACATCCTCGACACAATAAAGTTGCAGGCCGTCGTTGCTATCGGGATATCAGTGAACTACCTGGTGCACCCGACGTCAGTTTTATTGGTGTCAACCGCTGGCAAACCATCGAGATCGTTGCTGAACTTCGGAGGATCGATGGTGGCGGTGCGGTCTGCTACGCCTCAGGATTCAGCGAAAGTGAGGACGGTAAACAGCTTCAGGCAGAACTGGTTCAGGCCGCTGGCAATATGCCGATCCTTGGGCCGAATTGTTATGGCCTGATCAATTACTTGGATGGTGCGTTGCTGTGGCCTGACCAGCACGGCGGTCAGCGGGTGAAGCGAGGCGTGGCGCTGTTTACCCAGAGCAGTAACATCCTGCTAAACCTAACCATGCAGACCCGCGGTTTGCCAATAGCCTATGTTCTGGCGCTGGGAAACCAGGCCCAGACAGATGTCGCGCATGCTATAGAGGCAGTAGTTGCCGATGACCGTGTGACCGCAGTGGGTCTACACGTCGAAGGATTTAGCGATGTGCAGACTCTCGAGCGGGCAAGCAGACTTGCACGGGACAGGCACCTGCCTATGGTGGCCATCAAGGCTGGTTCGAGCGTACGCGGTGCCGGGCTTGCTTTGTCACATACTGCCTCACTGGCAGGTTCCGACCAGGTCGCCGATGCGCTTTTGGACAGACTGGGGATCGCCAGGGTCCGCTCATTGGACAGTCTGATTGAAACCTTGAAACTGCTTCATGTACACGGCCCGCTGTCCGGTAGCCGCATAGGATCTATGAGTTGTTCAGGCGGTGAGGCGATGCTGATGGCAGACGCGGCAGAAGGTCGAGATGTCAGCTTCCCCGAGTTTTCCTCTGATCAGTACCAGCAGGTCAGAGAAACCCTCTCAGAGTTGGTCACCGTATCGAACCCGCTCGACTACCACACATTTAACTGGAATGATGAGGAAAAACTCTACAAGACGTATCGTGCGATGCTCAGTTGCGGGTTTGACTTATCGCTATTGGTGTTGGACTTCCCTCGACAGGACAACTGTCAATGGGATACATGGCATCCGGCCATGAACGCAATCGAAAGAGCAGCACAGGACACAGGGCAGCACACAGCGATATTGGCCAGTTTGCCGGAAAATTTGCCCGAAAGTACAGCTAGCGACTTCATCAATTGTGGTATCGCACCGCTATGCGGGATCGAACAGGCACTGGATGCGGTCGAAGCTGCAGCTAAGATTGGATATCTATGGCGTCAGGCACCACCTTTGATGCTACCGGGTGTGATTACCGAAATAAGACAAGGGTCGTTTATCGTTGATGAGTGGGAAGGAAAGGCTTGGTTGTCGGAGTTGGGCCTGGCTGTACCACGGGGGCGACTGGTGCGAAGTATCGAAGAGTCGGTTGAGGCAGCTGGCGACATTGGATTTCCTGTTTGTGTGAAAGCCTGTGACGTCAGCTTAACGCATAAAAGCGATCAGTTAGCTGTGACATTGAACGTATCGAATGAACAACAACTCAGAGATTCAGCGGAGCGTTTGCTTGCACACTATGACAGGCTGATCGTAGAAGAGATGATCACTGATGCGGTGGTCGAACTGATTATTGGCGTTGAACACGACCCACAGGTTGGTCCTTGCATGATGCTGGGAACCGGCGGTATTCTGGTCGAATTACTCCAGGATGTTCAAATCGTTCTCTTGCCCGCCAGGCGATCAGAATTTGAATCAGCCCTGGCAAAACTCAGAATGATGCCTTTGCTTAAGGGGTATCGTGGCACCAGCCAGGGTGATACGGTTGCATTGCTTGATTGTCTCGAGACCCTGTCCAGCCATATCCTATCGGCGACTAGCTCAGTTTCAGAACTGGATATCAATCCGATGCTGGTGCGACCTTTGGGGAAAGGCGTGGTGGCTGCCGATGTACTGTTAAGTCAGTTTCACAAGCCGTTGTCGGGCAGGCGAGATTCTGTCTAATTTAAGTCAGACCGGTTGCAATAGGTTCCTGTTTTGCAACCAGCATCAACATAAGGAGATGAATCGAGGATGGATACACCAATTCACGTTGAGAAGCGTTCGTCTGTACTGGAAGTTACCCTCAATCGACCTAAAGCCAACGCCATCGACGTCGCGACCAGTCGGCAGATGGGGGAAGTCTTCGCAGCGTTTCGGGATGATCCCGAGCTGCGGGTTGCCGTAATTACCGGTGCTGGCGAAAAGTTTTTCTGTCCAGGCTGGGACCTTAAAGCAGCTGCAGACGGTGAGGCGGTCGATAGTGATTATGGTGTTGGAGGATTCGGTGGCCTGCAGGAGTTGCCGCACCTGAATAAGCCCGTTGTAGCTGCAATTAACGGTATTTGTTGTGGCGGTGGGCTGGAGCTCGCGTTGTCAGCAGACATTATCCTCGCTGCGGATCACGCGACTTTTGCACTGCCCGAAATCAACTCGGGAACAATCGCTGATGCCGCGGCGCTCAAGCTACCTAAGCGGATTCCCTACCACATCGCCATGGAATTACTATTCACTGGTCGCTGGCTTGACAGCGCCGAAGCACACCGTTGGGGGTTGGTAAATCATATTGTGCCAGCTGCAGAGTTGATGCCGCGGGCCCGGGAACTTGCCGAGACTTTAGTGCAGGGTCCACCACTGGTTTATGCGGCTATTAAGGAAGTCACACGAGCAGCTGAGAATATGCGGTTTCAGGACGCACTGGACGGAATCACAGGTCGAACATTCCCGACCGTTGATCGGCTCTATAGCAGTGAAGATCAGATTGAAGGTGCCCGTGCTTTTGCCGAGAAACGAAAACCAGTCTGGCGTGGTCGATGATTCACTCGATGAGGTCAAGCAGGGTTGTTTCCTGGGCAATATTCAGAATAATGCTCAGTTATCGGTTTTTCGATGCTGACTGAGTCGTTGCAGCACCCTGCGCAGGCCGGGTGTTGTTACGGTGTGCGCACTTTGCTCAAGTGCGTTCGCTGAAGCTGATTCAATCGGATCAGGGTCTCTTGATGTTATCGTGGGCACCCGCTCTGCCTCTCGAGGCTTGACTTTGACGGTGATTTCTTCACAACCGACACCATGAGACTTGAGTTTGGCCATGATCGTGTTTTTTTGCAGGGTGACAGCGTGTCCCCATACCGATGAATCCGCAAACACGAGGAGTACGCTATCCTCTAGCGCAACCCGCGTGTGTGCAGCGATGTCGGCGCTGACGGTAAGCTGCCAGGATCGGGTTGCTTTATCTGTATCGTCACCGGGATCTGCAGCAGCAGATGCTGACACAGACTTCACCAGAGCCCCTACTGGTCTGAAAGTTGAATCGCTCATGATAAAATTCGCCCAATAGTATCAGTTTCGCCAGGATAGAGATGCCTTCAGGTCGATTGTGGATAAAACCGGTTGCTGGTTGACCGTTTGAATTCGCCGGGATCATTACTCTGATCTGATACCTAAATACACGGGAGATATCTTACTGATGTTCGGTAATGTTGCTACAAAGATTTTCGGCAGTCGCAACCAGAGAAATCTAAAGCGAATGAGCCGTATGGTTGATCAGATTAATTCTCTGGAAGAGCAGATCGCCGGGCTTGATGATAGTGGTCTGACAGCCAAGACCGATGAGTTTCGCCGGCGCGCGGGCGAAGGTGAGAGTTCGGAAGATCTGATGTCGGAAGTATTTGCTGTTGTGCGTGAGACGGCACGGCGCACCCTGGACATGCGGCACTTTGATGTGCAGCTGATCGGTGGCATGGTGCTGTACGAGGGCAAGATCGCAGAAATGCGTACGGGTGAGGGCAAGACTCTGGTTGCAACCCTGCCGGCGTATCTGACTGCTGTCTGCGGCGGGACTGTCCATGTGGTCACGGTGAACGACTATCTCGCAGCCCGTGATGCCGACTGGATGGGGAAGATCTACCAGTTCTTGGGTCTGACAGTGGGCGTGATCGTATCCGGGCAAGGCCCTGAGTCTAAACGAAGCGCTTACGCGTGCGATATCGTTTACGGCACCAACAACGAGTATGGTTTTGACTATCTGCGCGACAACATGGCATTCGGCGTCGAAGATCGTGTTCAGCGTTCGCGCAATTTTGCCATTGTAGATGAAGTGGACTCCATCCTGGTCGATGAAGCTAGAACACCATTGATCATATCGGGTTCGGCCGACGACAGTACTGATCTGTATGTGAAGATCAATCACATCATCCCAAAACTGGTGCGACAACATGAAGAAGAGGGCCCAGGTGATTTCTCTGTCGATGAGAAGAACAAGCAGGTCTTTCTGACTGAAGACGGCCACGAAAGCGCCGAAGCGATGCTGCTCGAAGCAGGATTGCTGGACGAGGGATCGAGTCTCTATGATGTTGGCAACATCAGTCTGGTGCATCATCTGTATGCAGCACTGCGTGCCCACTCCTTGTTTCAGCGTGATGTTGATTACATCGTTCGCGATCGTCAGATCGTGATTATCGATGAGTTCACCGGGCGCATGATGGCAGGGAGGCGTTGGGGGGAAGGCCTTCACCAGGCTGTAGAAGCCAAAGAAGGAGTTCCAATCCAGCAGGAGAATCAGACCCTCGCAGCGATTACCTTCCAGAACTTGTTCAGGTTGTACGATAAGTTGTCCGGTATGACGGGTACTGCAGACACTGAAGCTGTGGAATTTCAACAGATTTATGGACTTGAGGTGATGGTCATACCGACCAACATGGCGATGATTCGCGATGATCAGCCAGACCTGGTTTACCGTACTCAGAGTGAAAAGTTTAGTGCTATTCTCAGCGGTATAGAGCACTGTCGTGACAAGCAGCAGCCTGTTCTGGTGGGAACGGCCTCCATCGAAACTTCTGAGTATCTTTCGGGAATTCTTCGTCAATCTGGCATCGATCATGAGGTACTGAACGCGAAACACCATGAGCGGGAGGCCGGTATCATCGCGCAGGCAGGTCGACCAGGTGCTATCACTATTGCAACGAATATGGCCGGTCGTGGAACGGACATCGTTCTAGGCGGTAACCTGGATATGGAACTTGCTGACTTAGGGGAGAGTCAGAAAGCCGAACAGGCATCGATTCGCGAACAATGGCAGCAACGCCACAGAGAAGTGGTCGACGCGGGCGGACTGCATGTCCTAGGAACAGAACGCAATGAATCCCGCCGTGTGGACAATCAGCTTCGAGGTCGTTGCGGGCGCCAGGGTGATCCCGGGTCGAGCCGGTACTATCTTTCCATGGAAGATAATCTGATGCGTATTTTTGGCTCCGAGCGGGTATCCGGTTTGATGGAGAAGCTGGGTATGGAAGAGGGTGAGGCGATCGAGCACAGTTGGGTAACCCGTGCAATAGAAAATTCTCAGAAAAAGGTGGAAGGCCGAAACTTTGATACCCGAAAACAGCTGCTGGAATATGACGACGTCGCGAATGAACAGCGAAAGGTGATCTACGAGCAGCGCAATCGGCTGATGGAGTTGGATGATATCTCCGACACCGTTGGCATGGCACGTACCGAAGTTGTCAATGAATTGATTGATGTTCACCTACCGCCCGAGAGTCTGGAAGAGCAATGGGATGTCCCGAGCCTTGAGACAGACGTCGAAGCCCGATTCGGACTGGCAATGCCCATTAGTCAATGGTTGGCGGAAGACGACGCGCTTCACGAGGAGACGCTCCGTGAACGAATTGAATCAGAAGTAATCGGTGCCTATGAACAAAAAGCCGCCGGTGTGGGTGAAGAGGTCATCCGGCACCTCGAGAAGGCAGTTATGCTGCGGGTTCTGGATGAACAATGGAAGGATCACCTTGCCCAGATGGATCACCTTCGTCAGGGGATAGGACTCCGGGGATATGCGCAGAAGAATCCAAAACAGGAGTACAAACGCGAAGCATTCGAGATGTTTACTGACGTGCTAGAGCGGGTTAAGAACGAGACTATCGGAATTTTGTCGAAGATCCAGATACAGACATCGGCCGAAGTTGAGGAACTTGAGGTACAGCGTCGGCGCCAGAGCACCGGTGGGCGTGAATACCTGCATCCC
>Ga0208881_1000707_pt1 | contig 11726 bp, 13 predicted proteins | sample Knorr_S23_td_AAI_FD_185610 | JGI IMG/M metagenome (GOLD analysis project Ga0208881, IMG submission 185610) | Marine microbial communities from Southern Atlantic Ocean transect - Knorr_S23_td_AAIW_ad_876m_LV_B (SPAdes) (version 2) | ecosystem: Environmental > Aquatic > Marine > Oceanic | place... | reverse complement strand
GGAAAAAATCGCAGAAGCTTTACGAATGCTTGATCAGTTGGATAAAGAGTTAGATGTCTTTCAACAAAGGAACTACGAACATATGCCCTTCCTCATGGAATTGACAAAACAAATCAAAAAAATCTTAGAATCTTAGAAAAAGTAAAAGTTACCTTAGAATCTTAGAATATTATAGTGTGTTATGAACGATAAGGAAAAAATCAGAGAAACCTTACGAATGCCTGATGATTTAGAAAGATATGCTGATTCACTGAATATTGGTACAAAAGAGCTTAACGTGTAAGCTACGAATATGTTACTCACTTGTTATTTGAGCATTTTTCTCATATTTTAATTTCATAGCTAGTAGTAGCATAGTTAGAAACATTGCAGCTAGGTTTACACCCATAATATAAACATCATCAAGTGCCATCCCATAGATTAACCACAATGTTGCACCAACAAAAATTAAGATCATTAGATAAGAAGATACGTCAGTCAGTTTTTTAGTTCTATAGCCTTTTGCAATTTGTGGAACCCATCCAGATAAAATTAAGATGCCGGCTAGAATGCCAATAACCCCCATCATTGTATCATCTAATTCTAACATTTTTTAATTCCAGAAGAATTGGTCCAGACCTGTTTGCTTAGGTTTTCCTAAAATCGTATCAAAATCTAAGTTCATTGATGATATAATTTGGTCTAACATGCTTTCCATAAATTCCATATATTTTGATGAATCAATTTCACTTTGACGTGCTAATTCTACAGGTTTGACTCCTGGTTTGTTTAAAATTTTGACATATGAAATAGTTTCGCCCTTTTTAATTTCTCTAATACTTTCAAGCTGCTTTGCCGCACGTATGTGTTGAGGTATTGTTTTAACATAATCATTTGGTGCCTTACTTAGCATTACATTGAATGCCAGATCTGATAACGGTATTTCTTTTGCTTGCACTTTTCTTACACAATTTGAAATTTTATCAGTAATTTTATTTTTGGCTCTGTCAAATTCCTCTATAGTTTTAACTTCTGATAATACATTTAAGATCTCAAAAAATAATGCTTTGATAAATGGTGGTGTGTGGGATTTTTTTCCTGTAAGACCTTTGACATCAACTTTGCCATTTTTTGTTACTCCTAGATAGTTTTTCTTTCTACCGCTTAATACTATGTACCTATACTCCTTATCAATTTCTAATTCAACATTATGTTTCATTTTTGCTTTGTTGATGATCTCCTGAATTTGTTTAGCAGTAGGATTTTTTACAAAAAGTGAATCAGTATCACCATAAAGTACATCAATTCCAGCAGTTTTGCATTCATTAATAGTGTCTAAAATAATATGTCTGCCAGTTGCTGTTGTGGCCTCTGCTGCTGGTAAAAAGTATAGCGGAAAAATCTCTGCACCCATAACCCCATAACTCGCATTAAGTATGACCTTAAGTGCTTGGCTAACTACGGTATAAAGCTGTCTTTCTTTGTCCGTAAGTGTGCTTTCTTTTGCCATATTTTTGTAATAGTTTACTCTCAAGTCTCTCAGTGAACCTATAAGCAGAGAAGTCAACCCATTTTTTTTTGTACACACCCAATGATTTGTTTGTGGAATAATATTTTTTTTACAATCTTCATGTGGACATCTCACTGTTTCATATGAGAGATTTTTTACCTTTATAATACTAGGATACAGGCTTGCAAAGTCCATTACCGTAACATTGAAGTGTATTCCCTCCTTCGGTTCTACAACCAATCCTCCGCGAAATTTTTTGTCCTTGATCACTGCTTCATTTGAAACACCAGCTGATCTTTTATCCAAGTCATCCCTTCTAGGGATTAAAATACCATTTTTTCTATGTTCATAATATAATAAACTTCGAATCCATTGTGATACACCCATTCTAGATATGTCATCAATTGGCATTCTTGCAATTCTGCTAATGACTATCAGTAAATTCATCAACAAGTCGTTGTTGAAGCTTGTAAGATTGTAAGTTATCCTAGCATCGTTTTGACAATATTTTGCAGTTTGGTATAATGTTAGTTCACTAAGTTCTACACCATAGTCTATCTTTTCTTCATTTAGTAGTCCCTTTGCAACAGTATTTAATTTAAAGTCAGTGTACTTTTGTCCAAACGCATAGATTTGAAAGGCACGATTAGACATTGTTCTATACAAATCCAGATGTACGCCTTTAATGAGCGTGGCAGAATCTCTCATCATGTACAATGGATTTTTTTCTTTTGTAATACCTAATTTGTTAGCACGATTATACAGATATGGAAGATCAAAACTGTCACCGTTGTATGTAATTAGTAACGGATATTTTTGAATTAATTCAAAAATATCAGAAATCATTTCTTTTTCTTTATTCTCATCATAGAACACAACTTTTACATCCGGTAGTAACTCATTGATCCCTTCCTCTACGCCACTTTTACGTAAAACAAATATCTGCTTTAGTCCATCGCTTGCCTCAACACCTATGGCTGTAACTTTTTTTTCTGCTAATTTAGGATCAGGAATAATCAAGCGCCCAGTTTCTGTTTCAACCTCAATATCAAGACTAATTCTTTTAATTTTTGGTATTGGCTGATTAAGAAGATCTGCCCATTGAGAAACATGATCTTCAAACTCACTTGCATTAGGTAGATTGGAATTATCGAGTTTATCCCATAACATGTTATTTAATGACAATTTAGTTTCATCAGAAATTTTCAAATTAAATGGTACTACATGATCATTTTCTATTTTGTAATATTTACCAACGATCAGTTGATTATCATAGAGATAATTTTCATAATATTTTATATCAGATTCCCACGTTTCAATTAAATTTCTTATACTTTTGCTAGTTTGAGTGCCACCAATTGCTAAAGGATCTTTAACTAAAATTTTTGAGACAGTAATTGTTTTGTCTTCCAATATATTCACTCGTTCAACAGGTATTATCTCAAGAACATCATCACGTTCAGAAATATTAGTTGGTATGTCCTCAAGGGCTAGTTTAGAATAACAATATGGCTTATGTCCTGATTTATCTGCCCATAAAAAAATCATTTCTGATGCAGGGTCGTAAAATTTTAAAACCGTTGCTTTTTTTTGGCTATCATATATGGCTGAAATTAATAACCCATAAGGTATGTTTTCAAAACTGTTTTCATGCTTAAGGCTAGACATCTTATTGATCTATTAACGATTTTGCCCATTTTTGGATTTTCATTTTATCAAGCTTTTCAATTTTAACGCCTGATTCTTCAAGCAGTTTATAGTCTGTCTCAGGATATTCGTTAAGGGAAAATATTTTTTTAATTCCTATAGTGATTGCCATTTTACTGCATTCTAGGCATGGGACAAATGTAGTATACAAAACAGCATCTTTACTTCCAGCCTGAATACCTAAAATTGCACAGTGCATTATTGCATTAGCCTCAGCATGATTACATAAACATCGATCAAGTGATGCACCGGATTTTATTTTGCCTTCCATCCTATCTTGACATCTTTTACATCCACCCTCAAAACAATTTTTAACACCTGGAGGTGTTCCATTATAACCTGTAGCGATTTGTCTATGTTCGCGTACAATAACTGCACCAACCTGTCTTGTTATGCAGTTTGAACGTAATTTAGCTAATTCAGCTTGTAACATAAAATATTCATCCCACGTTGGTCTCTCAAACTGTGTTGTCATGAAAGTAATTTTATGCTCTCTAATATAAGATGGAAGTTTAACCTTAAACAATTGTCATAATCTGTAAAATATTTGATTCAAAACTATAAAATCAGAATAATCATAAATTAGTATGTAGTGATAGTGTGTTGACAAAAAATGTTGAGCATGAATTTATCGTCCCAGATTCGATCGAAGTAAGAGATTACCAAATTAATCTAGCTCAACAGGCAAAAACTGAAAATTCCTTAGTTGTGTTACCAACAGGATTAGGTAAAACAACTATCGCATTACATGTCATTGCTCATTTTCTTTCTAAGAGAAAAGGAGGTATATTGTTTTTAGCACCAACTAGAGTTTTAGCAAATCAACACTATGAATTTTTAAAAAATACGGTAAGATTGGATGATATTACATTGATAACCGGTGAGGATCTGCTAGCAAAAAGAAAAAAACTTTGGATAAATAGCATAATTTGTGCAACACCTGAAATAGTAAGAAATGATATTATTCGAAAGATTGTTGATGTTAGCCAATTTAGTCTAGTAATTTTTGATGAAGCCCATAGAGCAGTAGGTGATTATGCATATACTACAATTGCAAAACAACTGAATATTGATAATACACGAATACTTGGGATGACTGCAACTTTACCAAGTGAAAAGGAAAAAGCTAAGGAAGTTTGTGATAACTTGCATATTAAAGGCATAGCTGAACGCAGTGATTCAAGCCCTGATGTAAAACCATATATTCAGAATACTATTACCGAGTGGGTTAAAGTTGATCTGCCACCTGAGATGAAAATTATTCAAAGATACATAAAACTTGCACAAGATCAACGCTACACAGAACTTCGAAGAAATGGCCTCAGACTTTCTGATAATAAATCATTGTCACAATTATTAAACGCTAGGCAATTTGTTTTAAAGCAAAATCGCCGTTCCGCAAAACCATTGTTTACAGCAATTAGAATAACATACGCATTAAATATTTTTGAGGCACATGGGATTACATCATTCCTTAAATTTTGTGAGCGAACAAAAATTAAAAAGGGTGCAGGAATCAAAGAGCTCTTTGAAACTGATCCAAACTTTACCACTGCAATTAATTTAGCAAAAGACGCACAGGCGAAAGGAATTGAGCATCCTAAAATTAGCAAGTTAGATGAAATTTTACGTAATATCGAATCAAAGGTCTTGATTTTTTCTAGTTATCGTGATTCTGTTAATGTTATACATAAAAAATTAATTGATATGAATATCCATGCTGAAATTCTAATTGGTAAGGCTGGTGATACTGGACTAAAGCAAAAAAAACAGGTGGAAACTGTTCAAAAATTTAGAGATGGTATAACTAGGGTACTTGTTACAACTCGGGTTGGCGAGGAAGGTCTGGATATTTCAGAAGTAAATTTGGTAATTTTTTATGATAATGTTCCAAGTTCAATTAGATTTATTCAGAGAAGGGGAAGAACTGGAAGAAAAGAAAGCGGTCGCTTAGTAGTATTAATTGCAAAGGACACTATAGATGAGGCTTATTATTGGATTGGCCAGCGCAAGATTAAATCAGCAAGTAACATGGCTGAAAAATTATCAAAACATCTTGAAAAAACTGAACGGGTTATTGATGACTTTTTTTAGTCACAACAATCTTTTGATTATGTGATAACCATATTGTGTTTTGATTGGTTCTGAAATTTGGCCTACTCGTAGATCAAATGCTGCAGTTTCAAACTCCTTAACCATTTTTCCTCTTCCAAAAAAACCTAAATTTCCATCCCTTTTTGCACTGCCAGTATCACTAGAAAGTTCTCTGGCTAGTTTACCAAACTTTTCACCTTTTTTTATTCTATCAAGTATAGAAATGGCCTCACTTTGTTTTTGTACAAGAATATGTGCACATTTTATTTTATTTCCCATAATATTTTTTATAAAATGTAAAAACAATATATGAATTTATAAAAATGGATAGTAAAGAGGCTGAATTTAAGAAAAAATAATAATCTCAGCGACTAACATACCCTCTACCAGATCTCATGCTTGGTTTTCTCTTTTTAGCTTTTGATTTGGTAGCCTTGATTTTTGTGGTACCGGTTCCTCTTCCAGTCGTTACTGTTCTTCCGACATTTTTCTTTGCCTGGGCTTTTGCATATTTTGATCCAGCCCATGCTTTTGCCTTCTTGACTTTTCTAGTACCGGTTCCTCTTCCTGTTGATACTGTTGGCATGATTTAACAGAGAAATCCAACTATTTATTATTTACACATTGAATTAAAACAAGATTTTTCAAAAAAAAGAGATTAAAGGGTCACTGTTGAAGTGCCTCTTTGTGTGGTTATTTTTTGACCTTTCACTGAAGGTTGAGGAACATCTGGTATGTCTTTTGCCTTAATTGTACTAGTTCCTCTTTTTTGAACTAGATCAGTATTTGGCCCAGCTGCGACAAGTCGTTCTTTCTGGATTTGTTTGAACGTCTCCCCTGCCCAGTTTTTGACATTTTCTGCATCTGCAGTTGATGTGCCTCTTTTTGTGGTTATTTTTACCATATGGTAATATTTCTTATCTTGATCATATATTCTCGTAAGCTGATCAGCTGATAATTCATTACAACAGCTTACGTTTTTACAAAAATTAAAATTGTTACTTTTTATTTATTATGTTGAGAAAAACAGTCAAATGACAAAAATATATGAGAAAGTATCAGAAAATTTCCTAGAACTTGCTAGTCTCCAGAGACTAAACATTCTTTTTAAATTATTAGAAAGGAATCGTAAAAGAATTGAGCCATTAGCAAAAGAATTAGATGCTACAAAACAAGAGGTTCATAGAAATTTAGTACGTTTAGAACAAAGTGGGTTAATAACAAAAGACAGGGAAGGTAAATACAGTCTTACAACTTTTGGACGAACGATGTGTGCTGAAATACCATCCATATTATTTTTGTCACAATACAGAGATTATTTTTCAGATCATGACTTTGGTGATATTCCAGTAAAGTTTGTTATGCGAGCGGGTCAACTTGCAACTGGTACACACATTAAAGGTATAACTAAAACATTAGAAAAATGGAAATCTGTTTATAAAAATGCAAATGAATACATTTATGAAATCTTATCAGAAATCCCAGCAGATCTTTTTGATCCTATTGTTAAGAAAATTAAAAATGGTATTAAGTATGAATACATTGTTTCAGAGTCTGCAATTGTGCCAGAGGGTAGAACAACCATGCTCAAAAAATCAGGTTTTTATGAATTAATGGAAAAGGGGTTAATAGAAAGAAAAATGCAAAAATCTGTTCAGATAGTTACCGTTTTAAACGAAAAAGAAGCATGTGTTTTTTTTCCAAATAGCAATGGCGAAGCGGATCTTACCGAAATGTTTTACAGTGATAATGATATGTTTCATGAATGGTGTTTGGATTATTTTAGATATTGTTGGTATGGCTCAGATATGTTTCAAGAAAGTAAGTTAAAAGATGATTGATGTAAATTGAAGCGAGATAAAATAAAAAAAGCCGTTTCAAAAAAGGCCAAAAAAGTAAAAGGACTATTAAAAACTTCTAAGAAAATTACAACTTCCAAATCTGTTGTCGAAAGGATGTTTCAAGCGGGCGAAAAAACTGTAGATTCAGATACGTTAATCAAAAAGGCACAGGATAGGGTATTAAATTCTGTAAAGAATGGTATAGAATACCCTCCATTTGTTGATAACTCCGAAGAGTTTTTGCGTAACCATGTTAATTCTAGAGTACACATTTTTGTAATGTATGTAGATTTAGTTGGTTCAACGAATATGTCATTATCGTTACCGGAAGAAAAAGTTGTTACTATCATAAGTTCATTTGCTCAAGAAATGGCGTATACTGTTACTCAATTTGGTGGTTTTATGCTAAAATTTGTAGGTGATGCTGTACTTGCGTATTTTAATGCAGAAAATGAGCTAATTTATCCTGCTGATAATATAATAAACTGCGCAAAATCCATGTTAAGGGTACTAACTGATGGCATCAATCCGGTATTGACAATTAATGGTTACCCTTCTCTTGCAGCAAAGATCGGCATTGATCATGGTCAAAATATTATCGTTCGTTACGGTTCCGACAAAAGAAAATCTCATGTTGATATTTTAGGTCCATCAATGAATATGGCATCTAAAATTCAAAACATGGCGGTACCTAACCAACTTCTCATTGGTGGAGATGTTTACGATAAATTACATCCTGAAACGCAAAAATCATTCACGAAAAAAAAATTCGGTAAAACAAAGTGGAAATATCATCATAGGGTAACAGGCAAATTGTATCCTATCTATGCATATGCCATCGATGAAGTATCAACTGAAAGTGATTAAATGACTAAACTGTCTTCTGGCATTTCTGATATTTCCAATATTGCACATCTTAAGAATGAAGTTATCAGGATGGCTGAAAAAAATGGATTTAATGAACCGTGTTATAAAATAATGCTTGATTATACCATTAATAACCTTCAATCAAGTGGCTTGGGAGAAAAATATTACGGATATCATAATATTGATCATTTGTTAGAAATTCCCTTAGGTGTATTATTAGTCGGTGATTCAAAGCAAATTTCTAATCTATCAGATGAAGATTTAAAGTATCTTTTTGTTTCAGCTATTTTTCATGACTTTGAGCCGGATAAAATTATTGATAAACCCTCGGAAGATAATGTTTTAAAAAACTTATCGTCAGATCATATAATTAAAAATTTAATAGCACAATCAGAAACAGATTTTGAAATTATCAAGGCTATAATACTTAGAACTGCGTATCCATGGAGTGGAAAATTAAAAGAGAATGGTGAAAAATCTATGCAAAAATGTTTTGAACGTTCTGAAATTACAAAAAATAACCCAGAAAAACAAGAACATTATATCTGGTTAGGCTGGTTGCTTTCAGTAATTGATCGAATGACAAGCTATGCGCTTGGTAACTTTTCAAAAGCTATCCACGTAGCAAAAATGAATTCACATGCTCTTGGCTGGCATCCGGAAGTACTGGTTAAGCGTTCTGTAGCCTATTTTGATGATTTAGTTAAAAATGAGTTCAAAATGTCTAGTTTAGTTTTACAATGCCTCTCAAAAGAGATGAATGAGAATTTTATGAAAAATATTCAAAGCTTTACCGAACTGCGTGACCAGGAAATTAAGATCCAAAATGATTTTGCGGGTAAAAAACTAAAATTTGTGACTAAAATGGAACATATGAAAATTAAACAGGATGCCAAGTTTGTTAGTAGTCTGAATTCAATTTTCTTACAGCTGCCAAGGCCCCTGCGATTTAATGAAAATAATTTTAGTGAATCACTAACTGATTCAGAAACCATTTTGACAACTTTACGATTGAATACTTTGGATGGGCCAATTGTTGGCTTTGCAAAGGGTGGACCACTAGAAAATTATAATTTAAGAGTTGAAATTAATGATTTGAATCATGGTAAAAGAAATACTGTATTTTTGGAGCCAATTGCACTTAGTATGGGTTATTGGGGACTCGGTGCTGGACACGGATTAAGACAATCATTCCTGATGCAGGCACATACAATGAATTATGATTATCTTACAAGTTTTGCTTTTAGGGATGTTATTGCAAGTCGTGTTAATGGTATGGAGAAGGCGGAATTTGTTACAAAATTTGATCCTGAACGATGGGATTATTATCGTATCTCATTATGATTTTGATGCTTTAAATTATTGATGGAGCAGTGTATTTTATGACTACATATTTTTCTATAAGTGATGCGAACAAAATTCTCCCATCAGTAATTAAGAAATTTAATTATTCAAAAATGTTAAAAAATGAGATGATAAAAATGGAGAAACAAATGAGTTTGGATCTTACGTCAAAAACTTCTATGAAAGACTATATTATTCTGAAGCAAAAATTGAATGCAAAAGTTACTGAATTTTATCAGTCAATAGAAGACTTGGAAAGTATTGGTGTAGTATTGAAAGGACTTGAACAGGGCCTACTAGATTTTCCTGCAAAACGTTTTGATGAGGAAATTTGGCTTTGTTGGAAAGAAGGAGAAACTGAGATTAAGTTTTGGCATGAAAAGGATTCTGGATTTATGGGAAGAAAACCAATTAGTGTAAGTAATGAATCTTTAGTTTAATGATATCTGCTTGGTTTCGTGTCATTCGTATTCGTTTTTTACTTGCTTCTGTTATAGCAGTTTCAGTTGGTTTAGCCATTACTTGGTGGCATAGTAGTAACGTAACTGTATTTGATGCCATATTGACAATGGCTGGTGTACTTGCACTTCATGCAAGCGTTGACTTGTTTAACGATTACTGGGATTTCAAGCGTGGGATTGATACTGCAACTAAACGGACAAAAATGAGTGGTGGTTCAGGTGTTTTACCTGAGGGTATACTCAAACCTAGACAAGTTTATGCGGGTGGTATAATTTTTCTAGTAATTGGTACTATAATTGGAGTATATTTTGTTATTACAGACGGTATCATCATAGGGATAATTCTTGCCTTTGCAGTAGTTTCTATTTATTTTTACTCAACAAAAATTGTTAATTGGGGATTAGCAGAAGTTTTTGTTAGTATAAAAGGAACGTTAATTGTAATTGGTACTTATTTTATCCAAACATCACAAATCAATGAATCTATAATATTTGGAGGGATTGTTATTGGAGTATTATCTTCGCTTGTTTTATTTATTACGTCATTTCCTGATCATGATGCAGACAAGGCAAAAGGAAGAAAAACACTTGTTATAGGTATAGGAAAGAAAAGGGCATCTATCATAATATGGGTATTTCCAGCTATTGTTTATGGGATAACAATCAGTACAGTTATCGCTCAAATCTTTCCAGTTGCGTGCCTAATTATCATTGCAACTTTTCCATTAATTATAATATCATATAAAAAACTAAAATTTGATTATAATGACATAAACAGGTTAATACCAATCATGAGTTCAACATTAGTATACAGTAGAATAACTGGTGCATTATTTGTTGTTGGATTTTTACTGAGCTAATGTAGCCGGCTACATTATTTTTTGAACTAATTAGAAAAATAGATACTTATAGATTATAATTAAGTAATAATTGTGCCAGTTGATCCTGTTTGTGGAATAGAAATGGATGAAAGTCTTGCTCTCGTACATGAATATGAGGGTAAAAAATATTATTTTTGTTGTAATGGCTGCAAAAGAATTTTTTTGAAAAAGCCAAAAAAATATAAAAAAAATACCTAGAGAGGAAATGCACCACACATACTACAAAATTTTGAATCTTGTTCTATCATATACTTGCAATACGGACATTTGAAATCTGAAGTGTGTAGTTTTGCTGGCATATCATAATATTTTCTAAACGTTAAATAATAATGAAGGGATTCTTTTGATCTTATAATTACATTTTCAGATTTTTTAATTTTTTTTAACTGTTCCTTAAAAAATCTATCTGGTATTATTACATTAAACATATTTTTTAATCCAGTAGTACCAGCCCCATCTTGCATGGCTGATTTTTTCCTCCAAACAACTGAGCTGGGAATTTTTTTTTCAAACGTTTTACGTAAAATCCACTTACCAAATTTTTGACCCATTTCATTCCTGACATTATGATCTACTGGTAAAGATTTTGCAAAATTCAGCATTTCGTTACTAAGAAATGGAGACTCGATTGTGATTTTTAATGATTTTCCAATTTTTTGCGTGGGAAAATGCATTATCTTCCATATTCGTTTTAAATTATCTTTAATCTCATTTTTATTCATTTTTAGAAAAAAATTATAACCAGCAAATAGTTCATCAGCACCATCACCTGTGATAATTGATGTATGTCCTTCTTTTTTTGCAGCTTGTATTGATAAATACATAACTATCGAATTTCTAATTTCTATATCGTTAAAAACTCGTAAAATTTTAATTGTTTCATTTATGGCTGTGAGTAACTCTTCATGCTCTACCATTTTAATTGTTAAAGGTAATTCAAATTTTTTAGAAATCAGTTGACAAAATGTTAGATCTGTTCCAAAAAATTCTTTTGAAATTATACTGATGGCACTAGTTTTTCTTGACTGAAGAAAAAATGCTA
>Ga0208881_1000705_pt1 | contig 11742 bp, 10 predicted proteins | sample Knorr_S23_td_AAI_FD_185610 | JGI IMG/M metagenome (GOLD analysis project Ga0208881, IMG submission 185610) | Marine microbial communities from Southern Atlantic Ocean transect - Knorr_S23_td_AAIW_ad_876m_LV_B (SPAdes) (version 2) | ecosystem: Environmental > Aquatic > Marine > Oceanic | place... | reverse complement strand
AGGCGTTCAATGCCATCCTTTACATCATCTAATTGTGCTTTTGGGTCATGAATTGCCATATATCCTATTCGCCAGCCAGGAGCATAGTATACTTTTGAGACTCCATTTAATGTAATTACTGGCGTTCGACTCGATATTGACGCTGTACTAAAATGATTTTCATTGAAATTTAGGCGATCATATATCTCATCAGATAAGATTGTACAGTTTGGCCATTTCTCAGTTATGCTCAATATTTGCTTTAATTCATCCTCAGAAATGACATTTCCAGTTGGGTTATTCGGGTTAATCAGTACTAATAGTTTTACCCGATCATTCATTTTGGCATTTAAATCGTCAAAATCAATTGCCCATCGGTTATCCGGATTTAATCTGTATTCGATGGTTTTACCCCCAAATAACTGCGGATATGCCATATATGGAGGATAATGTGGACCAGGCGCTAGTACAATATCGCCTTCATTTAAAAAAGCCGCGAAAATAATTTGAAGTGCTTCTGTTACGCCGTGACATATGAACACGTTATCTGATTGACAGTCCCACCCCCCATTGAACTTTTTTTGTTCATTATTTGCGATTGATTCTCTTAATTCAGGAATACCATATGCTGGTGAATAACCATTTTTTTGATCTATGAGCGCTTGGTGATACGCTTCAATCATGTGGTTTGGAGTTGGCAAACCAGGATAAGCCAATGGATCGCCTATATTGAGTTTAATTATTTCATGCCCCTGAGCTTCAAGGGCAGTAGCAGGAACTACGACGTCCCGTATCGCATATTCGATTTGGGAAGCACGTTTTGTAACGGGTATTTGCTTCGCTACCATTTATTTAAAAGTTATCTACGTTTAAAGGGGCGCCTACCTCCGCCATGCCGGTTACCGTGTCCTCGTTGATTTCGATTATTTTCACGGGGTGGGCGTTCCACATATCCTTCCGGTTTTTCTAAAAGCGCTTTACGGCTAAAGTCTAATCTACCTTGATCATCGACTTTAATTAATTTCACTCTGACCGAATCACCAGGTTTTACAACATCTTCTACCTTATCAACGCGATGCCATTCCATTTCAGAAATGTGAATTAAACCTTCACGCCCCGGTGCAAATTCAACAAATGCACCAAAACTCATCAGTCTAGTAATAGAACCATCAAATTCCATTCCGACCTCAGGTTCAAGGGTGATTGCCCGAACAATTTCAATAGCTTCCTGGCATCGTTTTAAATCAAGACTTGCTACGGTAACTACACCATCATCATCCACATTTACATCACATTCTGTGTCTGCAATAATCTTTTTAATGGTTTTACCACCGGGTCCAATTAAGCCTCCAATTTTCTCCGGATTAATTTGAAGTGAGAGAACTTTCGGTGCATATTTTGACATTTCCATAGGCTCGGGTACTGCTTCATACATGATATCCAAAATATAATTTCGACCTACCTTTGCTTGTGCCAATGCTTCTTCCATCAATTCGAATGATATTCCTTCAATCTTTAGATCCAGTTGAATAGCGGAAATACCATCGCGGGTTCCAGCCACTTTAAAATCCATATCACCTAAATGATCTTCAGCGCCCAGTATGTCACTCAAAATTGCATAGCGATCACCATCTTTGATTAGCCCCATCGCAATACCAGCGACATGGCCTTTCGTGGGTGCACCTGCACTCATTAATGCTAAAGAACCGCCGCACACAGAAGCCATGGATGAAGATCCATTTGATTCAGTAATTTCTGAAACAATTCGTACTGTGTATGGGAAATCTTCATATTCAGGAAGAATTTCCTTAATGGCACGTTCAGCCAAATTCCCATGGCCAATTTCTCTTCGACTTGTAAAACCAATGCGTCCAGTTTCACCTACACAATAGGGCGGAAAATTATAGTGCAGAAAGAATTTCTTCTTCGTATCCAAATCCATGCTGTCTATAATTTGCTGGTCTCTCGGTGTTCCCATGGTTAGCACAACGATTGCCTGTGTCTCTCCACGGGTAAATAGGGCGGATCCATGGGTTCTGGCCAAGATACCTGTTTCAATGGTAATTTGACGAATATCGGTTGTTTTTCGACCATCAGACCGCACTGCATCCTCAAGTATCTGTTCGCGGAAAGCTGTTTTTAACTGATCGTTAACATATCCAGAAACCAATTTTTCTGATTCAGGATGGGATTCAACAAACGCCTCTTGTGCCTCTTCCTTTAAAGCAGAAATCTGATTTTCACGATCAGCTTTGTCACCGGTCTTAATGGCGGCGTCAATTTTACCCGTAACCAACTCCGAAACAGCCTTAGCCAATGCTTCGTCAGTTTCTTCTTCGGGTACATCCCGTTTAACAATATCGAGTTCTCCAATTAATTTATTCTGCATGGCGATTAAATCTTTAATTGGTCCATGAGCAAATTTCATGGCATCGATAAATTCTTCCTCGGTAATGAGTTTTGCTTCACCTTCAACCATCACAATGGTTTGTTCGTTTCCAGACACGATAATCGCCATATCCGAATCTTCCATTTGCGATCGTGTGGGGTTGATAACAAATTCACCATCAATACGACCAACGCGTACCGTAGCTATTGGACCTTTAAAAGGAATATCTGAAATCATCAATGCGGCAGACGCACCGACGCCAGCCAACGTATCAGCCATATTCTCGCCATCACTAGATAATACCGTGATAATGACCTGTGTTTCACATTTGAAAGATTTTGGGAAAAGAGGTCGAATCGGACGATCGGTTAACCGACTGGTTAATATTTCATGCTCCGATGGACGTGCTTCTCTTTTAAAAAAGCCACCAGGTATTTTGCCTCCTGCATAATGGCGTTCACGATATTCAACCTGTAATGGGAACCAGTCAATATCTTCTCGCATTTGTTTGGACGCATTTACAGCCACTAGTACAGATGTCTCACCATGAGTAACGATAACTGAACCGGAAGATTGACGTGCAACATGTCCGGTCTCAATCGAGAGCGTACTTTCATTAAGTTTCATTTCTTGTTTCTTCATAATATTTCCTAAAATTTTATATTAATTGCGACGAATGGACAATTCTTGTGTCACATTCATATATGAGTCGGGATTTGTCCGACGGAGATACTTTATAAGTTTTTTACGTTGAGAAACCAGCATCACTAATCCACGACGTGAATGATTATCTTTTTTATACACTTTTGCGTGTTCGGTTAATAATCTGATTCTGGTTGTCAATAAAGCGACTTGCACTTCTGTCGATCCGGTATCTTTCTCATCTTTACCGAATTGTTTTACAACTTCTTGTATTTGTTCACTTGTTAAAGACATTTTGTCTCCTATTTATATTTCTGCATCAATCTCATACAGAACTCTTTATCTTTATTTAACTGTTTTATTAATTCTTCTGGATTAGAGAATTTTTTTTCGTCTCTTATCCGTTCTAAAAATTCTACGGTGATTGTCTTATCGTAAAAATTATCTAATTTTTCGTCAATAAAATGAGCTTCCATCACAAAATCGGTCTCACCGAAGGTTGGGCGGACTCCTAAATTACACATTCCATAGAGATTTTTACCATTAATCCTTCCACGGATACAATAAACTCCGTTAGCGGGAATTAACTGGTTTTTTTCTTCAGGTATAAAATTTGCTGTGGGAAAACCAAGGCTTTTTCCACGGCCTGCACCATGGATAACATTAGAGTTAAATCCAAATACCCAACCTAACTCAAAGGATGCTCTTCGGACATATCCCTGCTTGATCAACTTTCGGATATGAGTACTGGAGATGTTAACACTTTCATCAGAAACAGGCTCAACAATATCAACGGAAAAACCATTGTTTTCAGCAAAATTCTTAAGAAATTGAGGGGACCCCTCCCGTTCAAAACCAAAATGGTGATCGTATCCAATAATAAAATAAGATGGATGAAAATATTTAACCACGATATCGGTTAAAAAATCAGCTGCTTTTATTTTTGAAAATTGTTCATCGAAAGGTATAACCAACACCACATCTAGGTATAATGAATTCAAAATTTCCAATTTTTTCTCAATATGCATTAATAAAGGTAATTTTGTGCCAGATTCCAAAACATGACGAGGATGTGGTTCGAATGTAATTAGAACGGATTTAGCATTTTTTAACTCAGCAACAGATTTTACCTTTTTAATTATTTCCTGATGGCCTCGATGACAGCCGTCAAATGTTCCAATGGTAACAACACTATCAGTGATATTTGGTATATTGTTTAATGTTCTGTAGACATCCATTTCGCTTCAAATTCCTTTAATGGTATCGAATCTTGAACTACAAAATCACCAACTGCAATGCGCTGCAATTTTGTTAAATGACCCTCTGTACCAAGCTTTTTTGCAATTTCTTGTCCCAAGACACGAATATAAGTCCCTTTAGAACATGTAACAGAAAAATCAATTTGCTTATCCTGGATATCATTAAGTGTTAAATCAATAATATTTACTTCAACTGGTGCGCGATCAATCGTTATGTTTTTTCTTGCAAGCTTATAAAGTCTCACACCATTTATTTTTTTTGCTGAATACATTGGCGGTATTTGTTTGTATTTCCCGATAAAATTATTTAACACTGACTCGACTAAATTCATATCCAATGTAGGAACAGGTTTCACAGTTATTACTTTGCCATCTAAATCCAGTGTATCGGTTTCTTCACCCAATTGTAGTACAGCTCGGTAGGATTTAATAGTTCCAGAAATTTTACCCAGTTTTTTAGTATCCGAATTTGTACCTATAATTAAAACCCCACCAGCAAACGGGTCCAATGTACCGGCATGCCCAACTTTTTTTTCTTTAGTAATACCACGAATCTTTTTTACTACATCGAAGCTTGTCCATCCAACCGGTTTATATATATTAAAAATCATCCTTTTAATCGTCACGCTTCAATTTTTGAAAGATAGTATCTATTTTCTGGGTATACGCAACTGTTTCATCATAAAAAAACTTTAACTCAGGTGTGAATTTAATGCGCAGTTCTTGGCCTAAATATTTCCGAAAAGACTTTGCACGATTATCCATTTCAATTTGAATCTTATCAATGGGTATTTTTTTATTCAATACGCTAAAAAAAACTTTCGCATGCTTTAAATCAGGAGAAATTGTAACGCGGGAAAAAGTGATCAAGCCTAAATCGGATAAATCAATATACTGGGTTTGTATTTTCCCAAGAATATGTTGGATTTCGTTGGCGACCCGATCTTTGCGTTTGAAGGGTCGTTCGTATCTCAAGCGAGTTCTAGCTTCCTTTTTATTGACTGAATTTTGTAACACACAATAATGTCACCCTCTTTGAACTTGGAAAAATTATCTATGCCTATACCACATTCAAATCCTTCACGTATTTCTTTGGCATCATCTTTGACTTGTTTTAAAGATACAATTTCACCTTCAGCAATTTCTTGATCTTCACGTATTACACGTGCTTTCGCATTCCGTACGATTGTACCCTCACTTACTTTAGATCCGGCAATAAAACCAATTTTTGGAATTTTAAATGTTTCTTGAACGATAGCACTTCCTAGTATCTCCTCAACTTTTTCAGGTTCGAGCAATCCTTCTAATGCCAAAGTGACTTCTTCAACGGCGTTATAGATTACATTATAAGTCCTAATATCTACACCTTCTTGTTTGGCTTGAAGTTTTGCATTGGGTGAAACTTGTACATGGAATCCGATAATCACTGCTTTAGATGCAGATGCCAAAAGCACATCAGATTCAGAAACCATTCCTACGGCCTTATGTATAATTTGGACTCCTACTTCTTCATGGGTAATTTTTTCTAATTGTTCAGACAAAGCCTCGATAGAACCATCAACGTCACCTTTGATAATGATAGGAAGGTTTTTGATAGCTCCTTCCTTGATTAGTGCGGACATTGCATCCAGAGTTTGTGCAGCGATTTTCCTTTGATCAATCTCACGTTTGAGGCGCTGACGATCAGAAGCAATACGTTTTATTTCACGCTCATCATTAACGACTGCAAATATATCTGCAGATTGTGGAACAAGATCAAATCCTAAAACCTGAACTGGATCAGACGGACCTGCTTCTTGAATTCTTTGACCCCGTTCGTTCATCATGGCGCGAACTTTGCCGGAAATATTGTTACAAATAAAAGGATCCCCAACTTTTAGATTGCCTTTTTGTATTAATACAGTCGCCATTGGGCCATGACCTTTATCAAGTTTAGAATCAACTACAGTACCACGTGCTAATGTATCAAAGTTTGCTTTTAATTCAAGCATTTCCGATTCAACAAGCATTGAAGCTAATAGATCATCAACCCCTTGCCCTGTTTTGGCAGAAATGTGGATGGCTTGAATCTTTCCTCCCCAATCTTCAACGAGCACATTATGTTCTGATAATTCCCGTTTTACCCGTTCAGGATCAATATCTGGTAGATCTATTTTATTAATTGCAATGATCAAAGGCACATTTGCTGCCTTAGCATGATCAATAGCTTCGATTGTTTGAGGCATAACGCCATCATTGGCCGCTACAACCAAAACTACTATATCCGTAACTTTTGCGCCCCGGGACCGCATTGCAGTAAATGCCTCATGGCCTGGTGTATCTAAAAATGTTACAGTATTTCCATCCTTAAGCTCAACTTTATGGGCACCAATATGCTGTGTAATTCCACCAGACTCCCCTCCCACTACATTAGTTTCGCGAATATAATCCAATAGAGATGTTTTACCATGATCAACATGACCCATAACTGTTACAACGGGAGAACGGCGCATTGCTTTTGCTTTATCTTCTTCGGTATCTTCAAGTGTAAATAATTCTTCGCCAATATTTTCTAATTTTTCTGCTGCAAAACCAAACTCTCCAGCTAACAGTTCAATAACGTCCCAGTCCAAACGTTGGTTAATAGTGGCGAGAACACCAAGTCCCATACATTTTTGAATAATATCATTTGGTTTTGTATTTAAAATTTTGGATAGTTCATCTACATTTGAAAATTCTGCAATTTTAATTGGTTTTGTTTCAAGTTCAGAATCCACATCATTAAGGATAATATCCTTCTCTTTTTTATAAATTTTCTTTTTTGTTCTTGTATCAATTTTTGCAGTGATCTTTCTTACTGTTTCTAGCGTAGATTTTGAAGATTTTGGATCCACTTTCTTTTTATGGTCGCGACGATGGGTTGTACCTCTGCCCACTTGAGCTTCTATTACCGATAAATCAATTTTACGTAATTTCTTTTTAGAACTTTTTTCATCCTCTTTCTTTTTTTCAGTATCTTTTTTTACAATTTTTTCTTCCTGTTGTATGCGATCAGCCTCAGCAATTGCTTTCTGCTCAGCCTCTAATTTTTCTTTTTCCTCCTTTTCAGCGGCTCGAATCTTGGCTTTTTCCGCTTTACGTTTTTCTTCAGACTTTTCTTTTTGTTTTTCTTCAATTTCTAATTTCCGCTGATCTTCAAGTGTAAGTAATTCTAATTTTTTATTCGTTTTTTGTAATTCTTTTATTCGTGTATCATGGATTTCACGTCGAATTTGTTCTTTTCGATAACGATCTATCGATTCTTTATCTTTGTGAAATTCATTTAAAATGATATGATAAGTTTCTTCACCTACCGGCGCCATATGGCTACTCACTTGGATTCCTTTAGTTTTCAAAAAGGATAAAATTTCCGTGTGGGAAATATTTAATTCTTTAGCAATTTGAAATATGCGGAGTTTTGACATGTATTTATGACTGGACTTTTTCTAGTTTATCTTCAGATAATTGTTTTGCATTGGTTTTTGATAACGGTTCATTGGAAATTTCCTCTTCAGGTGTTTTTTTAGTGCTTTTTTCATCAGGATTTTGTTCTGATTTAGAACTTACTTCTATATTGTCAGAATCTGAGATTTCTACTAGAATTTCTTCCTCATTCTTTTCTTCTGCTTGATTTGCTTCAACAAATGATTGAACCGCATTATATATTTTCTCTAAGGTTGATTCCCCTATTCCCTTGATTTCAAGTAGTCTTTCTTCTTCAGAATTCAACAATTCTGATACTGTTGAAACACCATTATCTGCCAGAGGTTTAACCGCTCGAGCCGGCATATTTTGAATATCAGCTAAAGGCGTTTCTTTCTCGGTAAGTTTTTGCTCGTATTCTTTTTTCCCGAAAGCATCTATACGATATTCAGTAGCTTTCGCAGCCAAATTAATATTAACACCACCTCTACCAATTGCAAATTCAAGCTCATCATCATCAAAAATTGCAATACAATATTTCCGATCATCATCTATATAAAGATCTAATGGTTTTGCTGGTGACAGGGCTCGCGAAATTAGAATTTCAGATTTTTCACTATAATTAATAATGTCAATTTTCTCGTTGTTCAATTCTCGTACAATAGCTTGTATACGACTCCCGCGCATACCAACACAGGCGCCCACAGGATCAATACGTCGATCATTAGATTGAACAATAATCTTTGCCCTCTCACCAGGATGCCTAGAAATTGAACGAATTTCAATAATACCGTCTTCAATTTCAGGAACTTCCATCTCAAACAATTTATAGAGAAAGTGATTATCACTGCGGGAAATCAAAATTTCCGGTCCACGGGAAGTAACTTCAACTGATTTTATAATTGCACGTATTGAATCACCTCGACGGTAACGTTCCGATTTAATTTGCTCTTTTCGTGGCATGCGTAATTCAGCATGCTCAATATTTACGAAAGTATTATCTCTCTGTACTTGATGAACCGTTCCGATTATAATTTCTCCGACTCGGTTTGCATAATCTTCATATATATATTTTTTTTCTACATCCTGTAGTTTTTGAGAAAAAAACTGTTTTGCCACATGAATTAATCTTCTTCCGAAAATTAATGGATCGATTATTTCAACATAAGTATCACCCAACTCTAAATCATTTGCCATTTCTTGATCAACCTTAGCTATTTCTACCAAAGTAATTTCCATAACTGGATCTTCAACAATATCAACAATTGATTTTTCAACATATATTTCAAACTCACCCTTATCTAAGTTGACGATCACACTGCAGTTACTAGCATCTCCTCGTTCACGTTCAACCAGATGCAGGAATAGATCTTCCAAAATTGAACCAAGCTCTGAGCGTTCCACATTTTTTTCACGAGCGATTTCCGAAAAAACTTCAATTAATTCTCTATTAACCAAAATACCTCCCTAAGCAAAAAGATTAATATTTGATTTCAACAAATGCTGATTCAATATTATCAAATTGTAAATAGTTTTTTACACCATTCATCGATAACCCCACAAAGCTTTTATCCTTGACATCATGGATTTTAACTAAAGATGATTCCAATTCTCCTATGCAACGCACCTTGATTACCTTTCCCATATTCTTTTTGAATTGAATGGGGTGAGTAAGAGGTGCATCTAACCCTGGTGATGTAACTTCAAGTTGGAATCCACCTTTATACATTTCATCAAGCAATCCAGAATTCCGAACAGTTTTTGCGATACTTACAGTGGTTTGAAGATCAATAGGTTGAGGTCCATCTATAATGATTGTTACTTTGGATTGTGGTATATTTTCCACTATATCCATAATAACCAGATGGCCTGGAATCATTTTCGCTACTTTTTTTTTCAATGTACTCATGTCTATTTAAAAGAAAAGTGGGTCTGGCAACCCACTTTTCGGACGGAAAATTACAGTTTTTCAAAGGTCTAATCAAAGGTTATATCAATCTCGTTTTTCTCCATAAATTTTTCCACTGATTTCTTCCGCTTTTTGTTTTAATTCAAAATTATCTTCATAATTTTCTAATACATTACTAATCAGTTTTATGGCACCATTTTTATCTCCATTTGCAAGCGTAAGTTCAGCTAAGCCCAAAGACACCCATGCCTTTTCTTTTTTCGAATTCGCTTTTTCTCTGGATATTTTTTGATATTTAATTGCATTTGGCAAATCTTGCTTTGATTTATAAATACTAACCAAGCCTTGGTAAGTTGACAAAGACAGTAGTGGATTTTTTCCTTTTTTTGCATATCGTTCAAAATGAGGTAATGCCATTTCATATTCACCTGTAATAAAATATATTCGTCCTAAATAATAATTGGCATTCAATCCTGCATCTGTATTGCCATATTCATCAATCACTTCTTGTAAGTAAATCCTGGCATTATCATTATCATCTAAATCAACATAAATCATTGCTTTACTCATTAAAGTTTCAGCGACTTCAAGATTAGAAGACCGGTTGTTTGTATATAAATAACTCAGAATAAAAACAGCGAAAACACCAATAATCATTTTTGTATATATAGATTTTTTTTGATTGATATGTTTTTTAAAAGTAAAAATATTCTCAATGAATGGATCCCGTTGAATTTCTTTTTTTGTAATTTTTCGTTTTGGTTTTAACATTTATTACTCCCGATTGAGTACCCCCGACTGGAGTCGAACCAGTATCTAATCCTTAGGAGGGATTTATTCTATCCATTGAACTACAGGGGCAGTCATAGAAATTACCGCTGATATTAAATAGTGTAAAAGAAACAAAAGGTCATTATTATTGTATGAGATATTATTCGAGCTTTAAATCACGGGTCATTAGCTCGCTTACGATTTCTTTTGGATTTTTTTCATTAAATAATATTTGATATACGCCTTCAGAAATTGGCATTTCGACCTGATATTTTATAGACAAATCATATACAGACTGAGTTGTTCTAATACCTTCTGCAACCATATCCATTTTATCTAAAATTGATACCAATGTTTTTCCTTTACCAATCTCTTCCCCAACATATCTGTTACGACTGTGGATACTTAGGCAAGTCACTATTAAATCACCAATTCCACTTAGTCCAGAAAATGTATCGGAATTAACACCCATAGCCACCCCTAAGCGTGTTATTTCAGCTATACCTCGCGTCATTAGTGCAGCTTTTGAATTATCTCCAAAACCGATCCCATCGCATATTCCAGCTGCTATTGCAATAACATTTTTTAGCGATCCGCCAAGTTCGACACCTTTAATGTCATTATTAGTATAAACGCGTAATGTATCTGATGAAAAAATTGTCTGGACATATTCTGCTGATGATTTGTCAGATGACGCAGATACCAATGTGGTGGGATCACCTTTAATAACCTCCTCTGCATGACTGGGACCATACAATGATACAATTTGACCTGAATCAAGGTTCGATGAATCTTTAATGACCTCGCTCATAGTGCTTAAGGTTCCGTTTTCAATACCTTTTGCAACATTTACAAGAATAACCTTATTTGTGAAAAAAGAACTGGATTTTTCAATAATATTTCTTACACCGTGGGATGGAACTGCAACAACAATACAATTTGATCCTTCAATACAAGTTTGAATTTCCTTTTTAAATATAATATTTGAATGAAATTCAAAATCCGATATGTTGGGATGCATTCTTGATCGAATCATATCATCCACCACATCCTTTTTATAATGCCAAGCAGTTACTGAGTGGCCATTTCGTCCTAAAACTTGAGCAAGAGTACTACCCCAGGTACCACAGCCCAGTAATGATATATGGGCCATATTTAGTCTATATACATTGATTCGATGACTGAAGACCAGTTTTCACTGATCTGTTTTCGGCGAATTTTTAAGGTTGGAGTCAATTCACCATCATCAATTGTAAAGTCACGCGGTAAAATAGAGAATTTTTTTAACTGTTCAGGATTAGAAAATTGTTTATTTAAGTCATTAACAAATACTTGTATTTCGGCGAAAATTT
>Ga0208881_1000704_pt1 | contig 11743 bp, 9 predicted proteins | sample Knorr_S23_td_AAI_FD_185610 | JGI IMG/M metagenome (GOLD analysis project Ga0208881, IMG submission 185610) | Marine microbial communities from Southern Atlantic Ocean transect - Knorr_S23_td_AAIW_ad_876m_LV_B (SPAdes) (version 2) | ecosystem: Environmental > Aquatic > Marine > Oceanic | place... | reverse complement strand
AGATGGCAAACTTGTGCGCCTAAGCGCATTGTGCCGCCAAGATCTGAATCCTCGCTACGTTGCTCAAGATTACCCTCTTCATCAATCCACTCTTCGATTAAGCCAACCACTGGATACCTAGTATCTGAGTCAAACTCAGTGCTATTAGCACCGTCTAGCCCGCATACATTTCTGGCATATTCAATAACCGCGATTTGCATCCCCAGACAAATACCTAAATAGGGAATGTTTTTCTCTCGAGCGGTCTTGACCGCATAAATTTTACCCTCTATACCTCTAGCGCCAAATCCACCCGGCACCAAAATAGCATCCACGTCCTCCACCAAATTATGGTTTTCATGCAGCTTTTCAGAATCAATATAACGAACCTTAACTTTGGTCTTGTTATGAATCCCAGCATGCACAAGAGCCTCAGTAAGAGACTTATAGGCATCCAGTAAATCCATATATTTACCGACCATGGCGATAGTCACCTCGCCTTCGGCATGCACTTGATTCTCAACCACCTTATCCCACTGCTGCAAGTCTGCGGCTGGTTTTTTGATGTTAAAACGATCCAGTACAAACTGATCAAGACCACGTTCATGGAGCATCCTAGGAATGCTGTAAACAGTAGACGCATCCATGACTGGAACCACCGCGCGCTCTTCAACATTTGTAAATAGAGATATCTTTTTAAGCTGCTCTTTTTCAATGGCGACTTCAGATCGACACAATAAAACATCTGGCTGCAGCCCAAGAGAACGCATCTCTTTGACCGAGTGTTGCGTTGGTTTAGTTTTAGTTTCTCCTGCTGTTGCAATATAGGGCACCAAAGTGAGGTGTATCAACAAGGAGCTCTGGTAGCCTAATTCACCTCGCATCTGACGAACCGCCTCTAAAAATGGCTGAGATTCAATATCTCCTACGGTTCCGCCAATTTCAACCACAGCAATATCATGGTCACCGGCTCCAGCGACTATGCGGCGTTTTATTTCATCGGTGACGTGAGGTATAACCTGGACTGTCCCGCCTAAAAAGTCGCCCCGACGTTCACGGCGTAAAATAGTTTCATAGACCTGTCCAGTCGTAAAATTATTATTTTGGGTCATCTTAGCCCCCAAAAATCGCTCATAGTGCCCAAGGTCGAGGTCTGTTTCTGCACCGTCTTCAGTGACATAGACCTCACCGTGCTGATGAGGGCTCATCGTGCCTGGATCAACATTTAAATAAGGGTCTAGCTTGAGCATCGTGACGTTCAATCCTCTCGCCTCCAGTACTGCACCCAAAGAAGCTGCTGCAATACCCTTTCCCAATGAGGAAACAACACCGCCGGTAACAAAAATAAAACGTGTCATAGTGACCCTGCAAACATTAGAGTTAGTCTAGAAAAAGATATCTTACGGGGTCAATTGGCCAAGAATTTGGACGATGCCCATCCCAGTTAAGATGGTGTAATAGATTAACAGAAAGGCAATTGGTATTCTACAAAGAGTTGGTATGCCAATGGATTTTAATACTCTTCTCTCCGGGCTGCGCCTGCCATCCATCGCAGACCCAAAAATCAGCGACAGCAACAAGCTGTTGATCGATGAAGAATAACGGCGCTCGATCACGCCACCAGGGCTCTACATTGAATTCCTGGAGGAGTTTTTTTAGGCTATTGGAGTGTCCTCTACCTACTGGCTTGCAGCGCTCTCCACCTTTTCTGGTGGTCACACTAAGGGCTGCCGCTAACTCTGCCCGGAGACCATCACCAACAGTCTGTTCGACCGTTAAGTGACTGCCATCTGACAGACTAATCGGATTATCAGTGTTCCAAATTAAATCTTCTTGTTGATTGATAGAAGCATCGAATTCCTTCGACACCTTGAGTAGGTATAGCCGATCTCGAAACCGGCAGTATTGGCCATCGCCTGTTGACACCTTAGGCGAACTGTCTTTCCGAGCATCAATCAATGCTGTCAGCACCTCATTGATAACTTTGGTCCCGGGAGAATATAGCCCCTTAATCTCGGGCCAATAACGTAAAATATTCTTCTGCTTAAGCGGAGTAAGATTAGCAAATAAAGCAACAGACAAAGACCAACCCGCTCTTTCCTCTGCAGGCTGCAATATTGCGATAGTTTCAATGGCAGTAGCCTCTGCCAACTCGTGACTTTCACGACTTAACTCTGCCACTGCGCGAAGACGCTGTCGATAATCTGGCCATTGATGAGCGAGCACTGGAATCAGTTGATTACGTAAATAGTTGCGCTCAAAAGCGTCGACGCCATTACTCTCGTCTTCAACCCATTTAAGGTTTTTATTATGAGCATACGTTATTAGTGCAGATTTAGGCCAATTCAATAAAGGCCTAATTAGACGTCCCGGTCCAACTCTCCGAGAAACAGGCATGCCTGACATACCTTTGGCGCCAGAACCTCGCATGAGCCGATACAATAGCGTTTCAACCTGATCATCGCTATGGTGCCCAAGAAGTAAAATACCATCTTGGTCTAATACATTCTCAAAAATCCGGTATCGACTTTGACGAGCAGCAGCCTCTAGACCTTTCCCACTGGCAACAACCTCTACCGTCTCGCTATGACAGGCAATATTACGACTACCACAAAAATCTTCGACATGGGCCTGCCAACTATTCGCATTAGGTGACAAGCCATGATTAACATGAACCGCACAAAGACGTTCAACCGGAATAACTTCCGCCAGAAGCGCTAACAACACCGTTGAGTCTAACCCGCCACTGAATCCCACCAAAATCTGTGGAGCCTGTTCGAGCGCATTCATTATCGGGCCCAAGACTAGCTCAGACTGTAACAACTTTGTCTTTGCCACTAGCTCTTGTCCTCGCTAGTGGCCAGGTGCTCTTGCTGATAACGATTAAGTTGGCGTCGAGTTAACAGAGTGCAATTTTCCGTGACAGGATCAAACGTAATCACAATATCGCCGCCATTTAACTGACGACGGACCTGACTAATTTTATTTTCAAGGCTAACTTCCTGATTACCATAATCGGTTCCCTCTCGAAGGATGTACTCCTCAATCACAGCGACAAGAGTGCCCTCTGGCAGGCGTTCAGGAGGTATTTCAATCACTCTTTGGGCTTCCTAAATCTCAGGGTCATACGGTCACTCTCACCAATCGTCACATACTTTTCACGATCTTGTTTTCCCAATGCAAGACTAGGCGGCAGAGTCCAGACACCTTCCAAATGATCAGCTGTATCCTTGGGATTGGCATTAACTTCAGAGGACTGTTCAAATATAAACCCTGCTCGACGGCCTAATTCGATAACATAGTCTTGCGTCATATAACCGCTTTCTTTCATCGTCTTTCTATCAGTACCCACGGGGGCACGATGCTCTACAACCCCTAAAATGCCACCAGGTTTTAATGTTTTGAAAAAGAGAGCGAACGCTTTAGACTCACTAGATGTACCTAACCAATTATGGACATTTCTAAAAGTAACCACCGCATCCGCACTGCTATCCTCTGTGTTCAAAATCTCGTTGGTTGCATCAAAAATGTGCATTTTAACATTCCCGTAAAGCGCCGGATCAGATGCCATCTTAGTGGCAAATTTACCTTGAGAATTGCGATAATAAGCCCGTTCTGCATTGGGGTCATAGTGAGCCGCAAAAAGAGGGCCAGTTAAATATTCGGCCAAAATTTCGGTATACCAACCACCACCCGGTGAAATTTCAACCACGTTCATCTCTGGCGTAATACCAAAGAAACTCAAAGTCTCGACAGGGTGACGAAACTGGTCTCGAGATGAGTCTCGCTCTCCATAGGCAGCCATGGAACCCACTAGCATAAACACCAGCAATATGGCCTTTGAACAGAGCCTGCACATTTGCTGCAAGCGTTTAAAATTATTTATTACTAAACCCTCTACTATTAATTTCATGAAAATCACTCCTTTAAAATATTTTATTCCTGTTTTTAACTCTACTATGTTCACTATAACAGCGCCGGTTAATAGTGCCATAATAAACAACGTCATTAGGGATAGGAACGCTCTCATGCGACACTTAGTATTAACCGTCTTAGCGGAAGATCAGCCAGGCATCGTTGAGCAAATCGCCAAAATCATACTGTCCCATAAAGGCAGTTGGGTAGAGGGAAAAATGCATCGCCTAGCGGGTAAATTTGCAGGGATACTTCTCGTCGAGGTTACAGAAAGTCGATGTCAGCCCCTACAGGCTGCTTTGGTAGCGCTGGACATACAGGGCATAAAGATTACCGTCGACCAGACCAATGCATTGTCTTTGCCCTATAAAAAAGATGTTTGGATTGAAATTATAGCCAACGACCGGCCCGGCATTATCGGTGAAATATCCACATTACTAGCCACAAAAGGTATTAATCTGGAATCTCTTGAGACCTTTTGCGAAAGCGCTCCCATGTCAGCCGGTGTGATGTTTAAGGCTCGGGCTAGCGTGCAATTACCAAAAAACATATCTGAGAGATATTTGATGGGCTTACTGGAGGGATTGTCGGACGACCTGATGGTCGAAATTGTGCGACCATAAAGCCGCCATCGTCAATAGGCTTAATAACGTCACTGCGCGCGCTAATTAATGTAAAATTGCAGGCCACTGCAATAATACGTTCAAAAGAGCCGCTATGCTTGATATCGTCCTTTATCAACCTGAAATTCCGCCTAATACGGGCAATATTATTCGTCTCTGCGCTAATACTGGATTTCGCCTGCATCTAATCGAGCCCTTGGGATTTGAGTTAGATGACAAACGTCTTCGACGAGCGGGCCTAGATTATCGCGAATTTCAAACCCTTCAAATTCATTCTGACTGGCCATCATATCTAACCACTGTAAACCCAAAAAATATTTACGCCTTAAGTACCAAAGGCACTGTGAGCTATTCGTCAGTAGCTTACCAACCAAATGATACTCTGCTATTTGGCCCGGAGACCAGAGGGATTCCCGATGATATCCGAAATTCGGTAGGGTTAAATAATGTACTACGTTTACCGATGTACTCTTCGAGTCGAAGTCTAAATTTATCCAACACTGTGGCCATTGTGACCTATGAAGCTTGGCGACAACTTGGATTTGATGGCAGCCAATAAATAGCGATCTAATTTAATCATTTTTCTAATCTTCAAACACCTAGTATCATAGACTGGGTACTACACCATTCAAAAGTAAACCTATGAACCAAAACCCTATAGCTTTATATCGTGAGACAGACGACAGATGACAATAAAAATTGGTTTATTTTACGGTAGCACAACATGCTATACCGAGATGGCTGGCGAAAAGATTCGCGATGCCATAAATGAAAGCTATGGTTCAGAAGTCGTTAGCATTCATGATATTTCTTTAGACTCAATCCGACGCATGAGCGAGTACTCATATTTAATTCTCGGCATTCCCACTTGGGATTTTGGTGAACTGCAAGAAGACTGGGAAGAAATCTGGGATGATCTTGACGAAATTGACCTCAGCGGCATAACTGTCGCGCTTTATGGGCTTGGTGATCAGATAGGTTATCCAAAATGGTTCCAAGATGCGATGGGGTTTTTGTGGGCGAAAGTCATTGCCCAAGGTGCTCGTACCGTGGGGATATGGCCCAATGAGGGATTCAGTTTTGAGGAATCAAAAGCCCTCACAGCGGACGAAAAACATTTCGTTGGCCTGCCTCTAGACGACGAGAACCAGCTAGAACTAAGTGATGACTATATAAGCCAATGGAGCCAACAAGTCATGCATGAATTTGGTCTCAAATAGTGGCCATTATCGCCGCCGACATCCAGTGGCGAAAAGGGGCTCCCTACTCTACTCTTTTTAATGAATTTTATATTTCTCCCTCTAAAGAAACAGAGCAATATGAGTCTGAATTTGTACAACTTGGTGATTTGAAACGACGCTGGCAGGGCCTAAGCAAACATTGCACCTCATTCACCATTGCTGAAACTGGCTTTGGCGCAGGCCTCAATTTCCTTTCGTGCTCTGATTTATGGCTAAATATCGCTCCCAAAAGTAGTGTGCTCGAGTTTTTTTCTGCTGAACTGTTTCCTATCAATAAAGCTGAACTATTAAAAATATTATCTCAACGTCCCCATTTGAGTATTTTGTCGGACGAGTTCATTAAACATTACCCAGTACCAGTGGCGGGTATTCATAGCATCGGATTATTTCAAGGTAGGGTAAGGCTTCACCTTATGTTTGGTGATGCAAATGAAATGTTTAGCTCAATTAGCCAAAGCTCTAACCAAGAGAAAGCCCATTACAACAGGCGCCCAGTAGACGTATGGCTACTCGATGGCTTCGCACCGATAAATAATCCTGCCATGTGGAGTCCTGAGTTACTGGCAACTATCGCTTCGCTATCTGATCAAGCCACCATCGCACTGACGGCTAATATTGATCAAAAAACAATCTTAACCGTCTCTAAAAACCTACAGTCAGCTGGATTTTTAATTCAGCCAACTGATAGTAATGGTTCACAAAAATTACGATTAAAAGCGTTATTTTCCGGTAGAAAATATCAGCAGCTTGAGCCTGATAATTCATCCGGTTCAACCCAATGGCATCTAGATAAGACCGTGCGCCCAATTGCAACCAGAGATCAGGAGGTCACCATTATTGGCGCTGGTATTGCTGGTTGCACCACCGCTGTAGCTTTAGCTAAACGAGGTTTCAAAGTTAAAGTAATAGACCGGCACCCTAGAGCCGGCCAGGAGGGATCGGGTAATAGTCAGGCTATTGTCTATCCAAAGCTGTCACCGCGAGATGATGTACTACCACGCATTAATCTTCGGGCTTTACTGTTTGCCAGCCGCTACTATGCACCGTTTTGGAAGGACGGCTTGGGAAATCAGTGTGGGGTTATCTCTTTGCCTGGAAACCCCAAAATTGCTGAAGATTTTATCCAGATTAGTCAGCGCTTTTCCGGTTGTGAAGATTTTGTTCAACTTTTAGAAAATAACGAACTCTGCGATCGCAGTGGCATTTCGCTAGAGTCTTCAATAGGTCTATTTTTCCCTCTACTAGGCTGGTTGCCACCGTCAATAATTTGTCAGCAACTGCTGGAAGAGCATGGAATACCTTTGATACATACGAATATTGATCATTTCAATCACCAACAATCAGACAATCGATGGCATCTTTTTGGTACTTCAGGAAAGCTAGTTCATAGCACTGATATCCTCGTGGTTGCGACTGCATATGGCTGCGAAAAGTTTGAGCAAACTAATTTCTTACCCGTTACTCAACTAAGAGGCCAAATTAGTAAGTTGCCTGCGAGGACTAGAACCAAGTCACTAAAAACCATAATCTGTGGTGATGGCTATATCACTCCCGCTCATGATAACTATCACAGTTGTGGGGCGACTTATAACAAAGGTCTTTTTTCAACTGAGTTACGTGTTCAAGATCATGAGATGAATATAGCGCAAATGGGGCACACAGACTCAGGTCTTGGTGATGCCTTAGAAAACCTTGATGCTACTAATATGGATGGTAGAGCAAATTTTCGCTGCACCACTAAAGATTACTTACCTATCGTTGGGCCAGTGCCTAACTTTTCATCAATGCTTGAAAGCTTTGGGTTTTTGCGCCGCGATGCACGTGCAGATTCAATGATGATGGGTGATTACTTACCTAACTTATATATTAACTGCGGGATGGGATCTCGAGGACTTAGCTATGCCCCCTTTACCGCTGAGCTTCTAGCCACTCAGATAAGCCAACAAATCCCCTCTTTGGAGAGAGATCTTATTCAAGCTATGCATCCTGCAAGATTCTTAATTCGCGATCTAAAAAAGAAACGCCTCTAACCAATTGGGGTAGTTTAAAGAACCCTCTGACCTAGTGTAGATTACTGCACGTATATCGATAACTTAACTAAAAAGCCGAGAATGGAATCATGTTAAATTTTAAAATTCGATCAACTACTAGAATCATACTGTTGGCCAGCATTTTGTCCTTTGTTGGCTGTACCGAGAACCCTCACCTAGATCTTGAAGGCGCCCCTCAAGATTCAGATAACTCGTTAACAAAGGATTGGACTGGCCCCTACAATGGTGTCCCAACCTTTGATGAAATGACGCTAGAAGACTTAAAGCCAGCTTTAAATCAAGCAATGGCAATAAATCTAATCGAAATAGAAAATATTGCTAATCAATCAACTAGTCCAAGTTTCGACAACACGATAGTCGCTCTTGAGCGCACAGGTAAAGTCCTCGACAGGGTGTTTACCTACTATGGGATATGGTCATCAAACTTATCTTCCCCTGAATTTCGAAATATTCAGCAGGAAATGGACCCCATAATGAGCGCCTTCTTTTCAAAGATTAGCCAAAATCAGGCTCTTTTCAACCGTGTAAAAGCGGTTTACGAAAACCTAGAATCAAGCACCCTCAGAGCGGACCAACAGCGTCTAGTTAAGCTTACTTACAATGATTTCGCCCGCAATGGAGCAACCCTTTCTGCAAAAGATAAAAAGCACTACACAGAAATTAATCAACGTCTAGCTGAGCTTCATACTCAATTTGGCAATAATGTACTTGTTGATGAAGAAAACTATGTTGTCTTTGTCAGTGAATCCCAGCTTGGTGGACTACCAAGTTCGCTAATAAGAGCGTCGGCTGCAGCGGCGGAAGAGTTAGGCAGGCCCAACATGTATGCCATTACCAACACTCGATCATCGATGGCACCTTTCTTAACCTTTTCCGAGCAGCGGTCACTGCGCCAAAAAGTCTGGAGTAACTACTATAGTCGGGGCGACAATGGCGGCCAATACGATAACAATAAAGTCATTGCAGAAATCTTAAACTTGCGACATGAACGAGTCGGACTTCTGGGCTATGACAACTATGCGCAGTGGCGCTTGGAAGATAGGATGGCCAAAAACCCTGAAAACGCCATGGCGCTGTTAGAAGCCGTGTGGCCTTCGGCAATTGCCCGAGTATCTGAAGAAGTTGCTGATATGCAAGCCATTGCCGACACCGAAAATACTGGCATCAAAATAGAACCATGGGATTATCGCTACTATGCTGAAAAGGTCCGGAAAGACCGTTACCAACTGGACTCAGACGAAGTTAAACAGTACCTGCAATTAGATAAACTCAATCAAGCAATGTTTTTTGTTGCCAGTGAGCTATTTAATTTCACCTTCACTGCCGTAGCAGAAAATAGTATTCCGGTATTTCATCCAGATGTGAAAGTGTGGGAGGTAACCGATAAAACTAGCGGAGAACATGTTGGGTTATGGTATTTAGATCCTTTCGCGCGCAAAGGAAAGCGCTCTGGTGCCTGGGCCACCTCGTACCGCAGCCACACGACCTTTGAGGGTAACAAAACAGTCCTCAGCTCAAATAACTCTAATTTTGTTAAGGCTCCGGCCGGTCAACCTGTCTTAATTTCTTGGGATGATGCCACCACCTTTTTCCATGAATTTGGCCACGCTCTTCACTCTCTATCTTCGAGCGTTGAGTATCCCAGCCAAAATGGGGGTGTCCGCGACTACACCGAGTTTCAATCTCAGTTGCTAGAGAGGTGGTTAATGACCGACGAAGTTATCAATAACTATCTCGTACATCATCAAACCGGTGAGCCCATACCAAAAGCCTTAGTGAAAAAAATTAAAGCGGCCGCGACTTTTAATCAAGGGTTCGCTACCACCGAATATCTAGCTAGCGCGATCATGGATTTAAAGTTTCATACCACTGACCCATCTGGTATAGATCCAGATATATTTGAACGCAAAACACTGGCTGAGCTAAACATGCCCAAGCAATTGGTTATGCGTCACCGCAGTCCACATTTTGGTCATGTATTTTCGGGGGAAGGTTACTCATCTGGCTATTATGGCTATATGTGGGCGGATGTATTAACTTCGGATGCCGCCGAAGCTTTTGCCGAAGCCCCCAACGGCTTCTACGATCAAGACGTCGCAGAACGTCTAGTCAAGCATCTTTTTACGCCGAGAAATACTATTGATCCGGGCGAAGCCTATAGGGCTTTTCGCGGACGTGATGCAGATATCAAACCATTGATGCGTGATCGAGGATTCCCAATTATTGACTGAGCTTAGGCCTATTTTGTGGCGACGCGACCTAATCTCGTCGCCACAAACCTGACGAGGTTACTTGTCCTCTACACCCAAACTAACGCGCAACCCTTGCTTGTACATATGGTGACTTTCGATCTGATCGCCCATTGCTGCATGGACGTCGGCCAATCTTAGGTAGATATCGGCACTTGGTTGTAGCCTGAGGGCAACCGAAAAATAATCTCGCGCTTTTCCCCAAAATCGCAACTGGCAACAAATACCTCCCAAAGCAACCAACAAAACAGCGTCCTCAGGATGAGAGGATAGCCATTTTTCACCAACAAGCAACTGTTTGTCTGGTGCAGAGGTCTCTAGCTGCCCAAACCGCTCAACTAACTCAGGGTGCCACCGCTTATTAATTGTTTTGACCAGAAGTAACTGCACCCTATCGGTGTCATTAACTTGCTGTAAAGCATCAAAATAACCACAGATTAGTTCAGCATCGTTACGCAATCGTCTGGGTATAAGCTCCCAAAGATCTCCCACCTGATCCTTCTGTTCTTGAAGAGTAGATTCAGGATCCGGAATGAAATCAGATAATAAATTAACGTATACATCCTGTTCTAGAGCCTTCATATCGGATGGATTTATGGCTTTATAATAATTTAAATCATGCAGGAGTTTTTGCAGAGACGACCAGTCTCCCATCAAATAATAGGTATCAGAAAGTAAACGGAGGACACCTCGATCCCCGGGTTTGCTTGCTGCAATAGGTTGTAATAACTCAACAGCTTCATCCAACTGTTCTTCCAGAATAAGCATTTCAGCCAATGCCTTATCGGCAAGTAATTTAGCCTTTGGGTGACCCACCTTAAGTTGCTCTAACAACATGCGAGCCTGATTAATCTGATTATTTTCTGCAGCCGCACGGGCCGCAAACAGCAAGTTCACATCGGGCATGGAAGACCCGTCAGCGCCAGATAACAGTGTCGTTGAGGCCTGCTTCCAGTCATGATCAGCGAATAGAATTAATCCCTGAGCTGTTTTACTTCCATACTGTTTACTGCGCCTGAGTGTCCACCAACGCCGCAGACCTCCAACATCACCAAGCCATTTCAATAGCAACAACAACCAAGCACCTAAAACCGTCACCGTTAAGTAAAGCAAGATACCGATCCAAACGGTCATTTCAACAGTAGTATTGTTGAAACTCAGTAAAATATAGCCGCTGTCGCTTTGCATCACCCAGATGCTCGCTGCACCAAGCAGCAACGCCATGATCAAAGTCACTAATAACTTCCTCACGGCTGGCTATTCCCATCATTTATCAGTGGCTGCTCATAGGCTCCATCTAACAGGCGGGCTTGCCTCGTAATAATCAAAGCCTCAAGAGCATTCATCGACCGATCAACGCTAGGTAACTGCTGAACAATATTGACCGCGCTAAGCCTAGAGATGCGCTCCTGTAATTCTTTTGATCCGGCGTTAAGTTGAAAATACGTCGCCATCCATTGTTGCGCATTTTCTAGGCTAATGGCATATACCGCCGGTTCCTCTCGAAGCGCGGCATTAGCTGCCTGTTGCAGCAGCAAGCGCAGATTACTGCGCACTATGGATTCTTCAGATGATGATAGTATTGACTGAATTGGAATATCTCTGTCCGTTACCTTAACTAGGCCACCGAAACCGTCAATAAAACCATTAAACCGAGACATCCACGGCACATTTTTATCGGTCGA
>Ga0208881_1000702_pt1 | contig 11749 bp, 12 predicted proteins | sample Knorr_S23_td_AAI_FD_185610 | JGI IMG/M metagenome (GOLD analysis project Ga0208881, IMG submission 185610) | Marine microbial communities from Southern Atlantic Ocean transect - Knorr_S23_td_AAIW_ad_876m_LV_B (SPAdes) (version 2) | ecosystem: Environmental > Aquatic > Marine > Oceanic | place... | reverse complement strand
GGGATAACCCTATTGTAAAAGGTTGTATTAAAGCTGCACCGGGACACAAGATTGTTGCGATGGATTTGACCACAGCGGAGGTATATGTTGCCGCTGTGCTTGCTAAGGATAAGGCATTGATAGAGGTATTTCGTTCAGGCGGAAACTTCCATAGTACCATTGCTAAGAAAGTATTTAGATTACCCTGCCCAGTGGAGGAAGTAGCTGAGAAGTATTCTACACAGAGACAGGCGGCAAAAGCTGTTACTTTCGGTATCATGTATGGCGCAGGTGCTAGAAAGATTAGTGAGCAGGTTACTAAGGATTCAGGTAAGCCTTTCACTAGAACGGATGCACAGGACGTGATTGATGAATATTTTACTGCGTTCCACAAACTAAAATCATGGATTGAAGAAAACCAACAGTTTATCCAACAAAATGGATTCATTTACAGCTTCTTCGGAAGAAAGAGGAGATTACCAAATGTCGCATCGTCAGACAAAGGCATCCAGAGCCATAGCGTTAGGTCTGGTCTTAATTTTTTGGTGCAGTCTGCTGCTAGTGATATTAACCTATTAGGTGCTATCGATATGAACGCCTATATAAAGGCAACTGGTATGAAAGCACGTATCTTTGCGTTAGTACACGATTCAATTCTAGCAGAAGTACCAGACGATGAGGTAGACCACTATAAAGAGAAACTAGCAGGGTTTATCCAAATAGATAGAGGTGTCTCTATATCTGGAGTACCTGTAGGTTGTGACTTTGAGATTGTTCACGAAGATTATTCTGGCGGAAAATTCGAGAAGAGGTATGGTGTTCACGTATAAAGATTTTAATAAGATAACCTTCCCCGCGTTTTTACTAGATTCGAGTAATTGGGAGAAGTCAGACGGTCTGCTATTCTGCGAAGGCAAGTTAGTAGATGATTCTAATCAGATGGGCGCTACTTTAGGCGCTCGTAGGGTACAGACTCCTTTTAAAGATAAGTATGAACTAAAAAAGGCTGTAACAGCTCCCAACGGTATTTTGAAACAGAGCACACGCTATTTTGTAGATAATAAAGGTATGCCTTTTATATATGAAAAAACGCGGTTTATGCCTTTAAAGTATTTGAAGATTAGAAAGGTGGAGCGGAAAGAGTATGCTACACTTATATGGGTAAAAGGGCATAATGCTCCTTTTACCGTGCCGCGCCCTCCCGAAGATGGACACGCATGGGCAGGGATTTTGCATTTACATGGATTACCGTGGATGCTTTACGAGTACTCTACAGAGAAACTCAAAGACACTAGAAGAAAAGTATAACTTATGGGTAAACGACGAAAAACTCTTGCGGGTGTAAATTTTGACCTAAGAGAGATTGAACCTTTAACACGCAACCAACTTAGAGCATTTGAATCAGGTAAGAACCTCGTTCTTCATGGACTTGCAGGAACAGGAAAAACCTTTATCTCATCATACCTAGCGTTTGATGATATGACAAAAGGCGAGTACCAGAAGCTGATTATTATACGCAGTGCAGTTCCTACAAGAGATATTGGTTTCCTGCCCGGAACAGAGAAGGAGAAAGCCTCAGTCTATGAGGAGCCTTATAAAGATATTGCTAATGATTTATTCAGTAGAGGGGATGCTTATGAAATCCTCAAACAGAAAACTTTAGTAGAATTTATGACTACTTCTTTTATACGAGGGATTACACTTAGAGATGCGGTTATTCTTGTTGATGAGTGCCAAAATATGTCTTTTCACGAGCTAGACTCTATTATTACTCGTATTGGTGAGAATTGTAGAGTTATTTTTTGTGGGGACTTCCGTCAAGCAGACCTGAAACAGAACGGGATGCAGGACTTCATACAAATCTTGAAACGTATGAGTTTATTCAACTTTATTGAATTTGAGGTTGAAGACATTGTGCGATCCGAGTTTGTTAAGACTTATATTATTGCTAAGAATGAACTTGAACTGTGAAGGCAGTCATAAGTCATAGAATATATATGGATTGTAGTGCTGAACTGCAAGAGAGTATCGATAAAGAACTCACATATACTATTCCTTCGCACAACCCACACGATCCGCCCCAAGTTATTAAAAACATGGGCATTATTCGTAACGGGTTAGTATCACTACCAATAGGGCGTACGGATTTAATACCAGAGCACTATGAAATAGTCGATAAGCGGATAAAGAAGCCAGTAGATTTTCCTGAGTTTAAGTTTGAACTACGAGAAAGTCAACAGAAGGTTTATGATGAAATCGAAGACAATGCTATAATTAACGCATGGGTCAGTTGGGGTAAGACATTTACAGGTCTCGCAATAGCAGGCAAATTAGGTCAAAAAACACTCGTTGTTACCCACACTGTCCCTCTGCGTAATCAGTGGGCAAAAGAAGTAGAAAAAGTATTTGGGTTTACTCCTGGCATCATAGGCAGTGGGAGATTTGAACTTGACGCTCCTATCGTTATTGGGAATACTCAAACTTTATACCGCAATATAGAGAAGATTCGTAAGGAATTCGGCACTGTCATACTTGATGAGATGCATCATGTTAGTAGTCCGACCTTCTCTAAGATTTTAGATACAAATTACTGTAGATATAAGATAGGATTATCGGGAACTATAGAAAGAAAGGATGGTAAACACGTTGTGTTTAGAGATTACTTTGGTAATACTCTCTTTAAGCCGCCTAAAGAAAACTATATGACCCCTACAGTACACATAGTACCTTCCGAGATACGCTTTATGGATGGTGCTAGAATACCGTGGGCTAATAGAGTAACAAAATTAGCAATGGATGAGGAATATCAACACACAATCAGTATGCTTGCCGCGGCCTACGCCGCAAGAGGGCATAAAGTGTTGGTAGTAAGCGATAGAGTAGCGTTTTTAAAGCGTTGCGCTGAGCTTACTGGAGACAAAGCCATATGTGTTACGGGTGACGTAGCACATGAGGACAGAGAAACGCTTGTGGATCAAATTCTCTACGGGGATGCAGAAGTTTTGTACGGTACGCAAGCAATTTTCTCGGAAGGGATATCCGTAGACAGCCTGAGCTGCCTTATTTTAGGCACTCCTGTCAATAATGAACCTCTACTCACACAGCTAGTAGGTAGGGTGATACGAAAGAAGGAAGGTAAGATTGACCCCGTTATTATAGATATTCACTTGAAAGGAAACACCGCTAGAAAGCAGGCTTCTAACAGAGTGGGTTTCTATATGAAACAGGGTTGGAACATGAAGTACCTTTAAAATAATTCTTGACAACTTACTTAAACTTCGGTATAATATATGCTCTTATTTGATTGGAAGAAGGTTTACGATACGGCAGAGGGGAACGTTTCCTCATGTAATTTAATTATGGAAATGCTCATAAAAGGGCAGATCCCTAAAAATACATACGACCCTATCTATAGATTTTCTCAGATGAACTTTCACGGGGACTCCTTTCTGGTGCATCCTGAATTTCTTCTGTACAATTCTTATAAGTATACACACCGAGAGCTTAGTATTTATTACGCACTTTCTTCTTTAAGAAGTTATGCAGAATACTTAGCCTCAAATAAACTTACGCTAGATTCACTGCATTGTCCCGTGGATTTAGATACTATTAAAGACAACAGGCTACTCATTGTAGAAGAGAAAGATATTACTTTTATATATGAAGAAGTCCAACTGGAGACTATACACTAATGGCTATTGCATTTAACCAACAAAAGGGCTCTGCCCAAAAAACATCTATCGACAGCTTTCGGTTTGTTGATGGCGACAACAAAATGCGTATCGTAGGAGACATTCTTGCTAGATACGTCTACTGGATCAAGGGCGAAAACGGAAAAAACATTCCTATGGAGTGCCTTTCTTTCGATAGGAACGCTGAACGATTTAACAATGTAGAGAAAGACTGGGTTCGTGAATACTTCCCAGACCTGAAATGTGGCTGGAGCTACGCTACTCAGTGCATTGACGGTGGGAAAGTAAAAGTAGTAAACTTAAAGAAAAAACTTTGGGAGCAAATTATCACTGCTGCTGAAGATTTGGGTGATCCTACTGATCCTGAGACTGGTTGGGACATTTGTTTCAAACGAGTAAAAACAGGTCCACTTCCTTACAATGTTGAGTACCAACTACAAGCTCTCAAATGTAAGCCACGTGCTCTGACCGACGAAGAGAAAGAAGCTATTGCTGAATTAAAGTCTATGGACGATGTAATGTCTCGTCCTACTCCTGACGCTCAGAAAGAGCTTCTTGACAGGCTCCGTAACCAAGGTAATGAAACTGATGACGAAGCATTAGAGCAAGAGTTTAATGTAGGATGATTCTCTTTACGGCAGACTGGCACATAAAGCTGGGACAGAAAAATGTCCCCGTAAAGTGGGCTACAAACCGTTATCAGATGTTCTTCGAGCAAGTCTATGAGTTAGAGAAAGAGTGTACCATGCACATTATCGGGGGCGATCTTTTTGATCGTCTCCCGAACATGGAGGAGTTGGAACTTTACTTCAAGTTTATTCGTGGAGTAAAGATTCCAACAATTATATATGACGGGAACCACGAAGCTACAAAGAAAAACAAAACTTTCTTTACTCAGCTAAAACAGGTGTCTCGGGATATAAACCCTCTAATAAACATTGTTGATATATCTTATATCGACGAAGGTTTAGGTTATGGTATATTACCCTACGCTGACCTACATAGAAAAGGCGCTATAGATCATTTTGATACGCGTATGCCTTTATTCACTCATGTCAGAGGAGAGATACCTCCTCACGTTAAACCGGAAATCGACCTAGACCTTCTAGCAGGTTTCCCTGTAGTATTTGCGGGCGATTTACACGCTCATTGCAATACTCAACGAAATATTGTATACCCTGGAAGCCCCATGACTACATCATTTCACAGAAGCAAGGTAAAGACCGGATATCTGTTGATTAATGAGAATAATTGGGACTGGATGTGGGAAGCATTTAGCCTTCCACAACTTATTCGGAAAACAGTCAGTAGCGAAAGCGAGATGATTGCCACAGATTTCGATCATACAATCTATGAAATAGAGGGTGATATACAAGACCTTGCAGCAGTAAAGAATTCAGAACTGCTGGATAAGAAAGTAGTACTTAGGAAGTCGGAAGCAAGTCTCATAATTGATAAAGATATGTCAATACAAGATGAGTTAGTAGAGTATCTAAACTATATTCTAGAAATAAACCCTGAGAAAGTACCAGACATCATAGGAACATACAATGATTACACTTCAAACATTGAAATGGGATAACTGCTTTAGTTATGGTTCTGGTAATGAGTTACAATTAGACGACAACACTGTTACACAAATTCTTGGTACTAACGGTATGGGGAAATCCTCTATACCGTTAATTATCGAGGAAGCGTTGTATAATAAGAACTCTAAAGGAATCAAAAAAGCAGATATCCCGAATCGTTATGTAAATAATGGTTATAACATCTATCTATCTTTCACGAAAGACGAAGATCGTTATGAAATAACCATTAATAGAAAAACAAGTATTAAAGTTAAGTTAGAAAAGAACGGCACTGATATATCTAGTCATACGGCTACTAATACATATAAGTCTGTTCAAGAAGTTCTAGGCGTTGACTTTAAAACATTTTCTCAATTAGTATATCAAAATACAAATGCAAGTTTGCAGTTTTTGACTGCTACAGATGCAAATAGAAAGAAGTTCCTGATTGATTTGTTACACCTAGAGAAGTATGTTGAGTTATTTGAAGTATTTAAAAGTGCCTCAAGAGAGGTATCAACAGTATCAACATCGATAGCAGGGAAGTTAGCAACCGTTGAAAAATGGTTAAAAGATAATAAATTGAGTGATACTTCCATACTGCCACTGTTAGATTTAGAAATTGATACATCTGAAGATGAAAAGACTTTACGTTCTTTAACGATAGAAATTGAGAATATTTCTGAGAAAAATAAAAAAATTCAAACAAACAATCATTACAAGAAGCTGCTCGACCAAATAGATATTGCATCTATACAACAATCCTCTGTGACTGAGTTACAATCTTATGACCATTTGCAAGAGGAGATGGGATCTTTACAGGCAGTCGCTACGGGTGCTCAACGGACTCTGACAAAGTTAGAAAAAATTAAGGACAAATGCCCAACTTGCGATCAGTCTATCGATATTTCTGTCGAGAAGGTAATGATTAAAGTAGAGCGTGAGAAATTTTCTGACGCGAAGGAGAGAATCAATGAGATTAAACCAGAAATTATCCGAATTAAAACAGATAATCTTGAGTTCGAGCGTTGTAATACGGCTAGAAAAGATTGGGAGGATTTGTACCGTGCGTATTCGCCGGATTTGCCTACCTCTTTGTTGGACAAGGCAGAGCTTGATAATCGCTTGTCTAGCGTTCAAGAAAGACTACACAACGCAAAGGGACGACTGGAAGTACTCGCGTCCGAAAACGAGCAGATAACCCGTCGAAATACCCGAATACAAGTTATACAAGAGCAGACTGATGAGTTTCTTGCACAACTTGAAGTATATTTGGAAAAGTTAGAGAAAAATCGCAAGTTAGAGTCAAACCTGGACATACTGAAGAAGTCCTTCAGTACCAACGGCTTATTGGCTTATAAAATTGAAAACCTTGTCGGAGAACTCGAAGAATTAGCTAATGAATACTTAGCCGAGCTTTCTGATGGCAGGTTTACACTAGAGTTTGTCGTATCGAATGATAAATTAAATGTGCAAATTACTGATAATGGTAATGTTGTTGACATTCTTGCCTTATCTTCTGGCGAGCTAGCCCGTGTAAACACTGCCACTCTGATAGCGATTCGGAAGCTAATGAGTAGTATTTCTAAGTCTAAAATCAATGTATTATTTTTGGACGAAGTTACAAATGTTCTAGATGATTCAGGAAGAGAGAAGCTAGTAGAAGTTCTATTAGGGGAAGACCTTAATACTTATATAGTTTCTCATGGTTGGTCGCATCCTTTGTTAGAGAAAATTGAGGTCGTCAAGGCTGGTAATATCAGCAGATTGGAGTAATTATGGTAGATTCAAGAGCAAAGGGAGCGCGTGGTGAGTATCTTGTAAGAGATATGCTACGAGAAGCTACTGGCTTAAAATTTGAAAGAGTACCCGCCTCGGGCGCTCTTGAGTATCTGAAAGGGGACTTGTATGTCCCCAATCAGAGAAATTATTATTGCATTGAGGTTAAAAACTATAAAGATTCTCCACTAAGCGACAAGGTCTTTACCCAGAGAAAGACAAATAATCTTACAAGATGGTGGAAGAAGATAGTAGTCCAAGCAGCAGGAGGCGATCAAAAGCCTATGTTATTTTTTAAATATGATCGATCTAAGGTATTTGTAGTGACAGAAGAAAAACCAGAAAACACAGAAGAGTACCTGTATATTCGGTTCTTGGACTGTTTCGTACTACTTGCGGAAGATTGGTTGAAAACAGAAAAAGTGGAGTGGATAGGTGGCTTTTAATTTTAATGAACGACTAGGAGGTGCGGAAGGCACTACCTTAGTTGTAGATGCACTAAACCTAGCCTTCCGTTGGAAACATCAAGGCAGAACAGATTTTCGACACGATTATGTAGCAGTAGTAAAATCATTAGCAAACTCTTATAATTGTGGTAGGATAGTTATTACCGCAGACTGGGGATCTTCTAGTTATAGAAAAGAGATTTTACCTGAGTACAAACAGAATCGAAAAGATAAGTATGCCACACAAACTGAAGCTGAGAAACAAGCATTTACAGACTTCTTTGAAGAGTATGAAGAAACACTAGAGCTATTAGCAGAGGACTACCAAGTTCTTCGTTTCAAAGGTGTAGAGGCAGATGATCTTGCTGCCCACCTTGTAAAACGTAAGAAGGACTATGGTTTAGAAGAAATCTGGTTAGTATCTAGTGACCGAGATTGGGACTTGTTAATACAGGATAAAGTAAACCGCTTCTCATATGTTACTAGAAAAGAAGTAACTATAGATAACTGGGGTGAGCATTATAATGTTTCTCCAGAGGAGTACATATCCTTCAAGTGCCTAACAGGTGATAAAGGGGATAATGTCCCAGGCATTACGGGTATCGGACCGAAACGCGCAGAACAACTTATAAAAGCCTATGGCGATGCTATGACTATTTATGACAATGTTCCTATAGCGGGAAGCTATAAATATATTCAAGAGTTAAATGCAAACGCAGAAGTTCTCTTAAAGAATTATGAGTTAATGGATTTAGTAACATATTGCGATGAAGCAATAGGGGTGGACAATTTGTCCGAGATCGAGGAGAGAATGACTAATGCAGCTTAGTTACAATAGGGACAAGTATCTTTCAGAGTTTAGTATTAAAACTCTTGAGGATCGTTATTTAGTAGAAGGGGAACAATCCCCTCAGCAAGCGTTTGCAAGGGCGGCTAAAGCCTTCTCAGACGATGATGCACACGCACAGAGGTTATATGATTATGCAAGTAAATTGTGGTTCATGTTTTCTACTCCCATCCTTAGTAATGGTGGTACAAGTCGCGGTATGCCAATTAGTTGTTTTCTTAATTATGTGGAAGATAGCCGTGGAGGACTCACTGACCATTATAGAGAAAACGCTTTTCTTTCTTCTGTTGGGGGTGGTATCGGTGGTTGTTGGAACGATGTCCGTTCCGTGGGTTCTCGAACTAGTGCAGGGAGTGAAAGCACTGGTGTAATACCCTTTTTGAAAGTAGTGGATTCGGAAATGTTAGCATTTTCGCAAGGAGTAACAAGGCGAGGTAGTTATGCAGCATATTTGGACATGTCACATCCCGAGATTGAAGAGTTCCTTGATATACGCAAGCCTACAGGCGGCGATATTAACAGAAAGTCTACCAACTTACATCATGGTGTCCTTGTATCTGATAAATTCATGGATCTTATAGAGCAAGCAACTAGGGTAGAAGGTTTCGATGACTCTTGGGATTTGATAGACCCACACAGTGATGCGATAACAAAAACAGTATCAGCTAAAACACTTTGGGTAAAACTCATACAAAATCGTGTTGAAACTGGAGAGCCTTACATTATGTTTGAGGATACAGTTCAGGAGGCTTTACCACAATTTCAGAAAGATTTAGGTTTGAAAGTGCATCACTCAAATCTTTGCTCTGAGATTACACTTGCAACAACAGCAGATCGTACAGCAGTATGTTGTCTATCAAGTGTAAATCTGGAAGAATATGATGAGTGGAAAGACAATGAGGACTTCATACCTGATCTAGTAAGAATGTTAGACAATGTTCTTACATATTTTATAGAAAGCGCACCTGACGAACTATGGAGAGCTAAGTTAAGTGCAGAAAAAGAGCGGAGTATAGGTTTGGGAGCTATGGGTTTCCACGCTTATCTTCAAAGACACAACATTCCTTTTGAGAGCGTACTTGCAAAAGGCGCAAACAAGAGAATGTTCACTAGAATTAAATCGGAGGCAACCCGTGCAACAAGACAACTCGCAAAAGAAAGGGGTGAGTGCCCTGATGGGAAAGGGTATGGAGTACGTAATTCTCATCTTCTGGCTGTGGCCCCTAACGCTAGTAGCTCTATTATTTGCGGCAATACTAGTCCTAGTATTGAACCTTATAGAGCTAATGCTTTTACCCAGAAAACTAAGAGTGGTTCGAGCCTTCTCAAGAATGAATATCTCGAAGATGCTCTTGACGATATTGGGCAGAATACAGATGAGGTGTGGAAGAGCATTATCACAGGTAACGGCTCGGTTCAACATCTTGAGTTCTTGGATGACTACACTAAAGACGTATTTAAAACAGCTGTGGAAATCGATCAAAAATGGATAATTGAGTTTGCAGCAGATAGACAGGAAGATATATGCCAAAGCCAGTCTTTGAATATATTCTTCCCTGCAAATATATCAAAACAGGAACTCCATGCTATACACATGATGGCTTGGAAAAAGAAAGTAAAAACATTATACTATCTAAGAAGTGAAGCAATTAAGCGCGCAGAAACAGTATCTGATGAGGCTCTTAGAAAGTATATATTCGATGGTATTGATGAAGGCGCTTGTTTAGCGTGTGAGGGATAAAAGTGGAAATATTAAAATTTAGTGCGGCTTGGTGTCAACCTTGCAAAATGTTAGCTAAAACCCTAGAGGGAGTAGACCTGCCTCATTATGTTAAGCATATTGATATCGACTTCGATCCAGAACTAGCATCAAAGTATCGAGTACAAGGTGTACCGACAATGATACTTGTAGATAGCGAAGGTGTCGAAGTAAGTAGGTTAGTAGGCATGAAATCTAAAGCTGATATAGAGGGGTGGGTAGAGTGAGTAATCTACTAGAAGAAAGAGAATATTATAAACCTTTTAACTACCCGTGGGCTTTTGAGCACTATAAAGCTCAACAGCATATGCATTGGCTTCCTGACGAAGTTAATCTTGCAGATGATTTAAAAGATTTCAGGGAAAACCTAAGTGATGGAAACAAGAGACTATTAACTCAAATCTTTCGTTTCTTTACTCAAGCTGATGTAGATGTGTGTTGCGGGTATGCGAAGCATTTTCTACCCACATTTCAACAGCCTGAAGTAAGAATGATGCTCTCCTCGTTCGCAGCTATGGAAGCTGTGCACCAGGAAGCGTATTCATTACTTTTAGAAACTCTAGGGTTTGGAGACGATGAATATCAAAAATTCTTTGAACACAAGGAAATGCTGGACAAACATGAGTATCTAAGCAACTTTGGTATGGATACTAAGATGGATATTGCTAAAACAATGGCTATCTACTCCGGATTTACCGAAGGCGTGCAATTGTTTAGTAGTTTTGCTATCCTACTTAACTTTCCTCGACATAACTTGATGAAAGGCATGGGGCAGATTGTTACTTGGTCTGTGCGAGATGAAAGTTTACACGTTGAGGGCATGTCTCAGCTATTCAGAACGTTCATTAAAGAGAATCCAGAGCTGTGGACCGATGATTTAAAGTATGAAATCTACTGTGCCGCAGAGCGTTCTGTGGAACTAGAAGATGCTTTTATTGATTTATGTTTCGCAGATGCAGATGTACCAGACCTAACCCCTGACGAAGTAAAAGAATACATTCGTTATATAGCTGATAGAAGGTTACTAGGGCTAGGTCTTAAAAAGATTTTTGGCAGCGATAAAAACCCTTTAGTATGGCTAGACTATATTCTTAATGGGGTAGAGCATACTAATTTCTTTGAAAACAGAGCCACTGAGTACTCAAAAGCTAGTACCACAGGTAATTGGCAAGATATATTTAAGTAGTAAAAAGGGGGCTTGCGCCCCTTTTTTTTAATTCGAGAGTTTACCTATCCTTACCCTCAGAACACCTGCAGAATCTATAATATCTATCCTGTTGTTACTTCCATCAAACCATATCGATGACGGATTATTTTCTGTTGTCTCACCAGTATCATAGTTAGACACCCTCGGTACTGCGGTCCAAGTTCCCTCAGCGTATCGCCACATACGGTCGGATAGGACGTGCCAATAAATATCTCCGGTTGCTACAGCTGACCCTTTTATATTCTCTAGAACAGAAGTTTTTCCTGTATTATCATTAATGGTAGAGTCTGTATCAAATACTATGAAACTACCGTCAGCCCCCGCGTCTCCCTCTGCACCTGTAATACCGACATTTCCTTCAGGACCTGTATAGCCAGTAGGACCATCAACACCTGGTATACCTGTACGACCTAAATCACCTGTAAAGCCTACTGGACCAGTAGGACCATCAACACCTGGTATACCTGTACGA
>Ga0208881_1000698_pt1 | contig 11779 bp, 9 predicted proteins | sample Knorr_S23_td_AAI_FD_185610 | JGI IMG/M metagenome (GOLD analysis project Ga0208881, IMG submission 185610) | Marine microbial communities from Southern Atlantic Ocean transect - Knorr_S23_td_AAIW_ad_876m_LV_B (SPAdes) (version 2) | ecosystem: Environmental > Aquatic > Marine > Oceanic | place... | reverse complement strand
ATACTTTAATGATCAGAAACAGGACAATGGTCGGAAATGAAACCCCACCCAAAATCAAAAAAGCGATGAATGGGCCCAACAGTCCAATCAACCACTCAAGTGGGTGTTCGTAAAGGTAATCCGATGGAAATGGGTTCCTAGCTCGATGGTGTATGTTATGGATTTTTTTAAACAGAAAATCACTTTTGTGCAGGAGTCTGTGAAAGCAATAGAAATAAAAATCATCAATGAGTAGAACCGCGACCAATTGCAAAAGGAGAATCCAGAGATTTTGATAACCGACCATGATCCAGTCACTCATCAAGTAGAGCCCCGCTGGGAAAACGATACACATGATTGTTAAATTCATCAAAATGAGGGGCAAGTGTTTTCCGAATGAACTGGGCCTATGTTTGTACTTGGGAATATAGGAAAGTTGATTAATGCCGTTAACCAATATCAGTTTTGAATAACATATGCCAAGCAAATTTAACCCTAGAAACAAGCCGCTTATTGTTAAAAATACATTTAGGTAAATGGAGGTGTCAATCATATTGGTCTACCTCTGTACTGTCTCAAACAGAAGGGTAAGCGATAGTTTTATTTTCTTCACAACCCAATTATAACCCATCAGTTGTTGTATTTTTTTCGCTGTGCGGTAATCATGTGACCCCATTTGTTTTCTACAACATTTAACGCATCAGGGAAGGAATCCAATAGACAATCCTTGTTCATTGGTGCAAAACTTTCCGGACCGCCTTCTTCAGGCCACTGGCGGGTTGCGTCAACAATAATTTTACTCGACAGGTGGCTGTTGTAACCAGTGATATCGGGATCACCCATGGAACTCGGATCAGTCGACAAACCAACCGCATTTTTGAGAATTTTACTGGCAGTTCCAGGTTGCCAGCGTGCTGCTATCGCTCGTATAACTTCCAGTGAGTTGTGAATGTTGACATCTTTGTCGACAATCACCAAAACTTTTGCAATGCCAAGGAATTGTGCAAATTTTTCTGCGTGTTCAATGGCTTCACCCGGTCGTTGCTTATCGATGCTCATAAAAAAGAATCCCACCATGTCAGATGGTAAATGTATTCCGACTAAATTAGGGATCAGTTTCCTCATATTGAAATTGGAATTAGCCTCCCCAGGAGAGGTGATAAAACCTCTGGAGACCCCAGTAAATGAATTGACAAATATGGGATTTTTCCGATGGGTGATTGTTTTGATGTTCATGTAGTATTGCTCTGCCATTGCTTCGCCCATATAACCAAAGAACTCACCAAAAGGGCCTTCGGGCTCCATGTCATCCAAAGGAATCTCACCTTCTATGATCATCTCAACATTTGCCGGCACAAGAATATCTGAATCCTCGCATTTTACCACTTCAACAGGGCGGCCCAAATAACCCCCAGCAATTTCTAGTTCATCTTGCTCTAAGCGTGCTGTTTTAGAGCTGCTCATGGCAAAAACAAAAGGGTCTGCTCCATAAATAACGGCTGCTTTGGCAATTTTTTCTCCACGTTTTGCTCGTCCAGATAATGAGACTTCCCCATGCTGGCCTTTGCCAGCATTCACAGCAATTTTTCTTGGTCCTTTGATTTGCATCCGATAGGTGCCAACGTTTCGTCCATTTTCAGAGTCAATAGTCACAAGGTTGCCAGTATTTATAAATTGTCCGTTGTCGGCTGGATTGGTTTGCAGAAAAGGGAAATTCTCGAGGTCAATTTCATCACCGCGAAGAATCACTTCCTTACAAGGTGCTGCTTCAGTGGGTATCTCTTTAGGTTTAATGCCTTCAATGGGGCACAGTGCGGTCATTTTCTTGAGCGCCTCTTTGTAATTTGATACTTGGTCTTCACCTATATCGCCAAGATTAACACCCACTGCCAAGGCTTCTATGTCTGCAGCTCCATATTGGTTAGCAATAACTGGCCCTTCGACCCACTTGCCGTTAATTTTTACCCGTTCAGCGAGGACCGCAGGAGCACCTAGGAACCCAAATTCATCGATGAGCTTGTACATCAGTGCGGTGTATTCGTATTGGTCTTGGTCTATTTCTTTAATGCGGAGGAGTCTGCCACTGGCTTCGATGGCATCCATGAATTCACGCAATGAATTGAAAGGCCCAGTTTTCTTTGTCTTGTCAGACATTAAAGTAACTTTAACCCAATGAAACAGCTCCCACAAGCACTGCTCTGCAGGATAAGAGCTGAGGTTGAACTGAGTCTAATAATCAATTTCCTATACTCAAAATATCTTCACGCATAGACTCGATTCCAGTGATTCTATGGTCACTGTGGGTCGGTATACATTTCTTATTCCGCTGGCAGTTCAAGCTTCTGGGACAAATGATTCTAGCAGGTACGTGAACTGACTCACCCAACCATTGAATTCTTAGGATGCGGCTTAATTTTTCGATCACCTCTTTCACATGGGGGTTGAGTTCTGCCTCGCCGCCACTTTCTTGACAGTCCTGTTCGAGGCTTTGTAACAGTTCATTGCCATCAATCCCTTGGTTTTTTATGGCTGGAATCAAGTCAATCCCAAGGGACAGCAATTTCAAGTTTCCCGCCAAGTCTTTGACCCGAATAGTGTGACAGCAATACAGGTAGGTTTGGTCGTCATTTTTCAAAATAGAAATCTGGGATTGGGGATTTTTGACGAAAGTCTCATTCAGCAACCGAAACACAGCCCAGTTTGGACAGGGGTCTGATACCATCGTCATATTTCCCCACGGTAAAGGTATTCCATTGCCACGGTAAACTGCAGTCAGGTATCCCGGTTGATAAGCTTCAAAGTAATGCCAATAAGGAAAGCTGGATACCGCGGTCACGCGTCTCATCAATAGGGCAGGAGAGAGTTTTAATTGTTGAGCAGAGACGATTTGATGCTTGTTTCGTACCAGGAAACGATAAAATGGTTTTTTTGGACAGAGTAATGCACCGGCAAAAAAACTGGATTCAAAATCATGCCAGGCGGAAAGGACATCCCGTGAGTGAACATTACCTGTAGCAGCCAAATTTTGATCCTTTGCACCGAACTCGTTGCCTCCCGAGGTGATTGCAGATCTCAGGCCATCGCCCTGATGCAATATTTTATGGCCCAAGTGGACAGATAGATCGTATTTCAACCGTGCTGGATCTTTTTTCAAAGCATTGTTTACATAAACTTCAGAAGGGGATTCAAAGAAAGAACGAAGCAGGGTTTTGTTTCTAGCTTGCGGTGTAATTTCGGTTGTTTTTTGATTAAACCATTTAATCTTTAATCCGTTTTTTTTGTACAAGCGCTTCAGGTCATTATGGTCCAATGGAAATTTTTTATTGCCAACCTCTTCAGCTGCTTTCTCCAAATCTGGAAACCGGTTTCTGTTTATTTCTTGATAAGAACGGATCAGAAGTTGGGCAAATTGTTTACCTGAAATGCCGGTTTGCTCTAGCAGTTCTGGGATTGCGCCTTGCAACAATTCTTTGCTGTAGAGAAACCCTGGCTCTAAGGGGAGAGCGAAGGGTTTATGCTCATCTGTTTGATCCGTGGGAAAAGAAATATCAAGGTTCTCGTCGAGAAACCATTCCGGTTCTTTTTGGAAAATGTTTGCAATTTGTTGAAGGACATCATCGGATGGCAGCCGTTTCCCATTCTCAATCATACTGAGGTAGGAGACCGAAGGGGCTGTTTGAGGATTGTCTTCACTGCAACGTTCCGATAAGTCTTCCAAAGTAAGCTTATTGCTTTTTCTAATGGCCCGGATTTTCGTTCCGAGAAAATGACTTTTTCTAAACAAATTCGACATTGTGAAATTTACATTGTGAAATTTTTATTGTGAAATTTTAACTAATAATTATTTACAATTCCAATATAAATCAAATATCAATGAATTTACAAAATGGAAAACATAGAAATAATTGCTTAACAAAACTCAGACATAAAAGAATTATTAATACAGGAAGCAACATGATCAAAAACAATAGGCCGGAGAATTTGTCCAAAAAAGGGAACCGGACCACACTGACCAGGAGACCACTTTCTGAGATGGAGATGATTGATTTAATGATCTACGGCGAGGATGTGCTGGAGAATATGGTTGATCCAAGCAGGACTGAATCATTAACAAGCGAATAATTTAAGGAAACAAAATGTCTAAAGAAACTGATATTGAGAAACTTAAACAGAAGTGGTCCCAAGAGGATCGATGGAATGGTATTGTGAGAACTTATGCAGCTGAGGAAGTGGTGAATCTCAGAGGCTCTTTTCCCATTGAGTATACCCTTGCCAGGATGGGGGCAGAACGATTTTGGTACGATTTAAACAATGAACCTGTGGTCTCAGCATTGGGAGCGGTTACTGGCAACCAAGCTGTAGAGTCTGTTCAGGCAGGTTTAAAGGCAATTTATTGTTCAGGTTGGCAAGTGGCAGGTGATGGCAACTCCGCAGGTGAAATGTATCCAGATCAGAGTCTATACCCGGTTGATTCAGTCCCAAAAATGGTGGAAAGGATCAATAATGCATTGCTGAGGACCGATCAAATCCATCATCTGGATGACGATCACTCGATTGATTGGATGGTGCCTATAGTTGCCGATGCTGAAGCTGGATTTGGCGGTAATCTTAATGCATTTGAACTCACCAAGCATTTGATTAAAGCCGGAGCAGCAGCAGTCCATTTTGAAGACCAGCTGTCTTCGGCAAAAAAATGTGGGCACATGGGGGGTAAAGTTTTGGTTTCAACCCAAGATGCCATCAATAAATTGATTGCAGCTCGACTGGCAGCTGACGTAATGAATGTCCCAACTTTATTGATTGCGAGAACCGATGCCAATGCAGCCAATTTGTTGCAATCCGATGCAGATCAGCGCGATCATAAATTTCTGACCGGCGAACGGACTGAGGATGGATTTTTCTCAGCCAAGCCAGGAATTGAACAGGCCATTGATCGGGCATTGTCTTATGCACCTTACGCAGATATTCTCTGGTTTGAAACATCACACCCTGATTTAAATGAGGCCGAACGGTTCTCAAAAGAAATTCATGAACAGTTCCCTGGAAAACTGCTTTCTTACAATTGTTCACCATCGTTTAACTGGCAGGAAAACTTAAGTGAAATCGAATTGAGGGAATTTCGTGAAAGGTTAGCGGCTATGGGTTTTAAATTTCAGTTTGTCACCCTGGCTGGCTGGCATGCACTTAATTTAATTATGTTTGAGTTGTCCAAAGAGTACTTGCGAGATGGAATGTATGCTTATTCACAGATGCAACAACGAGAAATTGCCAATGAACCCGATGGGTTTAGGGCAACCAAACACCAGGCATTCGTAGGAACCGGTTATTTTGATGCGGTACAGACAACCATCACCGGTGGTGCTTCATCCACAACTGCTATGCATGGAAGTACTGAGGAGGAGCAATTTGAGTGAGTCATTATTATTAACGAATGTTAAAAGCAAATAAAAAAGGGCTCTTTTTCAAGAGCCCTTTTCGTTCTTATCAAGTCTTAAAACTCAATAAAACGCTTTTTTTGGTTACAAACTTAGTTGTACAAACCTACAAGTAGTGCAAGCACGAGAGCACCAACAGCCCCAGAATCACCCAAAGTACCAGCAAGGTCAGTGACGTTTCCTAGGATAGCACCAACAAATGGTACATCCCCAAACACAACACCTGCCACGACACCTAAGGCTATAAGGGCGACTGCGATACCAGTAAAATCTGCAATCCAACCTTTGATCTTATACATAATAAAATCCTCCCCTAATATTAAGGTTTAAACGTTCGAGTGTTTTTATCGTATAAAAACACTACAACCATCTAATCAAAATTAAACAGTACAGTCAAAAAAATGAAATATTGGCAAATGCAGTAAAGGTATTAAATACCCAAAAAATAGTAAGCATCAGCAATCCGTTTGATGGCTAAGACCATAGCCGCGGTTCTGAGGTCGCTAATCCGATTATCTGAATGCCATTTCCTGGTAATTTTCTTGTAACCATCACGCATGACCCCCTCGAGGCCTGAACGAACCAGATCAATCTCAGTTGCCCCGTTGATGATAATTTCTTTTAAATTGATAGGAAAATCTTTATCAGTCATTTCTTCAATGCCACTAATTAGTGCAGACTGCCTTCTTTCTTGCTCACGCCGCTGCATCAATCCATAGCGCATGTGGGTCAAATTTTTTACCCACTCAAAATAGGAAACAGTGACCCCTCCGGCATTGGCATAGAAATCAGGAATAATCAAAACACCCTTTTTGCAAAGCAATTGATCGGCTTCGGCTGTGACCGGTCCATTGGCTGCTTCTACAATCAATTTCACATTGATTCGATCAGCATTTTTTGCGTGAATGACACCTTCCGTTGCCGCTGGGATCAAAATGTCGCATTTTTTTTCAAGGATTTTATTGCTATCGGCACTAAACCCATCAAAGCCTTCAAAACTTCCCTTTTCCTTCGTATGTTCTTTGAGTGCAGCAATATCAATGCCGTTGTCATTGATAACCGAACCCTTTCGCTCAATTACAGCCGTTATCCGAGCCCCTTCATCTTCTGAAAGAAATTTAGCGGCGTGATAACCGACATTACCAAAACCCTGAATTATGATTCTTTGTTGTTCTATACCAGGAGCCAATTTAGCTTTTTTATAGTCCTCTGGGTGTTCAAAGAATTCCTTGAGAACATATTGTATACCTCTCCCTGTAGCCTCTATTCGACCTTCAATACCACCTTTACGAACGGGTTTTCCTGTGACACAAGCCAGGGCATCAATTTCAGTTGGGTACAATCGCTTGTATTCGTCTGCGATCCATGCCATTTCATCTTCTCCGGTACCCATATCGGGTCCGGGAACATTTTGTGAGGGATGGATTAAGTCTCTCTTCGCCAACTCTTGAGTGAATCGCCGTGTAATTCTTTGTAATTCCTTTTTGCTCCATTTTTTGGGATCCACAATCAGGGCACCTTTAGAGCCGCCAAAAGGTAAGTCCATCAATGAACATTTATAGGACATCAATGCTGCAAGTGCTTCAACCTCCATTTGTGAAGCATGTGGAGAGTAGCGAATGCCACCTTTTACTGGTTCCCAGTGTTCTGAATGAACAGACCTGAAACCAGTAAAGGTTTCAAGTTTGTCTCGTAGTCGTACGCCAAATCGAACTGTGTAAGTGGAATTGGCAACCTTTATTTTCTCAGCCAAGCCAGTGGATAAATTGAGGAGAGCAGCAGACTGATCAAACATCTTGTTAACTGAATCCAGGAAATTTTCAGAACTAGACATTTCGGCGTTATTCTTTATTTCTTTTCTATTTAGAATAGATAGTTGATTGACATGTTACATAGAATTTTAAGCAGTACAATAGAAAAGAAGGAAATTTATCTGTATAAAAATATTGTCTAAGATATTTGGAAACGCCGGAATAGCTCAGCTGGTAGAGCAACTGATTCGTAATCAGTAGGTCGCAAGTTCGATTCTTGCTTCCGGCACCACATTTTAATTGATAAACTAGTCTCAATATCGAGCCCCATAACATCTCAAAGGCCTTTAAAATTATGTTACATATATCTGATGATCTTAAGAATTTTTTGACTAACGAGGTTCTTGAAGACCTTGATATGAGTGCAGAATATTTTTGGTCTTCTTTTGAGGCAATCCTTAATGAATTTGGTCCTAGAAATAAAGAATTATTAGAAAAAAGAGAAATTATTCAATCTCAAATTGATAAATGGCACATAGAAAGAAGAGGGACGACTCACAACCATACTGAATACAAAGATTTTTTAAAAGAAATTGGGTATTTAGTCGAAGATAAAGGAGACATTCAAATATCAACAGCTAATGTTGATCCTGAAATCAAAACAATAGCTGGTCCCCAGTTGGTGGTGCCGGTAATGAATGCAAGATTTGCTCTTAATGCTACAAATGCTAGATGGGGAAGTTTATACGATGCACTCTATGGAGCTGATATTATTTCAGAAGATGATGGTGCAACTAAAGCCGGTTCTTACAATCCAGCCAGAGGAGAAAAAGTTATAGCATTTGTTAGGGAATTTTTAGATGCAACAATTCCTTTATCATTCGGGTCTTTTGCTAACGTCAGAGAGTTCATATTTGAAGACCACAGCTTATCAATGTTATTGAATGACGATTCTAAAACACAGCTAGCACGATCCAATCAATATATTGGTTATATGAACAATGGCCATGACGCTTTCGGTTTATTGTTTAAAAACAATAACCTGCATTTTGAAATTCAAATAGATAAAAACCATCCAGTTGGCCAAGCGGATACGGCAGGCATTAAAGATATTTTAATCGAGTCAGCTGTAACCACTATTCAAGATTGCGAAGACTCCGTGGCAGCTGTGGATGGACCAGATAAAACAGTCGTGTATAGAAATTGGCTGGGTTTGATGAAGAGAAATCTAACGGCAACCTTTGAAAAAAACGGGGAGGTTATGACAAGAGAGCTTAGTGACGACAGAACTTACCAATCAATTGATGGAGCATCATTTACCTTACCTGGAAGAAGCTTAATGCTGGTTAGAAACGTAGGTCATTTAATGACCAATCCTGCTGTTCTTGATGCAAACGGTGATGAAGTGCCTGAAGGTATCCTTGATGCAATGTTTACAATTTGTATTGCTAAACATGATCTTATTGGCAACAGCCCTTTAAAAAACTCTAAAACTGGAAGTATATATATTGTAAAGCCTAAAATGCATGGCCCTGAAGAAGTTCAATTTACCTGCGATCTCTTTCTAGCTGTTGAAAAGGCATTGGCTTTAGAGCCTCTAACGGTAAAAGTTGGAATCATGGATGAAGAAAGAAGAACCACTGTTAATTTAAAGGAATGTATCAGAGTTGCACAAGATAGAGTTGTCTTTATTAATACGGGTTTCCTTGACAGAACAGGCGATGAAATACATACCAGTATGGAGATGGGTCCGATGATTCGAAAAGAAGACATCAAGCAGAAAAAATGGATTTCAGCATATGAGGACTGGAACGTTGATTGCGGTTTAGAGGCAGGATTTAAAGGCAAGGCTCAAATTGGAAAGGGTATGTGGACAATGCCCGATGAAATGTTGGGTATGTATAACACCAAAGCCATGCACCCCAAAGCAGGGGCAAATTGTGCCTGGGTGCCCTCACCAACTGCGGCATCTATACACGCAATGCATTATCATCAAATTCTTGTTAGCGACCAACAAACCAAGTTAGCTACAAGAACTAAAGCAAGTATAGATGATATTTTGACCATTCCTGTTCTTGAAGATCCAGGGAGTTTGTCTGCTGAAGAAATTCAAGCAGAGCTCGATAATAATGCCCAAGGCATTTTGGGCTATGTTGTTCGATGGATCAATCATGGTATTGGTTGTTCTAAGGTTCCGGATATAAACCATGTCGGTCTCATGGAAGATAGAGCAACCTGTAGAATATCTTCACAACATATTTCTAATTGGTTGCATCACGGTTTGTGCTCAAAGGACCAAGTTATAGAAACCATGAAGCGAATGGCTATCATTGTGGACGAACAAAATGCTCAGGATGCTAATTATATTAATATGGCTCCAAACTTTGCTGGTATTGCCTTTTCTGCTGCCTGCGATCTTGCAACAGAGGGAAGAAATCAACCAAATGGTTATACCGAACCCATACTTCATGCTAAACGGCTTGGTTATAAAGTTTAAATGTGACCTACAGTGGTTGGCAGTTAAAGACTGGTATATTCCTTTGTGTGCTCTGCTGATAATTTTCGAAGTCTGGATAGCATGAGCAAATTAGAGGCCAAAGATCAGATTTCATTTGGTCTTCCACCTGTTCAGCTTTTAGCTTGAGTTTGTCTGAGCCCACAAAAACTTCTATCTCTGGGTTCTTTTTCAGATTCCAATACCACGTTGGATGAACGTCCGCTCCACCCAATGAGGCAACCAAAACAACACCTTGCTCGTAGGGAACATGCATTAAGGGAACCACCCTTTTCTTTCCTGTTTTTGCCCCTCTCATATGTACAACACAGATATCACAGTCTTTGACGGTACTCCAAAGTTTCCCTTTGGAAGTCTTATAGAGAAAGGCTTGTAGACTGGTTATACATCTCATTAATTTCTTGGGAGGACCTTTTCTTTCCCATTTTTTCCTTTCTTTTTCTGTCATGGTAACTTTTATTTTTTTATCAGATTATCATTATCAATGGAAAACTATTTAATCTCAAATAAACCAAGATTAGAAATTAAGTGTTTCAAAAGAAGTCCTAGCACTATAATTAATATCGATTGGTTAACTTATAAGGAGATGTTGGTGAGATCTGTTGTGTTGGTTGTGTCGTTGGCAATACTAGGAAGTATTAATGCTTCCGCTGTTACAGATAATCGACCGGATGGAATTACTGGCGAAACCTGGCAATTTGGTCCTCTCAATCGTTGGGCATACACTCATATTCGCGAAATACTACCAACCAAAAATATTGCAAATGATAATAATTTGGTTCAACCAATCCCTGGACTCCTTGATGCCAAAGACGACTTGAGTATCAACTTGGGTGGTAAGACAGTTCAACTCTCTGCTGCTATGAAAAGCCAATATGTGGATGGGATTCTGGTTATAAAAAATGGCGTGGCTGTAGCAGAGCTCTATGATGGGACATTGACACCAGAACGCACCCACTTGATGTGGTCTGTGAGTAAAACAGTGACAGGGTTAACCGCAGCAAGCGTTGCGGCTGATGGGTTGATTGATCTTACTAAAACGGTTGCAGACTATGTCCCGGAACTGGCAAAAAGCGGTTGGGGGCAGGATACATTGCGAGACATGTTGGACATGCGAGACTCTTCCGATTGGGTTGAAGATTATGACTCGCCTGAGAGTACGGTTCGCAGACAAGATTGTGCGGATGGCCTGCTCACAGGTTCCATGTGCATCGACACTGATGTGATCGGCAACTATAAGTTTTTACCGACTGTAGGCATTGATAAGAGCCGGCAGGGTAAGTTTGTTTACAAATCAGGTACAACGGATGTAATGGCATGGGTTCTGGAAGCTGCAACAGGCCAACGGTTCGCAGATCTTGTTTCCGAACGTGTTTGGAAGCCAATTGGTGCTGAGCAAAGTGCAGGTATTACCGTCGATGTATCTGGGTTTACCCTTGCAAGCGGTGGAATGTTTGCAACCCTCAGGGATACTGCCCGTATTGGTCAACTTATAATCAATCGCGGTAAAGTTGGCAACCGTCAGGTAATTCCTGAGTTATGGATAGATGATATTTTAGATCAAAAGGGTGATGCCACATTGCCGCATCTAAGCACTGAAAGCATCGATCCTTATTACCGTTCATTTGTTTGGGGTTTGGGGGACGGACAGGGTACTGTGCTTGCAAGGGGAGTACATGGGCAATTCATTTACGTATCGCCTTCAACGGGTATGGTGATTGCCATGTATTCATCTTGGCCTAATGCTGACGGTGGCTCCCCTGGAGTCGGAGCTACTGAAGCTCTGGCAATTTTGGAAGCAATTAGGAACTCAATTTAGCCAAATAACTTTAGAACCAGAGTTAATGAACAACTGGGAACCCAGATGTTTTCCATGCCAGCATGTCTCCTTCTAAATCTACAATCTGATCAAATTTATTTTGAATTAGGGTATCAATCACTAATTGAGCCCTTCTTCCGCTTCTGCAGAAAACTACTATTGGTTGATTTCTGTATTGATCTAGAACATCAATGTTCTGAATTAACTGATCGTGAGGGATATTAATTGAATCTTTGATGTGTCCTGATTGATATTCACTAACTGTTCTGACATCAAGAAG
>Ga0208881_1000693_pt1 | contig 11803 bp, 9 predicted proteins | sample Knorr_S23_td_AAI_FD_185610 | JGI IMG/M metagenome (GOLD analysis project Ga0208881, IMG submission 185610) | Marine microbial communities from Southern Atlantic Ocean transect - Knorr_S23_td_AAIW_ad_876m_LV_B (SPAdes) (version 2) | ecosystem: Environmental > Aquatic > Marine > Oceanic | place... | reverse complement strand
AAATCTTCAGGTGCCCCAGTACCGACAATAGTGGCAATATCTTCAGGTGATAAAGATTTGGGCGATGCTTATCTTATGGGCCTTATACCAGGAGAGTCTATAGCTCGAAAGATTCTTAGAGACAAAAAATTTAGTGCAGCTAGGCAAAAATTAGCTTTTCAATGCGGCGAAGCTTTAGCAAAGATTCACTCCGTAAATCTAAATGATTTTGATCAAGTCCCAAAAAAACCTATAAGAGAAGAACTCAAGCGACTTTACTTAACCTATAAGTCTTTTGAGCAACCCTTACCGGTTTTTGAATACGCATTTAAATGGTTAGATAAACAAGACTTTACTACCAGAAAAGATGCTTTAGTGCATGGAGATTTTAGACTGGGGAATTTAATGATTGATGAATCCGGTCTAGCTGCTGTAATAGATTGGGAAATGGTTAGTATAGGAAACCCAATGTTAGATATTGGGTGGATGTGCATTAATTCTTGGAGATTTGGTCAATCGGAAAAAGTAGTAGGTGGTTTCGGTGATCTAGAAGAATTCCTTCAAGGCTATAGCTCCATTAGCAAGGAAATAATAGACCCTGAAGAGGTAAAAATATGGCAAGTTTTAGGTACCCTTAGATGGGGCGTAATTTGTCTCATTCAAGTCTATTCTCATTTGAATGGAGATGTAAACTCGCTTGAAAAAGCAGCCATAGGCAGACGCGTTTCTGAAACAGAAATTGATTTAGTTGACTTATTGTTTCTAGGAGGGAAGTGATGATATTTGATAGACCAACAAGTGCTGAACTAGTAGAGGCGGTTTCTGAATTTTTGGAAAAAGAAATTAAAACTACCTTGCCTAACCATTTAGCTTTCAAAACACAAATTGCAATCAATGTTCTTAACATAGTTAAAAGAGAACAAGAGAATAAAGAATTACTCACAAAAGAATCTAAAGAAATTCTGTTAACTTTATTGAGTAATCAAGAAGAGGCAAATATTAATCAATTAGCTGAACAAATAGCGTCAGGCAAATTGGATCTTGAAGATAAAAAACTTCAAAAGGCTCTAATTGAGATAACCAAAAAGAAAATTTCGGTTGATAATCCTAAATATTCAACTTACAAGAAGTTAATCAAGTGATTTTAGTGGCTTCTTGTTTCTGAATATCATCATAGGAATCATGAAAAAAGGCCAAAGCCTGTGATACTTATTAGGAAAGATTCTTTGAGATAATTCCAGAAGCTTAGAATCCAAACCTATAAATATTCTCCTTTTATTCTTCTTAACTCCTTTTAGTATTATTTGAGCCGCCTTACTGGGGTGCATCCCCCCTTCCCTAAATGAATCAGCCATTTCTTCAACAGTTGTTGGTCGTTCTCTCGTAAAAATACTTGATCCTCCTTCTTCATCTGTTTGTAAATCTTCTTCATCCATTCTTGAATTCGCCACTATATTAGTTCCTACATGGCCTGGATGAACACAATGGATTTGCAGATTTTCGTTTGTTTGTGCCATTTCTAAAGCAAGGCTTTCGGTAAAACCTCTAACTGCAAACTTAGTGGCGTGATAAACCGTTTGGCCAGGAACAGCTACCATACCGAATATTGAAGAGGTATTAACGATTGCTGCTTCAGGTCGATCTATCATATGTGGAATAAAAGCTCTGGTACTGTTAATTACACCATGTAGATTAATGTCCATAACCCAATCCCAGTTTTCTTCTTCCATATCCTTAAAGTGTTTACCCGTAGAAACTCCAGCGTTATTAAAAACCAAATCAACTTTTCCATGCTGATCTATAACTTTTTGAGGCAGAGCTTCAATGGCCTCTTTGTCAGCTACATCCAATACGTGAGAAGAAACTGAAACATTGTATTTACGGAGCATTTCTACAGTTTCATTTAATGTCTCTTGATTTACATCACAAGCCACAACATCAGCTCCATCTTTCGCGAGTAAAACGGACAAATAACGACCCATTCCCGAACCTGCTCCGGTTACAACTGCCACCTTATCTTTAAAAGTTTTCATGCTTTACTTCCTTAAATTATTCAATACTAAAAGGCGATACAAAATCCGCGTCATAGGCCTTTTCTGGATTTTCCCTTACCTTCTTATCCAAATTCTTTGCATCTTCTCCAACGAGTATCCTCCATCTTTTCTCTTTAACACCATTTAATATAATTTCTGCGGCCTGCGCAGCACTGGTTGGAGCATTGTTTTTAAAATTCTCTCTCCTTTCTTCCATCATCTGCCTTATTTGATCATTTGAGTAATTGTGAACAGGTGCATCTAGTGAAATCCAAACTTTTTTAATTTCTTCTATCTCTTCATCAGATAAATCCATTGCATCAGCATGCCCCAAAATCTTACCCGAATTAATAGCTATAGATGTTCCTATGTGACCTGGCATGACCACAGAAGCATTTACATGAGGTGCATTAAGTCTTAAATCTTGAATTAAAGCTTCGGTGAACCCTTTAACAGCAAACTTCGCAGCGGAATAGGAAGTATGAGGAAATCCTCCCAAAGAAGCCCAAAAACCATTTACGCTGCTTGTATTAATTATGTGCCCTTCATCACTTGCTACTAGATAAGGCATGAAAGCTCTTGAACAGTAGTAAACTCCATACCAACATATAGCAAATGTCTTCTCCCATTCCTGTTGATCGCCTTCCAAGAAACTTCCACCTCCTCCTATTCCTGCATTGTTAAAAAGAAGGTTGATGTGATTAGTTTTGTGTTCTTCTAAAACTTGGTCCCTAAAAGAAATAACATCCTCCTCAGAAGATACATCACAGGAAAAACTGGAAATTTTTACATCTGGAGATTCAGAAGAAACAAGAGAAAGCGTTTCTTGCATGTTTTCTTCCATCACATCGCACATAGCTACTTCACATCCTTCTCTAGCAAGCTGACTAACTAATTCTCTGCCCATGCCAGCACCACCGCCGGTGACTACTGCAATCTTATTTTTGAAACTTTCCATGTAGATAAAGAGATGATTATTTTTGAATCATCTTCTGAGCTGTATAAATTTCTATCATTTCTTCCCTTTTACTTTTGGGAGTTCGCTAAAGGGATAAGGCTTATCTTTTTCTTGATAAGTTACAAAATTAATTATTTGCACCATCCATTCTCTAAAAAGAGCAGCAAGTTCACTTAAACTAGAATTGGGGCTATCAGTAAATAAATTAAACAAGAACTGTAATATTCCTATAACGTAAAGAACTACTGCTGCCCACCAATAAATAAAACTAAATAACACTAACCACAGAAGTCTTAACCACTTGCCTTGATTAAACACATTTTCTTTTAACTCTTCCGTGTCTATTTTGTCTTCTTCAAATTTTTTACTCATACTTACATCTTTTTAATTACTTTAAGAATTCTACATCTTTAGGTTGATCTGTGCCTAAAACTTTCTCGATTGACCCTTCCAAAGGGTCATTTTCATAAATTATTTTATATAGGGAATTCACTATAGGCATGTCCACTCCCTCTTCTTTAGATTTATTCCAAACTACTTTTAAAGTCTTTAAACCTTCAGTTGTCTGACCTATTTCTTTTTGCGCTTCATCAACCTGATATCCCTTACCGATCAGTTTCCCAAAAGCATGATTTCTACTTAAAGGAGATGCACAAGTAGTTATTAAATCTCCCACCCCGGAAAGTCCTAGAAAGGTCATGGGATCTGCACCCTGATTTACTGCAAATCTGCTCATTTCAGCAAGGCCTCTAGTCATAATCATGCCTACAGTATTTTCTCCACTTTGCAAACCATCAGCTATCCCGCAAGCAATAGCATAAATATTCTTTAAAGCTCCGCCTAGTTCAACACCGTACGGATCAGAGTTTGTATATATACGAAAAGAATCTGAAGCGAAGATTTTTATACACTCCTCTCTTAATTTCTTACTTTTACTAGCTATAACAGTTCCGGTGAGCTGATTTTGTGAAATTTCTAAAGCAAGATTAGGGCCACTTATTACCCCTACATCATGACCCTTAGTCTCGTTCTCTAGAATTTGACTCATAAGAAGAAATCCTTTTTCTTCTATCCCTTTAGTTGCACTTATCAAAAGAGCTTCAGGATTAACATGCTTAATGGATTTTAGTAAAACTTCCCTGAATGAACTACTGGGTACACAAAAAAGAACCAATTGACTTGACTCAATATCTTCAATATTACTGGTTGCAATTAATCGCCTATCCAGTAAATAATCTGGTAGATATTTTGTATTTAAACTATTTGTATTTATTGACTCAACATTGGCTTCATCTCTCATCCAGAGTGTTACCTTGTTTCCATTGATTGAAGCTAGATTGGCTAAAACAGTACCCCAACTTCCGCCTCCTAAGACAGCTATTTCTTTTTTCATAATGAAGTAAGCTCAAGCAATTAAATCTTGAATCTTGATGCTATTTTAACAGTCTCTTTATGATTATTATCAATCCGAGTTAATATTGTGCGATGGAAACTGATATCCAAGAGTTAAAACTAAACCTCAGGCAAAGCAATATTAAATACGTAAAAGTTGCAATTACAGATATTGATGGCGTGCTAAGGGGCAAGTACATGCATGTAGATAAGTTCTTGAAGTCAATTGAATCCGGTTATGGATTTTGTGATGTAATTTTTGGTTGGGATAGTTCTGACGATCTCTACGAGTTCAAAACTTCTGATGAACAGAATTTATTTACAGGTTGGCATACGGGTTATCCGGATCAAACTGTCAGAATTATTTTGGACTCTCAAAGGACTATACCTTTTGAAAGAAATACGCCCTTTTTTCTTTCTGAATTAAAAGATGGGGAAGTTTGTCCTCGAAATGCTCTAAAAAAGACTCTTGAGCTCTTAAAAGAATTAGGTTTTAAAGGCAAATCCGCCTTGGAATATGAATTCTTTTTATTCAAAGAGACTCCTCACTCGGTAAGAGAAAAAGATTTTCAAAACCTTGCTTCCTTCACGCCGGGCATGTTCGGTTATTCTATGTTGCGAAACTCAGTTCATTCAGAGTTATTTCAAGAAATCTTAGAGATGTGTGAAAGTATGGACCTCCCTCTCGAGGGCTTGCATACTGAGACTGGTCCTGGGGTTCTAGAAGCTGCAATTGCAGCAGATGAAACTCTAAAGTCAGCCGATAAGGCTGTTTTATTTAAAACGTTCATGAAAGTTTTGGCTCAAAGAAAAAATCTTATGGCCACCTTTATGGCTAAATGGTCAGAAAAGTATCCTGGTCAATCTGGGCACATTCACTGTTCTTTAATGGATTTAGAGAATAACCCAGTATTTTCGACAAAAGAAACAGGGGAAATGAGTGAAGTGATGGTTAATTTCCTCGGGGGCTTACAAAAATATAGCAAGGAATTTATGGCGTTGGTTGCTCCAACGACTAATTCCTATAAACGTTTGTGCGTAGGAGCATGGGCACCAATAAATATGACCTGGGGAAAGGAGAATAGAACCACAGGATTTAGAGTGATAGTTGGTTCGCCTCACTCACAGAGAATAGAAAATAGATTACCAGGTGCGGATGCTAATCCTTACTTAGCTCTAGCTGCTACTTTTGGGGCAGGCCTTTTAGGAATCAAAGAAAAACTTCAGCCCACAGAACCCATTCATGGCGGAGCTTACTTTATAAAAGTTGAAGATCATCATAAAGTTCCAGGTTCATTACTTGAGGCAGCTCAACTGTTTAAAAAATCAGAAGCTGCTAGATCTATTTGGGGAGATCAGTTTGTGGATCATTTTTCTGCGACTCGTGTATGGGAGCATGAGCAATTCCTAAAAAACAGTCGCTTATTTGAAAGTAAACAAAAAATCTCCAATTGGGAGTTGAAGAGGTATTTTGAAATAATTTAAACATGGGTAAAGAAAATCTTTTTGACTTAACAGGAAAAGTTGCCCTCATTACAGGGGCTTCTTCGGGTCTAGGTAAGCATTTTGCCAAAACTCTTTCTTCCTACGGAGCAAAAACAATTCTAGCCGCACGGAGAATAGAAAGAATGGAAAGTTTACAAAAAGAACTTTTAAATGAATCTATTGTTATTTCACTAGACGTTACCTCAAATGAAAGTGTCAATAAACTTAAAGAGGAGATACAGAACTCTACTGGTCAACTAGACATACTGGTGAATAATGCAGGTATCTCTGATCCAGTTAAATTTAAGGACATAAGCGAAGAAAGTTGGTTGAGTATTCTAGATACAAATTTGAATGGTGCTTTCAGAGTTGCCAAAATGGCAACTGATATTATGTTAAAAAATAAAAATGGCGGCAGCATAATTAATATAGCTTCTATTCTGGCAGAAAGAGTTGGACTAAATCTTTCTAGCTATGCATCGGCAAAAGCAGCTTTAGTTCAACTAACCAAAAGCATGGCCCTTGAATTGGCCAGGTCTAATATAAGAGTTAATGCTTTAGCTCCTGGTTACATTCTCACTGAAATAAATCAAGATTTCTTCAATACCGATGAAGGGAAGAGTTACATAGGTAAAATTCCAATGAAGAGACTTGGTTTAGAGAGTGAATTGGATGGGGCTCTATTGCTCTTAGCAAGCAATGCATCCTCCTTCATGACCGGGTCTGTAATTACTATTGACGGAGGTCATGTAGTTAATCCCCTCTAATCTAATTACTCTACGATTTTAATCCAAGCATCAACCTCAAGATTTCCATCAGGATAATCACCGTTGAGAAGTCTTAATCTAGACTCAGGGTCAAAAGGAATGGGGCTTTTTCTAGCTAACAAGCTGTAACTATCTCCCCTTGTAACTTTATAAGATTTAATAAGAAGAGGCTTGGTAAGCTCAAATTCCGTTGCTTTTAAGTCTCTAAAACTCTTAATAATGGATAAAAATTGATTATCAAATTCACTTATATCAAATCCATTTTTTTCTGTAGTGCCGTAAAAGGTAAATATTCTTCTGTCTTTGAAAATAATTGCTACTCTAGAAGTCCTAAAATTTTCTTCTAAAAGAGTTAAAAAGGCTTGATGGCCTCCTAATTTGAGCTCTTTTGACTGATAAACCTCTCCTGAAGTTAATCTGCTTAAATAATTTTTGGGTGTTTCTTTCCTTACCTGATCAGACACACTCACTTGCAAAGAAGCCTTTCCTTCCGGAGCAATAAAAATTAATGAATTTGGTGTATTTAAAACTTCCCAATTATCCGGTGAGATTAATCTGATATCTAAATCTTTATGATAAAAACCATTCTTTCTGAGTATGCCTGCTGCTTCGCTATCACCGTAGGTCATTCCTTCTATCCTCTTCAAGTAATTCAGAGAGTTACTTTCAAGAGAATCCTTTCTTAAGCTACCTGCTTTTTTAATTACTTCTTTCAAACGATTATCATTCGATGGGTGAGATGCGAAAATACCATGATAAGTTTGATGGTCAGAACCTCTCCTTTTTGATACTTCTGTTGAATAAAGTTCGTGCTCTTTTAGCACTGATATAGTGTCTATCATTCCTGAAGCTGAATAACCCTGTTTAACCATGTATTCAGCGCCCAAAGAATCGGCCTGGAGTTCCATGTCTCTGCCGTACCCTGCAACCAGTGCTCCGCTAGCTATATTGGTAAGATCGCCTGCAGCTGATCCAGCTTCTCGAGCGACGGCATAAGAAATTATGCTTAATACCTGAGCTTGAGAAATTTGTCTGACACTGTGTCTGGCAGTTACATGCCCTATTTCATGTCCTAATACTGCTGCAAGCTCTTCTTCACTTGAAAGGTATGCCATTAAACCCCTATTTATAAAAATATAGCCACCAGGAAGAGCAAAAGCATTAACATCAGGACTATCTAAAACAGTAAAACGATAAATCAGATCGGATCTGTGACTTAATTCAGCAAGCGAATCGCCTATTGATTGCACATAGCTTTGAATTTTAGGGTCTTGGTAAAGGGTTTGTGATTGTAGGATTTGAGAATAATACTTTCGTCCCATTTCCAATTCAGCGTCCTCAGACATCAGAACAAAGTCTCTTTCACCTGTAACTGGATTAACCGAACAAGAAATAATAAGACTGAGTAAGGAAAAACTAATTAATAGTTTTAGATATTTCATCTCCTTAATTTAAAAGATCAAGGACAGGATCTCCAAATTCTTGCCACCAAGCCTCTCCCATCTTCCTTATATTCTCTAGATTTTTCTTATTATTGTCGTCTAATCTCCGATTGACCTTTCCCAAAGGGGAATTAACTCTAATGTAGTCTTTGCCAATTATTTCAGTAGCTATTTCATGATCCAAGCTGCTTTCCAACATAAGCCCAAACAGATCGTGCATCAACCATCCAATTAGGCCCCACTTCTGAGAAGCCTTGCCTTTCAAAGGCCTTTTATTCAGGCCAGTGCCCACACTCAGAATTTTGATATTACAATTTGGATAAAGTTTTTTTATTTCAGCGTATCCATGAAGAACAGGATTGTTTGCCACTATGCCTCCGTCAATAAGATATCTATTTCCCACCTTGGCAGGCGGGTAATAAATTGGAGCCGCACTGGAAGCATTACCAGCATCTATAACTGAAATATTGGAGTTCCCGTACGAAGTTAATAATAGTGGTTTCCTCTCTTCAATATCATAACTAACAATTGCCAAATCACCACTTGCATCACCCAGTTTCAAATCACCGAAGTACTCATTTAATACTTGTTTCTTTCCCTTTCCATCATACTTAGGATTAGTTTGCATGAGGCCTAATTTTGAATCCCATAAAGAAGCATCTAGAATCTTTTCAAAAGTCTCCTCAGACCAAAACTCCAACAGATTATCTCCACTCATTTTAGCTATTGATAAAGCCATTGCTGTAATAGCGCCCGCAGAAGTTCCAACAAAGAAGTCAAATTTTTTGTGGAGTGGTATACCTAGAGCTTTTTCTAATTTGGACAGAAATATCACTGTAGCAATCTCTCTGACACCGCCACCATCTAAGGAAAGTAGATATTTATTTTCCATTTTTAAATAAAATTAGGAAACCTAGTAAATTAACAATTAACCAAAATTTAGATTTAGTCCATTGGATTATGTAGAATATATACAGATTTTTTTTATAAATCATTATTTTTGGGGGAGATATGAAAATAATACTTAGACTTGCTCTATTAGGCCTACTGTTCAGCCCACTTGCAATTTTTGCAGCGGATGAAGTTGAAGAGGTTGTTGTAACGGGTAGCCAAATTAAAGGGGCTAAGATAACTGGAGCCTTACCTGTTTCAATCCTTACAAACGATGACATTGAAGCGCTTGGAGTTGATTCTGGTGATGACTTGATTGAAAACATAGTTGAACAAGGTCAGAACTATTTTACTGAAGCGGAAGATGCTTCTGGTGGTGTAAATGCATCTCGGGGAGATGTGGGAGCCTATAACTTAAGAAATTTGGGTGTCGGTAATACTCTTACCCTTCTTAATGGAAGAAGGTTAGTAACCTCGCCTGGGTATCAAACTGAGTTAATTGGTGGGGATTATGTCCCAACTGCTAGTGTGAACTCTAACTTAATTCCAGTAACTGGAATTGCAAGATTGGAAATTTTACGTGATGGTGCTTCAGCTATTTATGGTGCAGATGCTGTGGCCGGTGTTATCAACAATGTTTTACAGACAGATTATGAAGGTTTAACAGTTAGATCTAGAGTTGTTGCATACGATCACTTTGAAACTGAAGACACTAAAACAACTGTGAAATGGGGATCATTCTTTAATGATGGGGCTACCAATGTAAGCGTATTTTTTGACCACTACGATCGTGGAAACATAAATGCACAAGAAGACCCAAGATGGGGCGCAGGAGATCATAGACCTTTTGTTGACGATGATTCACCTTGGAAAACAAGCACTTCTTTTAGAAACTTAAGCTCAAACTCTCTGTATGGTCAGTTTGATATGGTAACCAGCAGTGAGCATGGAAGCAGTAATCCGTTGAACCACGTCTTTACGGACTCTAATGGAGAATTTGAACTCTTTCCTATTGGCGATCCACGTTGTAATAATAGAGCTAGTCAAGATGGAGCCATATTTGATACGGGTTATGGAACGTGTATAGCTCAAGATGGAAATGGCGCTATAAGAGCTAATTTCTGGGGCAAAACTGACGTTAGATCTGAACTTGAAAGAATGAATGTTGTAATGACAATTAACCATGACATGGGTAATGGCACTGAGGCATTTACAGAGCTGGGCTTTTATACCTCAGAAAGTGATAGGATTGCCCATCCTTCGTATGCATTTTCATCTTCTAAACACAGAGTGGGTGCAGATAATTATTGGTTAAATTCATTAAGGTTCGATGGGACGGTAGACGGAACAACTTATTCTGAGTTCCTTTTTGCCGGATATCAATTGTACATGGATAACTATCGTTACGAAGAGAGGCAAAGACTGGTCAATGTAAAAAAAGATACTTACAGATTTCTTCAAGGTTTCAGAGGCTCAACAGGTGATTGGGACTGGGAAACAGCTTTTGTAACTTCTAAAGCTACATCTGATGACGTAACAAGCAATAGAATGTCTAATAATCTTTTAAAAGAAGCTTTAAATGACGCTACTGCAGCAGCTTACAACCCATTTACCGGGGGTAATTATGAGACTAATATAGAGCGGACTCTTATTGATGTTTACAGAAAAGGCTCAAGCGAACTCACAATGTTTGATTTTAAAATGTCCAATAATGAATTGTGGACGCTTCCAGCAGGAGACGTAGGTCTGTTGTTAGGGTTTGAGCTTCGTGATGAAGAAATGGATGATGACAGAGATCCAAGATTAGATGGAACTATCACCTATACTGACTACGAAGGTGATACCTATCCTTTAGTTGCAGATGTTTTGAATTCATCACCCACAGGAGATGTTTCAGGTTCGAGAGATGTAACGTCTTTCTTTGCTGAATTGCAAATTCCTGTAGCTGAAAAAGTTGACATGCAATTAGCACTTAGAAATGAAGATTTCTCTGACTTTGGCTCCGCCACGGTAGGGAAACTTGCATTAGGCTGGGACATAGCTCCATGGATGTATTTAAGAGGCTCTTTCTCAACAGCTTTTAGAGCTCCAAATATCATTCAGGTGAATGAAAAGACTGTTGTAAGATCTGGAACAAGATATGACCGAGCAGCATTTCAAGTTAATGCAGTGCAAAGCGTTGATAATGTGATTGATTCTGATTCACGTTACACCATTCAAAGAATGGCAACAGGTGCCTCAGGTCTTGATGCTGAAGAATCAGATAACACCTCCATTGGTGTTGTGCTTACTCCAACAGATAATTTATTAGTTACCGTTGATACTTGGACCATTGAAAAAGATAAAACTATTGGCTTATTTGGTCGTGAAAACCAAACAGTCAATGACATGCTTTTAAGATTTGCCAATGGAACAAACAATTGTGACTCTTTTGCAGGAGATCCTTTGGTTGTGAGAGAGGCTCCTGATGAAGGTGACGCAGCTGGTTTTGCTGCAGCAGGCGTATGCCCTTTTGGTGATATTAAATACATTCAAAATGATTACACTAATATGGCTTTAAGAACTGTTGAAGGTACCGATGTTGGTGTTTACTACAGTTTGGAAACCGATAAAGGTTCTTCTTTTGATGTTCGATACAATGGAACTTTTCTTGATAAATTTGAGCAAAAAGCGAGTGGAGATTTTGCTGCCCTTCAAGCTAAAAAAGACAGCGGCGAAATCCCAGAATCAATCCCTTTAAAAGGTTTTGGTGATCTGCTTGGAAAAGACGGAGTCTATGACAACAAGCACTCTATAAGAGTCTCTTGGGATAAAGGGCCATATAGAGTTAGCTTAACTGGACTTAAGAAAGGTTCA
>Ga0208881_1000689_pt1 | contig 11837 bp, 11 predicted proteins | sample Knorr_S23_td_AAI_FD_185610 | JGI IMG/M metagenome (GOLD analysis project Ga0208881, IMG submission 185610) | Marine microbial communities from Southern Atlantic Ocean transect - Knorr_S23_td_AAIW_ad_876m_LV_B (SPAdes) (version 2) | ecosystem: Environmental > Aquatic > Marine > Oceanic | place... | reverse complement strand
GTCGGCAAACTGATTCCTCTGTTCATCCTCCTGCTCATCACCTACCAGGCAGGCAGCCTCGCCATCTCCTTGGTGATGAACTGGTACAACACAAGAGTTACGAGCGTGAAGATATGAGTTCGAGAGGCCCTAACATGGATTCGTTCCTCGAGCTGGAGGAGTCCATCGCAGGCAAGCCGGGCGGCAGATGGGTCACTCCCAGCAACAACACACAACTCTCCCTCGTGGCGATATCTCTGGCTCTGGCCTGCGGTCTCTTCGGAGGCACGTGGGAGGGATTCCTGCCCAACGGCTTCTTCGAACTGGTGACGGAGGCGGAGGCGGAGGGAGCAAGTCCTCTGAAGGCCCAGATCTTCGGCACTATCTCCGCTATCGCCATCGTCTTCGCATGGTGGGTGACTATGACCGCGCTGATCAAGTGGACCCCGGGCAAGACCCATACCACCGCACTGCTCGGGATCACCACAGCCTGGATCATCGTCGTGGCGGTACGCGGGCTCAGTCACTTCGTCCTGGTCGAAGCGGATTGGTCCGTCGTCTGGGCCAACAGAGTACTACTGATCGTCGGTCAGCAGATGACCGAGCAGATGACACAGGCACCCGGTTCAGAATCTTGCATCGCTGTATCAAATTGCTATGGTGTCAATCAGAACTGGCGCCTGTGGTGGATACTCTACCCGACATTCGCTATCTTCGCGGCCGCCTACGGGACCGCCGGGAAAAAGCCATGGAGGTTCCTCGTACCATTCACACTCGTCATATTCGTACTGATGCTAATATCATGGGTCCCAAGTGAAATCAACTTCCACAGCGAGGTCCCGCTGACGAATCTCCTGAAGGCCATGCTGCTCAGTTATGTGGTATACGGGGCGTCGTACTACTACTGCTCGAGATCTGAGGAGTACAAGGCCAACCGGCTGAGGACATACATCGCACTGGGAGCCGTGTTCACCTTCTTCTTCGCGATTATGATAATGAATCCGCCAGAGATTGTGAAGGATTTCGCAGCATGGATGGGCGGCATACCTCCCCAAGGGATGCGTGAGGCCATAATAGCCGGAGATGTCGTCCCAAGCACTCTGGACAAACTCGCAGGAGACGGCATCGAGGCGTCCCAATGGGGCGGCCTCTTCGTCAACCTCATCGTAGCGACCGCAGGCTGCGTCCTCGGTTTCGGGATAGGGGTCATCCTAGCATTCGGCAGGCAGAGTGACCAGCCGTTCTTCAGCATACCATCAGTCGCCCTGATCGAACTGGTCCGATCCGGCCCTCTGATCTGCTGGCTCTGGTTCGCCGTCTTCCTGATGCCCGATCTCATGGATCCGTTCTACGACGCTGAGGACATCATCAGGATGCTCCTGATGTTCGGGGTGTTCGGTGGATGCTACATCGCAGAGGTCCTCAGAGGAGGACTTCAGGCCGTCGACTCAGGGCAGAAGGAGGCGGCCATCGCCCTCGGCCTGTCTCCCTTCCAGACCAAGATGACGGTCGAGCTGCCCAATGCCGTCAGGACCACACTGCCCTCCATCGTCAGCGTGTTCATCGGTCTCTGGAAGGACACAACGCTACTGTTCATCATCAACATACTGGACTTCTTCAAGCTGGCCAAGGACCTACCTGCCACAGACCTGCGCTTCCTCGGTAACTTCCTAGAACCGTTGTACGTCACCGCAATTGTCTTCTGGGTGTTCGCATTCTACCTATCCCGGGTCTCGATGGGAATCGAGAAGAACCTTGGACTGGTCAGAGAAGGAGGAGGAGAAGCAGCATGAGTGAATACGACAGGGACGATAAACCGGGAACCGGAGATAGTGAGATGATTATTGATACCAAGGGAGTGAAAGTAAACTTCGGAGATTTCTGGGCATTGAAGGGAATAGACATCAGCGTGAAGAAGGGCGAGATCATCGTCATCCTCGGCCCCTCAGGTTCGGGCAAGTCGACCTACATCAGGACGCTCAATCGCCTGCAGCCGCACAGCGGCGGTACGGTTGTCATCGACGGCATCACCGTGGACGACGACACGACCGTGGCCGACATGAAGTACATCAGGGCCGAGATCGGCTTCGTCTTCCAGCAGTTCAACCTGTTCCCGCACCTCACCATCATGGAAAACGTCACCCTAGCCCCGATGAAGGTCAAGGGAATACCGAAGAGGGAAGCTGAGGACCAGGCGATGGCACTGCTCGAGAAGGTCGGCATCCCCGAGCAGGCCTACAAGTACCCGAGTGGGCTCTCCGGTGGTCAGCAGCAGAGAGTGGCGATCGCCCGCGCACTGGCGATGGACCCGAAGATAATGCTGTTCGACGAGCCGACATCGGCCCTCGACCCGGAGATGATCAAGGAGGTCCTGGACGTCATGATCGATCTCGCGAAGGAGGACGTTACGATGATCGTCGTGACGCACGAGATGGGGTTCGCAATGGCAGTCGCAGACCGCGTCATCCTGTTCGACGAGGGAGAGCTGGTCGAGCAGAACACCCCGGCCGAGTTCTTCGACAACCCGCAGCACAAGCGGACCAAGCTGTTCCTAGAGCAGATCCTGTGAGACTCCCCCTGATTGCGTCTAGCGGGGCGTTACCCTATTGGGCCGTCGTGGCGGGCCTCGTGCCATGCCCTGCCTCGATGAGTTGCCTAACAGCCTCGAGCCCACCTACGCCTGCGCCTCGGAATTAATGGAGACTGGACCGGTTTCTGCGCTGCTGATAATCGTCATCGGCATCCCTCTCATCAAGATCGCCAAGGGATACCTCAGGAAGCTGTTCGACAAGACCGAATTCGACGAGGGACTCGAGAATTTCATGTTCCGCATCGCAGGTGTTGCAATGTGGGCCCTCGTCATACTGACGGCCGCCAGCGAGCTCGGCATCAACGTCACCGGAATCGTTGCCGCACTGGGTATCTTCGGCCTGGCAGTGGCCTTCGCCGCTCAAGACACGATGGAGAACGTCATCGCTGGCATCTTCATCATCGTCGACAGGCCCTTTCGGGAGGGCGAGCGCATCATGCTGCCCAAGAAACTCGGGGGAATCTACAGCAGTTGGGGAGATGTCAAGGAGATCGGCCTGCGCACCACCCACGTCCGCTCTACCGACGGGGTGATGCTGACAATCCCCAACAAGTTGCTGACAAAGGACGCCGTGGCGAACTTCAGCCACCGCAGCGACATGGAGCTGCGCGTACGCATACGACTGGGCGTTTCACCGACATGGAAAAACGTCACCAAGGCCGAGGAGATCGTCGAGGACATCGCTGCCAACCATCCCGACATCAGCCAGAAGCCAAAGGTACCGGAGGTTGTGCTGAGGGATTTCGGCGAGCACGAGGTAATCATGGAGGTTCGCTACTATGTCGACAACGCGAAGAAGATGCGCCCCTCGAAGTCGTTCTTCGTGACCGAGATACTGCGTCGATTCGAGGAGGGCGGAGTTAAGCTCTCAATCCCTGCGAGTATCCAGATGAACGCAGATGTGGACCTTGATGATCTAGGACTTTAGGGCTCGATCCAGTGAGCGACCCGATCGTGAATGGTCCTGCGAAAGGTCAGTAGTTGTAGGGTCGGGCCACTCAGATCCACGGTAACCCTAGCGCCCCTAGTGAAATGAGTCTCGTCCCAGCCATCACTGACGATGTAACCGCGGTGCATGTCGCTGGTCATCACCGTCGGCTGGCCGGTCCAGGCCCAGTACGAACCGTCGTCCGCGCGCTCAGCACGCGGCAGGTCCCTGGATGCGAACAGATACCGTTCGTTCACCTCGTCCATCGGGAAGGTGGCTCCCTCGATATTGACCACATGGCGAAACCACGCGCCCTGTCCGAGGAACGTCGAGAACAGACATCCCGATGACCGCTGGACAGTGTCAATATTTCCATGGCCCCCATCGGCTCCCCTCTCCAGCTTGTAAATCGATGGCTGGTACTGATGGGTGTTGGCGATGATGAGGTCGTTGAGCGCCGGGTCAGACAGGACCGTCTTGCCACTGGTGGTGACGATCTCGGCCTGTAGCCTCGGCAGGACGTTGACTATGCCAGTTCCATCCAGTGCCGAGCGAACGTCCTCGGCGAAGTGCTTCGTATCGCTCCCCATGTAGAAGCCATACGAACCATCCTCGTCATCGTCCTGAGGATGGCTATTGACACCCATTACAGGGGTGTCCGAGTCTATCGAGTGGGCAATCGAAGTGAGGGTGCCGTCGCCGCCTAGGATGATGACGAGATCTCGGTCGACAAAGTCCTCCCTGCTCACGGTCTCACGGGCTTTGTACGAAATCGCGGTGCCTCTGTCGCGAACCAGTTCGTCCAGTGCGTCACGAACCGCGGCCAGAGCCTTGTCATGAACCTCTTCGAAGTTCTTCTTGTAGACCACGAGGACATCTGAGGGCATTGCGTCACGCTCCTTCGCAGGCTTTCCTCTGTGGGCGTCCCATATAGGCGCGACGCACAGTCCAACATGCGATTCCACTGACGGCTATCGCATAGGCTCATCACCCCCGCGCGCTCGCGGGAGGGCGTGAGAAACGCGATCTTGGCTGCACTGCTCATCCTCGCTCCGCTCTCAGGGGGGTGTCTTGAGGTCCCTCTGAACCCCTGCCCTGATGGTGATTGCTTCCCCTTGGATCAGTCCGCGCTGTCCGAGCTACTGTCGGCCCCGGGCGCCTTCGATGTCCTGTCTTATGCCGAGGACTTCGAGCGGCTGATGGTCGAGACCTTGACTGTCTACAACAATCAGGGCCAGAGCGGGGAGATGCAGTGGAGCGTGGCCAAGGATGACGATGCAGGGCTGCGCTCGATCGCGATGAGGCTAACCATCGGGACTACGACCATCGACACCGAGGTCATCGAAGGACAGGAGGTCACCAATGTCAGGATCGGCGGAGACTGGTACGAGGGCCGCGATGCGATACCGCAGTACGCGGACCCGTTCGAGGAGATAGCCGAACTCGCTTCAGAGCAGCCTGACGGCCTGTGGCCGCCGTTCGGCTTCGACACAGCCTCGATTGCGGACCTCGACTGGACCATCACCGGCGACCCCCTCTCCCTGCAGCAGGTCGCCTCTGCCTCCAATGAGACCCACACCATCATCATCGAGATGATAGGCGCGCCCCCGATGATTACCGGGATCGAGACCTACTCCGGAGATGACGAGCAGTTCACCCTCAGGGTCACGACCGGGGATGCTGTGAGCCTCGCTCTGCAGGAGGGTCTGCCGCGCACCCCGACCGGGTTCAGTCTCGAGTCCCCCTCTTTCCAAATGGGCGACGTCACGGTCTGGACAGGGGCGGTGCAAGAGGGGCTGACTGCGGAGGTCGACCCCGTCGAGTTGGAGTTCCACGGACTCTCCGGGGAAGCAGAGAACGCGACCTCCGTGGCTGTGATGAGGCTCGACGAGCAGTACTCCAACACCACTCTGGAAGACGGAACCTGGTGGGAGTTCTCGTGGTCAGACTACATTGCAGACGGCTACGTTTCGGGAGGGGACCTCTATCAGATTCGCACCAATGCTACCGGCGAGTTGAGCGTCGCTGTGTACGACCTCTGGGCCGAATCATGGACCGGCGGCTCGCTACCGGGCTCATGAGGGCCACGGCGTTGGATGAGTATCTTCAAACGCCTATCCAATGAGGCGTAGTCATGGCCGAGAGCAGTCATCCGCTGATGCGACTCCTCTCACAACTGAGGCACCATAGGGGCACTGTCCTGCTCGCCTCAATCTGCTCAATTCTGAACAAGGTATGGGACCTCGCCCCTCCCGTCCTGATAGGCATGGCCATCGACGTGGTCGCCACTCGGGAAGACTCATTCCTAGCTCAATTCGGCTATCCCGACGTATACGAACAACTCTACATTCTCACCGGCATCACTGTGGTGATTTGGGTCTTGGAATCAATTTTCCAGTACTTCTACGCCGTGCTGTGGCGCAACTTGGCCCAGACCGCCCAGCACGAGCTCCGAATGTCGGCCTACACCCACATCCAGGACCTCGAGATGGAGTGGTACTCCGAGCAGTCCACTGGAAGCCTGATGGCGATAATGAACGATGATGTCAACCAGCTCGAGCGCTTCCTCGACCAGGGTGCCACCGACCTGTTGCACGTCGCGACCACGATCATCGTCGTGGGCGCGATAATGATCTCAGTGGCACCCGAGGTCGCCCTGCTCGCGATACTGCCCGTGCCAATCATCGTCGGGGGCTCATTCATCTACCAGCGCAGGATAGCTGTGCGCTACACCAAGGTCAGAAGCAGGGTCGCAGATCTCAGCGCGCTTCTGAACAACAACCTGCACGGCATCACGACGATCAAGTCGTTCACAGCCGAGGAGCGTGAGGCAGAGCGAGTGGGCGATGCCTCGATGTCCTACAGAGAGGCCAACCGCGATGCCATCCGCCTCTCGGCTTCGTTCGTGCCAATCATCAGGATGGCGATCCTCTTCGCCTTCACTGCGAACATGCTGGTGGGCGGTTGGTACGCTCTTGACGGGCGAATCAGCCTCGGGGCCTACTCGGTCATCGTCTTCATCACCCAGAGGCTACTGTGGCCGCTGACTAGGCTTGGCGAGACCTTCGATCTGTACCAGCGTGCGATGGCCTCAGTGACCCGAGTCCTCGATCTTCTCGACACCAAGATAGGGATTGTTGAGGGAGAAAAGAGACTCGAATCAGTGCGCGGCGAGATAGGTTTCAGCGGAGTCGGATTTTCCTACCCAGAAAGGGAGATCGTCCTCGAGGGAATCGACTTCGCAATCCCCGCGGGCAAGACGGTCGGACTTGTCGGCTCGACAGGCTCCGGCAAAACCACGCTCGTACGTCTGCTGCTGAGATTCCACGACCCAGACACGGGCGCAGTAACTCTCGATGGCCACGACATCAGGGAACTGACGCTGCAGTCGCTACGCGGCTCAGTAGCGCTGGTGAGCCAGACCACGACGCTCTTCCCGGGCTCGGTTCGCGACAACGTGCGCTATGGCGATCCTGACGCCGATGAGGCAGCGGTCGTCGAGGCGGCTCGCGTAGCCGAGGCGCTCGGCTTCATCGAGGAGCTGCCCTACGGCTGGGAGACCGACATCGGCGAGGGCGGCCACAGGCTGTCCGGCGGCCAGCGACAGAGGATCGCCATAGCCAGAGCCGTTCTGAAGGACGCTCCGGTGCTGGTGCTCGACGAGGCCACCAGCAACGTCGACAACGAGACCGAGGCGGCGCTCAAGCGCTCGATCGAGACAATCTCGGAGGGACGCACCACGCTCATCATCGCGCATCGCCTCTCGACGGTTCGCAACGCGGACGTGATCGCCGTGATCGGTGATGGACGCATATCGGAGACAGGCACCCACGAGGAGCTTCTGGAGAGCAGTGGACTATATTCGCGACTCTGGGCCGTGCAGACCGGGGAGGCGACGACATGACCGACGAGTTGAGCACACCCAACCTCACCAAGTTCGCAGAGATCGTGGGCTTTGAAGTGACCAAGTTCGGCGACGGCAGATGCACCGTCGAGGCTACCGTCGATGAACGGCACCTCAATCTCGGTGGTGTGGCACACGGCGGCCTGCACGCCACAATGCTGGACACATCGATGGGAGGTGCTCTGGTCTCGACCCTGCTGAAGGAGGAGTGGTGTGCAACCGCACAAATCGACATCTCCTACCTCAATGCCGCCTCCTTGGGATCCCACCTCACGGCGAATGGGAGCGTAGTCCGAAGGGGGCGCAATCTCGCTCACCTCGAGGGCGAACTAGTCTCAGAAGACGGCACCGTGATAGCCACGGCCAAGGGGACCTGGGCGGTCTGGCGCAAGCGTCCCTCTAGCCTCGGTGGCTCGTAGTCCCGCCGGGAACAGATTCATTTCCCACCACCTCTCCGTAGGGGACGATGGCACGGGTAGATTCGCTCATCTGGTTCATGGCCGGATTCGCCCAACTCTTCGTGGGATCCTCTCTGGACTCCGCAATTCTGGGCACGATACTCACCACCACAGGAGGGAGCTCCGTGTTGCTTGGGATATACGCGCTGGTTTTCGTCGCAAGGCACCACAAGGAGTTCGAGGCGTCCTACAGCAAATTGGAGAAGACCACGATGACGAGGGACGATCAAGGTCGCATCCGCCGCATCGATGATGGCGACCAGGTGAAAAGGGCCGTATGGTACGCTGTTCCCATAATACTGACGTTCTTGGCGGCTCTCGGCTGGCTAGCCAACTAGGTGCTCGCATGTCAAAGGCCAGCAAAGGCCTCGAAGAGATGGTTGACCGGGCGGTGGACAACCCCGCCTACGACATGCTGGGGGGTTACCACATGTTCCTGCGCAGGGTGACCATACCGATTATCCTGATTCTGATAGCCATGATGGTGTACACCTTCCTGTCCGGGTACCTCTCCGACGACCTCAATATGATACTGACCGCTCTGGTGACGGGTCTGTCCGTAGGGCCTATTTTCGGCTTGGAGAGGTATTTCGGAGAGCGAAGCCTCAGGAAATGAGCTCCCTGACCGCCTTTATCGCTCAGTGCCGCCGAATGGGTAAAAGGGAAAGCCTCACCTTGTCGTCGCCATGGGCCTGCTCGACTCGTTCGACATCTTCGAGTTGCTCGGCTTCGGAGAAGCCACTGGGCTGGAGCTGCTGTTCGCCGCCTCGGCCCTAGTGGGGGGCATACTCTTCCTGCTCTGGTTCGTCCTGATGATGGTCGGAGGATTCGCCGCCGATATCTTCGAGGGACTGCTCGGGATGGACGGCCTAGGCGACCTCGGTGCCGACGCCTCGTTCAAGGCGCTGACCTTCCAAGGACTGATGGCCTTCCTGATGTTCTTCGGCCTCGCCGGCCTGTATACCCTCAAGTCGACGGAGACCCAGACTCTGGCAATCGCCATCGGGGGTGCCGCCGGCTTCGCCTCGATGTACGGGACAGGAAAGCTGTTTCACCTCTTCGTCGGACTGCAGTCCGACGGAACCGTCGAGATATCGGAGGCCCTCGGGGCCACCGGCACCGTGTACCTGAGAATCCCAGAAAACGGGGCCGGGCAGGTGCAGGTCAACTTCGGCGGCAGCATGAGGACGATGAAAGCCAGGGCGCACGACGGCACCGGGATCGACGGCGGAGCGGTCATCGAGGTCCTCGAAATTATGGGCGATGTCCTCGTAGTAAAAAGAAAGTGAGAAACCCCCTAGGGTCGATTTTCGACTGATGCAGGGAAAGGCTTCATGACCACCTACGCCTTCATGTGGTTAGAGGCGATGTTGAATGGCTGAAGCTGGAGCACTTTTGACGACAATGATTTTTGCGGCTGTACTGGTACTCGTGGCTGTTGTGATTTTCTTCGCGCAGCGGTACAAGAGATGTCCACCCGACAAGGTGATGGTCATCTACGGACGGACCGACAAGGGGCGTCCTTCGAGGACGATACACGGCGGTGCCGCGCTGGTCTGGCCCTTGATTCAGGACTACGCGTACCTGCCTCTGACGCCGATTACCATCAACATCGACCTGAAGGACGCACTGTCCCTCCAGAACATCAGGATCAACGTACCCAGCACTTTCACCATCGGCATCAGCATCCAGGACAATATCATGCAGAATGCTGCACAGAGGCTCCTCGGCCTGAAGATGGATGACATCGAGAGAATGGCGGAGGAAATCATCCTCGGCCAGCTTCGTCTGACTGTCGCCTCAATGACCATCGAGCAGATCAACCAAGACCGCGACAATTTCCTCGCCGGCATCACCCACAACGTGGAGAAGGAGCTTGAGAAGGTCGGCCTGAAACTCATCAACGTCAACATCGTCGACATCACCGACCAGTCTGACTACATCGAGAGCATCGGCAAGAAGGCCGCGGCCACCGCAGTCGAGACCGCGCGAGTCGACGTCGCAGACGCCGAGCGCGACGGTGCTATCGGGGCTGCAAAGGCCGACAGGGCCAGGGAGATCGAGGTCGCTGAGAACATCGCCGAGGCAACCAAGGGCCGCAAGGCCGCGGAAGCCGACCAGCGCGTGTACGTGGAGAACCAGGAGGCACTGGCCATTTCCGGTGAGAACGTCGCACAGGCCGAGATCGCCAATGCAAACGCCGACCTGACCGAAGCCAGAGCAGCCGCCAAGCAGAGAGCGGACGTCGCTACCGCTAAGGCAGAGGCCGTCATCCAGAAATCCGTCTACCTCGAAGAGGAGGCGCGCTTGGAAGCCTCCGAAATCGTTCGGGAGAACATCCAGAAGAAGCAGATCGAGATCGCTGCCGAGGCCGAGGCCGAGAGACAGCGTCGCGTCGCCCGTGGTGAGGCGGATGCAATCCTCTCCATCTACGAAGCGGAGGCCAATGGTATCCGGCAGGTGCTCGACGCGAAGGCGAAGGGCTACCAGAACCTCGTCGCCAGCACAGCCGGCGACCCGAAGGCCGCCGCGACTCTGCTGATGGTAGAGAAGATCGAGAGCATGGTCTCAGCACAGGTCGAGGCCATACGCAATCTCAAGATCGACAAGATCACCGTGTGGGACGGCGGCGGCAACGACGACGGCTCCTCAGCCACCAGCAACTTCGTGAGCAGCCTCGTACAGAGCCTGCCGCCGATTCACGACGTCGCGAAGATGGCCGGAGTGGATCTGCCGGACTACCTCGGATCATTGTCAGAAGACGATGACGGCGAGTGAGTGACTGTCCCTTTGGGACAGTCACGCTCATGAGGCGGCCCGCAATGGGCCTTGCATGGAGCGCGAGGACGTCGTCGTAGTTGGTGGGGCACGCACGCCGTTCTGCGAGTGGCTGGGCGGCAAGCGCGGAGACGGAGAGACGGGAGGCCGTCTGGCCTCAATGACAGCCGAGGACCTTGGATCGATAGCCATCCGAGCCGCACTCGAGATGACCGGGACCGACCCGTCCTCAGTCGACCACGTGGTGATGGGTCACGCGCTACAGACCTCGAGTCAGGCGATCTACGGGGCCCGTCATGCCGGCCTCAAGGCCGGAATCCCCCAGACAGTCCCGATGCTGACGCTGAACAGACTGTGCGGCAGCGGTGCCCAGTCCATCATCAGCGGCGCTCAGATGATCATGCTCGGCGAGGCCGAGGTCGTTGTGGCTGGAGGGATGGAGAACCTCTCCCAGGCCCCCCACGTCCTTCGCGGCATACGTGACTCGCACAAGTTAGGAAGACCGCCTCAGGAGGGGTACGAGATACCCAAGGACATGGAGGATTACTTCTTCACCAACTTAATCGACAACATCTGCGGCTCATTCATGGCCCAGACCAGCGATGAGTTGTGCCATCGACTCGAGGTCGTACGTGAGCAGGCCGATGAATTCGCAGCGCTGAGCCACCAGAGGACCGAGCACAGCATCGACTCAGGAATGTTCGAGAACGAAATAGTGGCAGTCGAGACTCCCGATGGCATCGTCACCGCAGCCGACGAGGATCATTTCGTCCGTGGCACCTCCGAGGCTTCGCTGTCTGGGCTGCGCCCGCACTTCGGCCCCAATTCACTTGTTACTGCGGGCAACGCCTCTGGTGTCGTGGATGGCGCGGCAGCCGTCGTCATCAAGTCCGCCAGCAGGGCTGCAGCCGATGGCGACGAGCCGCTGGCCCGGATTGTCGATTGGGGGATAGTCGGCCTCGAGCCGGCCATCATGGCCTACGGTCCGGTGCCCAGCAGCCGGCTCGCGCTCGACAGGGCCGGACTCTCGGTCGGCGACATCGACAGGTGGGAGATCAACGAGGCCTTCGCCGGCCAAGCCGTAGCCTGCATACAGGAGCTCGGCATCGATGTCGACAGGGTCAACGTCAATGGGGGGGCGATCGGACTCGGACACCCCCTGGCGGCCACTGGGACGAGACTCATTCTGACGCTGGCGCA
>Ga0208881_1000683_pt1 | contig 11894 bp, 10 predicted proteins | sample Knorr_S23_td_AAI_FD_185610 | JGI IMG/M metagenome (GOLD analysis project Ga0208881, IMG submission 185610) | Marine microbial communities from Southern Atlantic Ocean transect - Knorr_S23_td_AAIW_ad_876m_LV_B (SPAdes) (version 2) | ecosystem: Environmental > Aquatic > Marine > Oceanic | place... | reverse complement strand
CTGGAGTTCATTGCTGATTCCTTCAAGCAAGTGCGTTTTTCCTGATCCGGACTCACCATAAATAACAAAAGGATTAAAGGCTATACCCGGCATTTCAACGACTGCTTTACAAGCCCTGCTTGCCAATAGGTTTCGTTTACCCGGGATAAAGGAATCCAGAGAATATGAGCTGGTACTTCCTGCAGCATGTTCTGTTGCAAAGTCTGACTTGGAATTTTTTATTTCCAGATCGTTATTTTTGTTTGCAATTTTATCTTGATTAAGATCAAATTCAGTTTGTACGGATTTCTTACGACCTGTACAACTGAATATTTTGTATTCGAATTTTTTCTCTGAAAATGGGGCTTTTTCAGGGAAAAGTTCGTTGAGGACTTCTTTCAGGAGAGATTCGTGATTAGTCTTGATTTCGTAACGGTATATTTTGTGTTGAATTCCGCCTAATACAACCTTTGAAGGAGTTATTTTTAGCAACTGAAGAGAATCCAACCATGACTGGCTTACATGAGAAGGCAGAGAACGTCTAAGGCACTCTTTAAATTCTAATGATTGATTATGGCTCAGCTCCATTTTTTCTTGTATTTCAAATCCATTTGCTGTTTTTCTCAAGTCTAAATCAGTTAATATTTTGCTTGAGATTGGCTTAATATTTTTCCTGTCCATGGAATGGTTTCAGTACCAGACTGGCCTCACTAATTTAATGCAAATCGAAGGGTAAAATCAACAAAAAAGATTTCTAAAAAGATGAATAAGTTACCCATAAATAACTGATAAATAAGTTAAAGATTTTTTACAAAAAAATAAAAATATTATTGTATATACTAAATCAAAGAGCAATAAAGTCGTTCAATATTAGGCATCTAAGGCATACAAAAAAAATGAATATGATAAATATTTTTTTCGTGTTAATGTTTATTTCAAAAAGCACTTTTTCAGGAATCAAAAATGAATCAGTCAGCAGTTTTGCTTACAAAGACAAAAACTGAATATTTGAACTTTTTGAAAAAATTTCGCAGTCTGCAGTTGTCCACAATCGGCAAAAATGGACGTCCGGAAAGCAGCTACGCTCCCTTTGTTGTAGATCAAAATAATCAGTTTTATATTTATATAAGCGCACTGGCCCGTCATACAAAAAATTTACTTCATGACTCAAGGGCTGGAATCATGTTTATAGAACCTGAAGAACAGGCTGAAAATATATTTGCCAGAAAGCGACTTACTTTTGATTGTGATGCGGAAATCGTGGTGCGTGAATCTCAAGACTGGATGAGGATAATGTCTCTTTTTGACGATTTTGCCGGTGAACTGATGCAAACATTACGTATGCTTGCCGATTTTCAGTTGATTAGACTGAAGCCGAATTCGGGTCTTTTCGTCAAAGGATTTGGTAAAGCCTATGAAATTTCGGGTGAAAAGATGGATCAGTTGTCGCATGTAAATCCGCGGAAATAGTGATGTTTTCCTTTTAAAAAGCTGCTTTCAGTAGAGCTTTAGTATAAGGATTCTGAGGATTATTCATAATTTTCGCGGTAGGCCCTGCTTCCAAAGCAATTCCGTCTTTCATGACGATGATATCGTGACAAAGTGCCTGGATTATTTTTAAATCATGGCTTATGAACAGATAAGTCAGGTTATGCTTTTTCTGCAAATTACGAAGCAGTTCTAAAACCTGAGACTGTACTGAGCGGTCAAGTGAGGAGGTCGGTTCATCCAGTACTAAAAAACTGGGTTTGAGTACCAGGGCACGGGCTATGGCAATGCGCTGGCGCTGTCCTCCGGAAAACTCGTGAGGATAGCGATGTCTTAATTCAGGATCGAGATCGACCTCTTTGAGAACCTGTACAATCTGCTCTTCACGATTTTCTTCTTTTTCAAGTTTGTGGATTTCCAGGCCTTCCGACACTATTTGTTCCACAGTCATCCGTGGACTAAGGCTTCCAAACGGATCCTGAAATACAATTTGCATTGCCTTCCGAATCGGTGTGATCTGTTTTTGATTTAAAGCGTCCAGGTAAACATCACCAAATTGGATTTCCCCTTCACTTTTTATCAGACGGAGCAAAGCAAGTCCGAGGGTGGATTTTCCGGATCCGCTTTCTCCAACAACACCGAGACTGTGTCCTTTGCGGATTTCCAAACTGACGCCGTCAACTGCTTTAACGTGATCAACGGTCCTTTTCAAAACACCTTTTTGGATTGGAAACCAGACTTTTAAATTCCTGGTTGAGACAAAATATGTGGCAGAATCCGTGACTGTTACAGGCTGCCCGCCAGGTTCTGACTCCAGCAGTATTTTTGTATAGGAGTGCTGAGGATGCAAAAAAAGTTCTTCTGTATTTCCGGTCTCAATTATCTTGCCCTGAGTCATCACTGCAACTCTGTCAGCATGTTTTCGTACAATGCCAAGATCATGTGTAATCAGCAGAATGGCCATCTTAAATTGCTCCTGAAGTTGACGAAGAAGTTGAAGAACTTGTGCTTGTACTGTAACATCGAGTGCAGTAGTCGGTTCGTCTGCAATTAGTAAATCAGGCTTGTTGGCCAGTGCCATGGCAATCATTACCCGCTGCCGCTGACCTCCGCTCAATTCATGCGGGAATGCGCCTAAACGTTTTTTTGCGTTTTGAATTTCCACCATTTCCAGTAGTTCCAACGTACGTTCGCGCGCCTGTTTTCGACCTAAACCCTGATGGACAAACAAGACCTCGTTTATTTGTTTTTCAATCGTGTGCAGTGGATTCAGAGAACTCATCGGTTCCTGAAAAATCATCCCGATTCGGTTACCCCGGACACCACGAATTTTTGCTTCAGACATTTGGAGCAAATTTTCCCCTTCAAATTCTATATTGCCGTCAGGATGAGATGAGGAAGCAGGCAGGAGTCGCAGAATAGAATGGGCGGTAACAGATTTGCCGGATCCACTTTCACCTACTAAAGCCAGCGTTTCACCTTTGTTCAATTCCAGCGAGGCGTGGCTCACTGCATGTGTTACTCGATCGCCTTGTGTGAAATCAACTGACAGATTTTTTACAGAAAGAAGTGGGGAAGACATGATTAGTTTTTTTATATTAAAATTTTACTTCCTATTTCCTGAGTTTGCTCTGCAGTCATCTTACTTCGATCTATCTTGTATGGTACCTCAATTCCCTTCTGAAAAGCCGGGCGTTCAGCCAAAACATCGAGCCAGCGTTGTAAATGAGGAAGATTTTCAATATCCAAACCTGCCCAGCGATAACTCCTGACCCAGGGCCAGGTGGCGATGTCTGCAATGCTAAGATCACCGGTAAGATACTCATGTTCTTTGAGTTGTGTATCCAGCACAGTGTAAAGTCGCAGGGTTTCTTTTTGGTAGCGTTCGATTGCGTATTCAATTTTTTCCGGAGCATAGCGATAAAACACATGAGCTTGTCCCTGCATCGGTCCTATTCCGCCCATTTGAAACATCAGCCACTGTAGTGTCACGGAGCGTCCATTGGGATCAGAAGACAGAAATTTTCCGGACTTTTCCGCCAAATAAATCAAAATGGCTCCGGACTCAAAAACGGTAAAATCATTGTTTTCATGATCCACAATGGTAGGAATCCTGCCGTTTGGGTTGAGCTTGAGAAACTCAGTCTTTTTTTGTTCTTTTTTTTCGAGTTCAATAGAGACTACATTGTAGGGCAGTTTGAGTTCTTCGAGTAAAATTGAAACCTTGTAACCGTTTGGAGTAGGGGCTGTGTATAAATCAATCATGCTTTCTTTGAAAAAATAATTCTGCTTTTTTAAATTCATCCGGAGTGTTTACATCCTGACAAATCCATGGAGTTTCTTCAGGAGAGGAAAGACGAACCATGCGCCATCCTTCCCAAAGCAATATTGGGCGTCGTTTTCCTTCGGCAAGTAATTCTGCGGCTGGTTCGAGAACAGGACGACGATAAAGAGCTAAAAGCGGATTAGTGATATTTTCCTCTTCTGTGCAGACAAGGTCATACTCGTCTGTCATAATATCACGCAAAGTTTGAAGCCACTCTTCAGTTAAATAGGGTAAATCGCATGTAAGCAGGAACACTTTGTCGATCTCTGAACTCAAAAGAGGTAGGGCATCAACAATACCCTGGAGAGGTCCACGTTCTGCCACTGAGTCCGTGCCAAGCTTGATCCAATCTTGTAACTCCCGGGAAATGCGAGGGAGAATCTGTCCCGGTGCACGCATTACAACTGTTTCAGCTACGAGTGGACGCAAGATCAACAATAGTCTTTCAAGCATTGTCCGGCCTCCTATTTCGAGGCTCGCCTTATCCCGCCCCATGCGTGATGACAGTCCGCCGGCCAGCAGAATCGCTCCGTATTGTTTTTTCATCTTAGCAAATAATACTAAATTATTAAAGTAACTCGACAGTCACTAGTTTTACGTATCTTTACGAACTATGTGAGGTATCTTATAAAATATCAGTACTTTAGCAGATCTCTCCCTTAAGTCGAGATGATATGCATAAGTTAATGATAGCAGTATCTTAAGATAATTCATGTCTCACGAGTAAAGTAAATAAGATTTTAGGCGCAATAGAAATTAGACAAAATATTTGTAGCTTCTGAGGCACGGAGTTTTAGAAGAAGTAATCTGTTCGAAATGTTTTTGTGATCTATTTGTAAAAGAAGACTAATTGTCATCGGGATCAGTAATCAAGCTCAAGTCATGAGAAGCTTTCTGTAAGCGTGGTACATGACGAGAAATCTCTTCCAGAGTCATTCTGGAACTCGGGGCGTGAATTGACAAAGTGGCAAATAAGCGCTTCCGTCTGTCGTAAATTGGTACTGCCACACAGACCATTCCTTCAATAAATTCCTGATTATCTGTTCCAACTTGTTTTTTTCGAATTTTTTCCAAAGCTTTTTCCAAACTTTTCCTGGTTGTCAGTGTATTCTCCGTTTTTTGTTCTAAATTTAAACTGCCAATCAAGCGGTTCAGTTGTTCTTCAGGCATCAGGCTGAGAAAAAGTTTACCACTGGAGGTGCAGTGAAGCGGAACCTTCGTGCCCACTGGAAGCTGCATGCGTAATGGCCAGTGGGTTTCAGCTCGGTCCATATATCTCATTTGACTCCCATCTGGAACAGAAATGTTACAGGTTTCTCCAATATCCTCTGAGAGTAGTTTTAAAACAGCATGTCTTTGTGTACGAAAATGTTCATTACTGAAAACTCCCAAAGCAATTTGTCTCAGACGAAGTCCAGGCAGAAAACGTTTGCCGTCGATTTCACGCTGTAAAAATTGTTCATCTTCAAGTTTAGAACAAAGGCGGTGAATGGTAGCTTTCGGGAGATTTAAATTAACGTTAATCTCAGTGGATGTAACGGGTTGATCAGAGTTTGCCACTTGTTCCAGGATGGCAAGAGTACGGTGCATGGCAGAACCTTTATCAAAAAAAATATTTTTCATGTTTTTTCTTGACCTGTTTGAGATAGAGTGAGAAAACTTATTTGGACAATTACTAAATGGGACTCTTAGTCTCATTCCTGAATTGTATATTAAATTGTTCGGGTTCTCAAATGCAAGATGGAATCGGTATTAAACATGGTTGCTGAAATTATTTGAATGTTGTCCTTTTCGATTACTCATTAAATATATGGTCAAATGAATATCCATAACGGGAGCTGTTTCTGGGGTGTGGGGAAGTAATTTGTTCCAGCAAACATAATTACAGAAGATGCTTTATAAAGGAGTTTATGCTAGGGTTGAAAATGATATAAGGGTTCACTTGTTCATTGGAGTAGGATTGATAATTCACGGTAATAAGGAAACTGTTAAAAAATACTTGAAATATTTTATAATTCTCTATACCCTTGTTTGTACGGAAAAATTAACCTGTTTTTTTGGGGCAATCCATTAAAAAGTTTGTGGTATATTTTCGATTTTAGTAGGCAGAGGTCTTTCTGAGTTCCAGATCAGCTAGACCCCTTTAATGTCTGCACCTGACCATGGTGGTCAGTTTGCAGTGAAATCTGGTTTAACCAAGTAAAAGGAGAAAGTATTATGCTTTACTTGAAAATAAAAAGAACCATGATGGGTGTAGGCTTTATCGCCGTATCCATCTTGCTGCTGACAGCGGCAAATACGGTCTGGGCTGGATGCCCGGCTTCGACCGTCGCGGATATGAAAGGTGTTAAAGCCGGTAAATATCCGCAGCAGTACGAACTTGCAGAGTTCGAGAAACTGGCGGGCTGCAAAATGACCTTCCAGGGCAATCCGGATATTGCCAGACTAAACGGAAAAATCCGTGGGAACCCCAGTTCAGTTCCTTCCGTTGCAAATCGACTGCCGTCAGAGCCGCTAGTTTATGCTCCATACGAGTCGATTGGGAAATACGGTGGCACACTTGACGTACTGTCGAATGCTACTGAGGCAGGGACTTCAGACTTTCTGTCTGTGCGTCACGTGAACCTCGTACGTTTCTCAGACGATCTGCAGACCATCGTCCCGAACATTGCCAAGGACTGGAAGTGGAACAGCGATTTCACGCAATTGACCTTCTACCTGCGCAAAGGCCACAGATGGTCTGATGGTGCACCGTTTACCGCAGAGGATGTGAAGTTCTGGTACGATCATCTGGCACTCTCTCCACTGATCATGGAAAAGCCCAAGGATTATGTGCTCGTTAGTGGAAAACGGATGGAGGTCATGGTCATCGACGAGACCACGGTGAGGTTCTTTCTGCCGGCTCCCAAGCCGGGACTGCTGGCTCACTTTGCGTTTTCGTTTGCCCAGGGTTTCCAGCCCAAGCACTTTCTGGCTCCTTATCATCCGGCACTCAATCCGGATGCGGACAAGGAAGCACAAAAAGCCGGCTTTGAAAATGGCCTGGCGGTCATCAAGGCTTATTTTGGGAATTCAGACTGGACCGACACTCCGTCACCTCTTCTGAATTCTCCGGACAAGGTAGCAAAGCTTCCGGCTGACGTGATTCCGACACTGGAAAGTCACATGACAATCACTGATACCACAGAAGGTCGGCATCTCGTTGCTAATCCATACTTCCACATCGTTGACACACAGGGTAACCAGCTTCCTTACATCAGCGAGCAGGATGAGGTGTATAAAAACGACAACGAGCTAAGAATCCTCGCGTTGGTTAACGCAGAAGCGGATTACAAGTCACAGTCGTTGCAACTGTCCTCGGCTCCCATGCTTTTGGAAGGTCAGGAAAAAGGGGATTACACGATCTACCTGAAACCTGAGATCACCCTGTCTAACGTTTCATTAAATGTAACGCATCAAGATTTAGACAAACGTAAGGTTTTTGGTGATTTACGCTTCCGCAAAGCAATGTCGGTAGCCATTAACCGGCAGGAGATCAATGAGGTCGCGTTGTTCGGTCAAGGAACACCCAAGCAGTACACGGGGTTTTCCCCTATGCCTGACTTCATCGATAAGAAGTGGGAAAGCTACATGATCCAGTATGATCCGGGTATGGCTAATTCCCTGCTTGATCAACTTGGTATGAAGGACACAAACGGTGATGGCGCTCGCGAACTTCCTAATGGTAAAAAACTGGTGATCAATATGCAGTTTGCCACGCAGGGTATTGATCCTCAGATCGTTGAGATGATAGGCCAGCACTGGGCCGAAGTGGGTATTAAAACCACAGTCAAAGAAGTCACTCCGGACGAGTATCGTTCTCAGCAATCTTCGAACACGCTTGATGTTGGCATGTGGCGTTCCAGTCAGCCTTTGGCCATCGTGATGGGTAACAACGAGCTTTGGGTTCCGCCGTTTGAAAACTACTTCGGTCACCGTACCGGAATGCTCTGGGCGGAGTATGTTGACTCGAATGGCGCCAAGGGCGTGAAGCCGCCGGCGTATGTCATGCAGTTGATTGCTGATGTCAACGAGTTCCAGTCAACCTCCATAGGCTCTCCCCGGTTTAAGGAACTGGGCAGACGGATGGTCAAGAACATGACGGAAAATCTACTCAAGATTGGCGTGGCCCAGAAGCCCGCTCCGATTTATCACCGCAATGTGTTGAAGAACTTTGTTGAGTTCAAAACGCATTCCTACGAGTATTACCGCACTTATCCTTACAGGGGTACACAGTGGTATTTAGACGAGTAGATTTTATTGATATCTACTGTGTCCGGACCGGGCGATTCATTCGTCCGGTCCTTTTTCAGCCAGACTTTACTAATTTATGTTAAAGTTCCTTCAGTTCACGCTGATGCGTGCAGTGATGTCAATTTTGACGTTGGTGATTGTGTCATTCATCGTCTTCTCAATGATGGAACTGGTTCCGGGCAACTGCGCGGAACGCTACATTGCCTTCAAGAACACACAGGGCCAGAATATCACCGTGGAGGACATCCGTGCCGAAGAGCGGCGACTTGGGCTGGACAGGCCCTATTTGATACGTGCCTTCAGCTGGATGGGCAATGTTTTTTTTAAAGGAGAATTTGGAGACAGTTGTATTCTTCGACTGAACATCAATTATCTTCTCAGTGACAAGGTCTGGATCAGTCTTGGCATAAGCCTGGCTGCTCTATTTTTTTCCTATCTTGTGGCCATCCCCATTGGCATCTACTCTGCGGTTTCCAGGAACCCGATTGCCAACAACTTGGTGCGCTTCATCAGCTACCTCGGCCTCGCGCTGCCCAGTTTTCTGTTGGCGCTGATGATCATGCTCACGACTACCGTGCTGTTTGGCGAATCCATGTCCGGCCTGTTTTCCAAGGAATACCGAGACGCGGCCTGGTCCTTTGCCAAATTCATGGATTTTATGTCAAGGGCCTGGCTGCCGGTTTTCATCCTCGGCTGGGCCGCGACCGCATTTGCTTTGCAGACGGTGCGCGCCCTGATGCTCGATGAAATAGGCAAACTCTACGTAACAGCTGCATCTGCACGGGGCATTTCTGGACTCAAGCTCCTCTGGCGCTACCCTGCCAAGCACTCTCTGGGTCCGGTGATAAACTCACTCGGCTTTGACCTCAACCGAATCTTCAACGACCTGCCTGTAGTGGCGTTGATCATGACCCTCACTGAAATGGGTGCTCTGCTGATTGACGCACTGGCCTTTTCAAATGATCAGCAGTTGGCCGGAGCCATTCTTGTGGTTTTGACCGCAGCTATCGTCTTGATGAATTTTGTCACTGACATCATACTAGCGCTGATGGATCCGCGGGTCCGTCAGGGACTGATGGGATAAAGGATGGGCTTTTTTTCAAACAAGGCTGATGCGGCCACCGATCAGAACCAGAAGGAGGCATATTTCACTGCTTCCCAAGGGCAGCTGATTCGGGCACGCTACAAGACCAACCGCACCGCAATGGTTGCGGGCTGGGTTCTTACTTTGATGATCCTGACTGGTTTTTTTAGCGAATTTCTCTCTCCATATGCCCCGACCATGGCTGGCAGGGACAAGCAGTATGAGAATGGCCCCCCGCAGATTCCAAAGTTCTGGGATGAGAACGGTTTTTCCTTCAGCCCCTTCATCTACGGGACTAAGCGGGAACGCTCGATCAAGACCAACTTTCGCTGGGTGATCTCCATTGATCGGCAGGACCGGCGCTACATGCATTTCTTCGTTGAAGGCTGGGAATACAGCTACATAAACATTGACTGGGATTTTCCGGGTGAGGCCTTTGATCTGGACGTGAAGGCTTTGACCTTCAACACTCATTTATTTGGTGTTGATAAAGGGGGTGTTCACCTGTTTGGGACTGACAAAAGCGGCAAAGACATTTATTCCCGGACCCTCCGTGCGATCTTTACTTCTCTTAAGTGTGGAGCACTTGGTGTTTTTATCGCGTTTGTGCTGGCACTCGTTATTGGTGGTATATCCGGATATTACGGTGGTTGGATTGATCAGGTACTGCAGATGATTACAGATGCCATGAGGACTGTGCCGCCGCTTCCTTTATTCATGGCAATGGCAGCTTTTTTACCACAAGAATGGAGTGCAGAAGCCGTATTTTTTGTGATTTCTTCGTTACTTGGACTGATAGGTTGGCCTACTCTGGCACGCCGTATCCGCACGCACCTGCTGAGCGAAAGAAGTCAGGAATACGTGCTGGCTGCCGAACTATGCGGTGCATCCTCCAGCCACATCATCCGCCGACACCTTTTGCCCAGTTTCACGAGTTATATTATCGTAGATTTGATGATTACTTTTCCTTACATGGTTCGACTTGAAACTGCGCTCAGCTTTATCGGATTAGGTCTAATTGATCCAGTAAGTTCCTTAGGTTCATTGATGCAGAATGTATCCAAAGTAGATGTGCTACTAAACTATCAGTGGTACTTTATCCCTGTCCTTTTCTTCATCGCCTTTGTTCTGGCTTTCGTCTTTGTAGGTGATGGATTACGTGATGCAGCAGATCCCTATTCAGATGTCAAAAAATGACCCTACTGACGGTTAAAGATCTAAATGTAAAATTTGATACGGACGAAGGTCGTATCACAGCTGTAGAAAACGTTTCATTCGAAATCAATGCTGGTGAGGTACTGGGGCTTGTTGGTGAATCAGGCTCTGGAAAGACGGTTACGGCGAAATCACTTATGCGACTGAATCCATCCAACGCGGTATACAGTTCGGAAAGCGGTATTCATCTTGATTTGGAATCTGGAGTTGTAGAGGTGTTGTCTTTGAAAAGTTCACGTGAACTGGAAATCGTGCGCGGGGGAGCCATTTCAATGATCTTCCAGGAACCAATGGCCAGCTTTGCACCTGCGATCACGATTGGCAACCAAATGGTTGAGCAACTTCTGATCCACACCTCGCTTTCAAAAAGGGAATGCTCCGAACTGTCAGTTGAAATGCTTGAACGGGTCGGGATCGATGAAGCCGGGAAGCGCTTTTATCAATATGCTTTTGAACTATCCGGCGGAATGCGTCAGCGGGCTATGATCGCTATGGCTCTCTCGACAAAGCCTAAATTACTTATCGCAGATGAACCGACCACTGCGCTTGATGTGACAATTCAGGCACAGGTGCTGGACCTGATGAAAGATCTGGTTTCCGAATTTGGGATGGCAATCCTTTTCATCACTCACGACCTTGGAGTCATTGCCCAGGTTGCAGACCGAGTTGCCGTAATGTATCTGGGGGGGATAGTCGAAAGCGGTCCAGTTCGTGAAGTGCTAAAATCTCCTGCACATCCATACACACGGGGATTAATCAACGCTCTTCCAAAAATCGACTCTTTAGATGAGCCGCTGACTCCAATTCCAGGAGACATTCCAAGTCCACTGGAACGTCCTTCCGGATGCGTGTTCCACACTCGTTGTCCAGAAGTTTTGGCTGATCGCTGTGACTCATCTGTTCCGCAACGCATTATATTAGGACACGGACATTCTGCTTCATGTTTTGCCATAGACTCAAAAGAAAAGACTGCATGACAGAAAAGCCACTAATCAGAATTAAAAACCTTAACGTAGAATTTCCTCTAGGACGTACCTTCTTTGGTAAACCACCAATGCTGCGTGCAGTCAACGACGTTTCACTCGACATCATGCCTGGTCAGTTCTTCGGACTTGTTGGAGAATCTGGGTCTGGCAAAACCACCTTGGGCCGTGCCATCCTGCGGGCTGTGCCAATCAGTTCCGGAAAGATAACTTTTGACGATGCCGAAGTTTGTTACGATGTAGGTAGTTTGCTTAAAAAGGACCTAAAAAACTACCGCAAGCTTTCTCAGTTGATTTTTCAGGATCCATATGCCGCATTAAGCCCGCGTATGACAGTCCGGGACATAATAGCAGAGCCACTTGAGGTCATGGGGCTTACTCAAACCCGTGAAGAAACAGATGAAAGGGTGCGAGAGATGGCTGCAAAATGTCGACTTAATCTGGAACACCTGCGGCGCTTCCCTCACGCCTTTTCAGGAGGACAAAGACAGCGTATATCCATTGCCAGGACTCTAGTCTGCAATCC
>Ga0208881_1000675_pt1 | contig 11945 bp, 8 predicted proteins | sample Knorr_S23_td_AAI_FD_185610 | JGI IMG/M metagenome (GOLD analysis project Ga0208881, IMG submission 185610) | Marine microbial communities from Southern Atlantic Ocean transect - Knorr_S23_td_AAIW_ad_876m_LV_B (SPAdes) (version 2) | ecosystem: Environmental > Aquatic > Marine > Oceanic | place... | reverse complement strand
AAGAATTACGTTACCATCATGTAAAATTGCAAATTGAGGAGCAGCACCTGATCCTAAACCATCAGCTTCAGGAGTAGATGAATCATCACCCCAAAGGGCTAGACCAAAGAAACCAACTTGAACAGACTCTAGACCTACACACTCAAGCGTACCGTCTCCGTCTAAATCATAAAAAGCTCCGATCTGACCACCTACAAACTGGTCAAATTTAGAAGCATTAACACCAACTGTCATGTTCGCACCTGTATTCGCAGGAGACGTAAACAAATCAGCTGTAACATCTTGCGCAGAAGCCATAAAACTCGTCGCAAAACATCCTAAAAGAAATAAAGATAACTTCTTCATACTGGGGGGGTTTTTAGTTAAAAAATAATTTTCTCACATAAAGCAAGTCCTCAAAGTTAAAAAAAAATGTCAATGACTCAAGGATAAAACGGACTTTTTTTATTGAGAAATTAGATTCTAATAATAATTAGTTAAAATTAAAATGAAATCTAATGAACAGGAAAAACACAATAAATCTATTTTTGATAAAAAGACTCCTTACATTTTACTCAACATTAAAAAAGAATAAAAAACATCTACCGGATAGATTAACACACAAATATAAAACGTGATCAACACTTCAGATAAATCAATAAAAAATAATTTTTGTTTATTTATAATGTTTCAAACTAAAAAAACACAACAAATTTTGTTTTTTGTTTCAGGGAACGTAATATCTTTGTAAAAACAAGAAGAATTAACTCAAACTCTATTCCATGAATTTCTTTATTGACACCGCAAACACCTCTCAGATAAAAGAATTGGTTGCTTACAACATTATATCAGGAGTAACAACAAATCCGAGTTTAATGGCTAAAGAAGGTATTAGTGGGAAACAAAATTGCCACCAACGCTATATAGAGATATGTAATCTGGTTAACGGCCCCGTGTCTGCAGAGGTAATCTCCACAGATTGTAAAGGGATGTTAGAAGAGGCATACGAACTCGCAGCACTTCACCCGAACATCGTTATAAAGATCCCGATGATAAAAGAAGGGATCAAAGCAATTTATGAACTCAACAATAAAGGCATAAAAACAAATTGTACCTTAGTCTTTTCTGCCAACCAAGCGCTCCTCGCTGCCAAAGCCGGCGCCACCTATGTATCTCCATTCATTGGCCGACTAGACGACATTAACGTAAACGGACTGGAATTAATCAAGAGTATTCGAACCATTTTCGATAATTACAACTTTGAGACCAATATCCTGGCTGCATCGATTCGAAATGAAGAACACGTTATTAAATGTGCAGAATTCGGAGCCGACTATGCTACCATCCCTTATAGCCTGTTAGATAAATTATTTGATCACCCACTCACAACCAAGGGATTAGAGATATTCCTGTCCGATCATGCAAAATTAAACCCATAATGCTAAAACGAATTTATAATGACAATCCTAACGAAAAAGAAATCGATGAGGTCGTAAACTGCCTTCGAAATGGCGGCGTAATCATATACCCCACAGATACCGTATATGGATTAGGATGTGATATTAATAATAAAAAAGCATTAGAACGTGTAGCAAAAATAAAAGGCATTAAATTAAAAGATGCCCACTTCTCTTTTATCTGTTACGATTTAAGTCATCTTTCTGTTTATGCAAAACAAGTAAGTACACGCACTTACAAACTATTGAAAAGAATTTTCCCGGGACCTTACACCATCATTTTAAATGCAACTAGTAAAATCCCAAAGATTTTCAGTAACAAAAAGAAAACGGTGGGTATTCGTATTGCGGACAATAATATTATCAGAGAAATAGTAAAACAATTAGGCAGTCCTATTGTTTCAACCTCAATTCATGATGAAGATGATATTATTGAGTACTCCACAGATCCGGAATTAATTTATGAAAAATATAGTCATCAGGTCGATATGGTAATCGACGGTGGCTACGGAATGAATGTAGCATCAACCGTTGTTAATTGCACAGATGATGATGAGTACACCATAGTAAGAGAAGGTAAAGGAAATCTTGAATTAATTTATTAAGTATTAGGTATTATAGTAGCTTAGGAATTATAAATGGATAATGGAAAACTCATAACTTAAAACTCAAAACTTCAGTGGTCACTGGTCACTAAAAATATCGTGAAGTTTTAAAACTTGCTCTAATAAGGAAGATTTCTCATCATTGCTAATGACATAATCTGAGTGTTCCCTTTTTTGCGAATCAGTCCATTGCTTATTCATTCTGGCTACTACATCTTCGTACTCAACATGATCGCGCTGCACTACTCTGCTTATTTTTAATTCTTTTGGTGCTTCCACCAAAACAACCTTATCTAGTCCTTTATTTGCACCACTTTCCAAAAGAATGGCAGCCTCCTTTATGATGTATGGACTTTGTTGGTGAGAACTCCATAGTTCAAAATCTTTTTGAAGAATAGGATGGACTAACTCATTTAACTTAGTAAGTGCTTCGTCATTTGAAAATACAATTGAAGCTAAGTAAGCCCTGTTTAAGACCCCGTCAACATATGCCTGTTCACCAAAAAGGCCAATAAGAGATTTTCGCAAAGACTCATTTTCCAACATCAAAGCTTTCGCCCGATCATCAGACAAGTATACAGGGATACCCAATTGCTTAAATATCTTTGCAACTGTAGTTTTACCACTTCCAATTCCACCTGTTAAACCTATTTTTAACATTAATTCAATTTAATAAACTCAATAGTAGAAGGATGGTATTTTACTTTTTGTACTATTGATGGCTTTTTATCTTCATCCAGAAATACATTCAAAATAGCACTTTGAGTCATGGCAACTTCATTATAGTCACAATAGATTTCAAAGTCAGAAGCTTTCACTTTATCAACATCTTGCATGGCCACCCAATAAGACAGTTCGACTTCCGCCGGCTTGATTATTAATTCCTTCCCTTTCGGTACATTTTTCAACTTAATAGGAATAACCTCATTAATTTGAGTAAAACGAGCTACGTCCTGACTTACCTGGACTTCTACGTTTCTTGCAGATAGTAGTTCATTGGGAAGTTGAACCTTTAAACTCGCATGAATATCCTGAATAATATCAGCCTGACTCAAAACACCCGTATACACATAGGAAAGCGTGTCTAAAATATGTGCCGGACCAAAAACCTCTATCGTTTTTGGTGTTATTTTAAATGACCCATATTGCACATAATTCTCTCTAAAATTAAGATCCAAAGGTACTTTCACCTCTAGACTTCTTTTTGTCTTATTACTGAAATTTAGAAATAAGGTGTCAGGATCTATTTCTAAAATCGAGAAACCATTTAATTCACGTGCTATATGAGGTCGTTCGGATTGAGATAACCAAAAATAAGTAGTAGCCCCCTGACGCTGAAGTTTAGATACATCGATTTCTACAATTCTCTCAGAAAAGGTCTCTTTTAAAAAATTAAACCCATAGCCATTTACTTTCACCTTAAGCTCTGATATAGGTTCACCTTTAAAATACTTATCTATAGGCTGATTTACAAATTCAACCGGATAATCTATGTAATAAGTATATTCCTTGGAGAATTTAATCAAAAACCAAAAAAGTGTAGACATCAAAAAACAGATAGTAATCACACTTTTATCGCTTCCCGACCTAAAGAAGTCTACTATTTTGCGAATTATACTTTTTATCATTCTACAATCTCTTAGAGGGTAAATATACCTTATTTGTAATCAGCTTACAATTGCATGCGATTTGAACTGCAAACTACAAACTGAGAACTGCCAATCGGAAAATCGATCACTAGTCATTGGTTACTGGTCGATTCTTCTTTCGAAACATCTCCCTAAGCTTGTTCCAAATATCCGTAAAATCATCAAACTCATCTCTGTAAAAAAGCCCTACACCTGTTGTATAATTATTCGCATCATTATCAAGTTGGAAACTTTCTTCTAAGTTTCTAAACGCTAACACTCGTAGTTTTCCATCCTTGCTTAATTGATACTCTACTTTAAAATCACCAATAATACGGGTAGTATTCTGCGCCGGCTGCGTACCTATATTACCATTAACAGTAATTCGATCATTCACCTTCATATTATTAAGTAGTAACTCCCATTGCTTATTACTTAAGTATTCTCCAGTACTCGGGTGATATTTCAATCCCAAATCAAAACGATCTGAAAATTGAGAAGTCCAATTATACAATTGGTTATTCAACATCTCGGCACCGGAAGAAACTGTAGAGCTTAAGTAATCTACATCAGTATTCGCCAATTCATCATCCCTCATAAAACTATTTAATACCAAAAGAGATAGGAATTGTTGCGTTTTTTTCTCTTCTGTATCGGTGCGATCCTCAAGTATTCTCTTTATTTCATAGTCGCCTTTAGGAATTTGAATATCAAATTCTATCTCAGGTTGAAGTAAATCACCTGTCATCATCATTCTACATTCCACATCACTATTTCTGTCGCCATCATAACCCAAGGGACTAATGTTTGTATTTAGCTCATACAGAGCATTCAAATTCATTTGAGCTTTATGTGGATTCCCATCCCATAACAACTGAGCGCCTTTTTCAATTTCAAATTTCTTGTTTACAAAATTCTGAAGGGTAAACAAATAGTCTCCTTCACGAACCGTGTAATCTCCAAACATATACACTTCGTCGGCACTATTTATACCTACATTAATAAATCCGCTACCTGTAGCAGTTATTTTATCCCCTAAAGTTTCATCAAATATGATATTCACTTTCGCATTTTCATTCAACTCAAAATTCATATCAATCGTTACATCCGATTTAGGTTTGACGAACTCTGAAACCGTCCAAAGTGTATCAGTTACATTTTCGTCTTTTTCAATAAAATGGACAAAACTTAACTCATCTAAACTTTCTTCATCATCTAATGGAATAAAAAGCGTAGTCCCTTTATCTGAAACTGCATTAATCTCTATATCAATAGCGTCTATAGGTCCGTGAAAACCAACTTCTCCACTTGCAATTGCCCGTCCATAATAAGTTTTATCGCCATAGCCATACGCATCGGTATTTAGGCAAAGTAAGCTGTCTGCTTCTAGATTTAAGCCCAACGTAAAATCTTTAAAATAATGATGAATAAACTCCCCGTTTAATATTCCACTACCAACAGATTGACCATTTTCTATACTTTCAAAGTCAAAGTCTTTAAATTCTATATATCTGTCGCTGAGTTGAATATTAGTGTTCCCTATAGCATTGAGGTCAACATTTAAATAAGGCACAGACAAACTTACATCATCCATGATAAATTCTCCCTCAAACTCAGGTCGACTTATATCACCATAAAAATTAAGATATCCTACCCACTCACCTTCCAGATCGTCAACAACAGATAAATATCCCTGCAGATGTTTCAAATTAAAATTATGAACATCCATATCAATACTGAAATTATTAGAATCTACTAAGGGTGTATAGGACCCTGTAAATTCTAAAGTCTTTTCTGATCCTTTATGAACCACTCCCCTAAGGTTTTGCACATCTTGTTTATCATCATAATCAAGGTTAAAATTCAGGGCACCAAAAACCTCCTCATTAACGATAAGTTGATCGGTTACAACATCAGAATAGACCCGACTCTTTAGAGGATTCTTAACAATTTTCAACTTCCCGTTCAGTTTTCCTACAATCGTAGATTTTGAACGAGATATCCAGGGCGAAACATTATCCATTTCAAAATCCTTTAACTCTAGGTCAATCGTGTTATTTGTAGTATTTCCGGCATAACTAAAAGCTACTTCCTGAGAAGCAGTACCCAAATAAACCTGGGTATTTAATTGCTTGTCATAATAATGAAAATTGGAACGATCATTTAAAGTCCATAAAGTGTCCGAAAAATAAAACTGACTCTCTTCTAAGGTCATATCTAAAGATTTAGAATCTACGTGAGCAGATCCTTTCAAAATACCATCAAACTTCAGCGAGTCGGTACTCGTCCAGGCCAAAGCGTAGCGCCAGTCGCCGTAATTACCAACCTGATCGAGTTCTATATTTTCAACTTTAGTAACATCATCATAATCTAACTTAGCACCTAGCAAACTAATTTCCCAATGTTCATTTGTTGCTTTAGAATTTATTTTCAAATCACGCCACAGCCATTTATCCCAACCTAAGTTTGGACTTTCTACATCCAGGCTTAAACCCTCTTCCCTATTGTTAAAACTCCCCGAAATATGTGCTCCGTTGCCCAAATTCAACTGAGGCAGAAATAATTCAGTTAAAGCTGAAGTATTAAATAAATTAATCTCAAAGTCAAAATCCTGAGCCTTATTAACGCCTCTGTTTAACAATGGTAAATGTGGTGACAAATAGGCGAAAAAGGAATTAAACAGATTGGGAACATCTATGGTTCCCTCAAAATTGGCATTGGCAAAATCTGATGTCAGGCGAAGAATATCTTTTGTCTCTGACTTTTCAGAGCTAAAGAGTACATCGTTAAAGTAATAGTAATTATCGTAAGTTTCTATGGTGGTAAAATAAGCAGCCAGACCACCTTCAATATTGTCCCAGCGATCGCCTGTCAAATTCATTTCCACCAAACTCGATAGTTTCGCTACAGGTTCTTTATCATACCAGTTTAATTGCACCAAATCTGCATCAATAATATCGGCTACAAAGTCCATTACAGGCTTTTCCTTTGAAAAATCTATCTCTCCGGAAAAATCAACTTCTAAATTCTCATCCTTAACTTCAACTTCTCCCTTAAAATAATTTGGTTGCAATCTACCATCTAAAACTATATTTCGATAGTTGTAATCTCGGATTCCTACAGAGTTGATATTCCCGTGAATTTTAGTATCAAAACTCAAGAGATCAAAGCCCTTACCATCAACACGAATCTCTGCATCAATCTTCTGAAAATTATACTTACGAACAAAAGGAGCCAAATTAAAATGACTCAAAACAACATTCCCTTTGTATACCGGAACTTCAAGATCGTCGGCCACGCTTATGTAAATATCTGACTGAAAACTTCCCTGGTCTGAATCTAGCGAAATATTTAAATTTAAGTCGGATAAAGTCCCTTGAATACTCGCCTGAGACTCAATCGTTCCCAAACGACTCAAAAGGTAATCGTTGTGAAATAAAGAAGTTATCCAGGGCCATTCCTCTGCTACCAAATTAAAAGTATCTGCCTTCACAGTGTAATTCCACCCTTTAAAATCAGTCCAATTTTGAATTCCGAAAGCACCGCTTACCAAACTACCCTTATCGGAGCTGATTTTAATATTTTCTGTCCACAAGCTATCTCCCTGTGTTTGAATAATGGTACTTACATCACATTGTAACATATCCGGCCATTGGTCGAGCAATCCTCGAGTAGCCTCTTTATCTACCTGGAAATTGTGGATTTTTAATACCGAAGAATTGTTGAGTTTATTCAGATCCAGATCGAATTTCACTAAAGAACTCCCAGTTTTCCAGTTAAATCCATCGATAATATTACTCTTTTGAGAAAGCTGAATACGAGTAGCTTCTATCTGATGCTTTGCTCCTTCTAACATTTCCCACTCGAAATTACTTAACACAAATTCTGTGTAGGAACTCAAACGACAATCTTTCAGATACAAGTCTATATCTCTGAAAGAACGATGCTCTCTTTCATTCCCAAAATCTACGTCTGCTCCATTAACCCAAAAATTATCAATCAAAATGGGCTTAGACTGCTGGTCAGAAATTAAAAAAGGTTCAAAAAGCTTATAAAGATCAGCATCAACCAGAGAGTCCTGATATTCATAATGTACTACCAATCCTTCTAAGTAAACTTTTTGAAAATGAGTAAAACTTAAGTTTAAAGTCTGGATCTTTAATTCCTCAACATAAAGTAAAGTATCTTGTCGGCTATCAAGTAACAGGACATCTTCCAAGTGTAAACCACCTAAAATACCCGGTTTCATTTTATCCAATTGAATTTTAATTTGATACTCCTCTTCTATCCATGTAGAAAATTTACCGGCCATTTCTTTTTGCACAGCAGGAATTTGCAACAATAGCATAAAACCCAAAAAAATAAGGGAAGTAAGAATTAAAATGCGCTTAATTATGTTTTTACCTGTATTGATAAGACAATTCTTTATTTTTGCCGTATGACTAAAAAAAGCATCACCATACTGGGAATAGAATCTTCGTGCGACGACACCTCTGCGGCTGTTATTAAAGACGCTAAAATTCTATCTAATATTGTTGCAAATCAAGAAGTTCACCAATCTTATGGTGGTGTTGTTCCTGAGCTGGCTTCACGTGCGCATCAGCAAAATATTGTTCCCGTAGTGAATCAAGCTTTAAAGATAGCAAATATTAGCAAAGACCAACTTGATGCTATCGCCTTTACCAGAGGGCCCGGGCTCATGGGGTCACTACTTGTTGGCACTTCTTTTGCCAAGTCTTTTTCTTTAGCTTTAAATATCCCTCTAATAGATGTAAACCATATGCAGGGACATATTATGGCACATTTTATTGATGAAGGACAAAAGATGCCTGAATTCCCTTTTTTATGCCTAACCGTTTCAGGTGGACACACCCAGATCGTCCTGGTCAAAGGATATTTTGAAATGGAAATCTTAGGAGAAACCATAGATGATGCTGCCGGTGAAGCTTTCGACAAAAGTGCTAAAATTTTAGGTTTGCAATATCCCGGCGGACCCTTAATCGATAAATACGCTAAACAAGGAGATCCTAATGCTTTTAAATTTACGAAACCTCGTGTTGGAGACCTAGAATTTAGCTTTAGTGGATTAAAATCAAACATCATTCAACTCATACAAAGAGAGAGAAAAAAAGATGCTAATTTTATAGAAAAGAATTTAATTGATCTGTGTGCTTCCATTCAACACACCATCATCTCTATACTTCTTGAAAAAATAGACAATGCCGTTAAAAAAACAGGCATTACACAAATTGCCATTGCCGGTGGGGTTTCTGCAAATTCGGGCTTAAGAAATGCCTTATTAAAAAGAGAAAGTACTCATAACTGGAACGTATTTATACCTAAATTTGAGTACTGCACCGACAATGCAGCTATGATAGCTATTGTGGGTTATTACAAGTACCAAAACCAACAATTTGCCAACTCAGGTATTACTGCCAAGGCGCGAATTAAAATTTAATGTTTTTTTAATAAATTCATTTCTAGATTTTAAGAATATATACGAGGTACTGAGACAAACTTGCATGTCTTAGTTTTTCAACTCGTGATAAATCCTCACTAAAACAAAAAAGCATGAAATTAAAATTTCGAATATTGCGTGTTTTTTACTAAATTCGTTGATAGGTAAATTAGACAAACTCCGTTATTATGAAAAAATCAGGATTACTTAAAGGAATAGCAATTGCTTTTTCCGCGTGTTTATTTACGATGAATTTACAGGCACAAGATTTAAGAAAAGCACAGGATACAGAACGTTTTGCGCGTCCTGTAAATACCGGAGCTAATCATACCTTGCTTATCCTTGACAAATCTTGGGGTGAAACAAAACCTGAAATTGGTGATGAGATTGCTGCTTACGATACAAAAGGAAACATGGTATCCAGCGTTGTGTATATTGGGCATCATACCGGTTTAGCTCTTTGGGGCGATGACGAATATACTGAAGAAAAAGAAGGCTTAAGTCAAGGAGAAAAGTTTAATCTACAATGGTGGAAAAGAACTACAAATGAGATGATTTCACTTAAAGTTTCCGACTTTGAAAGAGGAAATCAAATTTACAATAAGGATGGTTTAACAGTAATCGCTGATTTGACGATAAATCAAACTTTAGAACAAAACATGGAGTTATTCCAGAATGTTCCGAATCCGGTTCTCGACTATACAGAAATAAGCTTTTATCTTCCTAAAGCAGAAAAAATTCATTTGAGTCTACACAACAATTTAGGACAGGAAATTTTAGTTTTAACAAATGCCAAATACGAAGGTGGCTCTCATAAAATTGAACTGAAAACTGAAAAAGTAGATCCCGGAGTATATTTTTATAAACTGGTAAGTGGTAAAGAAAAAATTACAAAGCAAATGACTATCGTTAAGTAATTGTCATTTTAGATATATAATAAAATGCCGTCTGTCTCAGACGGCATTTTTTATTTCTAATTGTTAACGAAAAGAATAAAATTTTAACCTATTTTTCTCATTGCTTAATTTGTCTATTTTTGTGAGTCAATATTGTAAGTTATGCATAAAAATATTTTCATTTCCCTTCTGTTTTCTATCTGCTTGAGTTTTGTAATAAATGCTCAGCAAACGCACGATGTAAAAGCAGGAGAAACACTGTATAGTGTTTCCAAAAAATACGGTGTTACAATTCGTGACATTGTTAAAGCAAACCCTATTACCAATAGAGGTTTGCGCGATGGTATGAATATCGTTATACCGATTATTCACGAATCTATTGACACCGTTGCTTACGTCATGCACAAGGTTAAACCTTTGGAGTCTTTCTATTCAATCAAAAATAAATATGGTACTAGCGAAGAAGAATTGTTGGCGTTTAATCCGGACCTAGCTGAAGGATTTAGAGCCGGTACATTCATCAAAATTCCACAATTTGAAGAAATTGATGCCACCGAAGAACTGGAATTAAAAGAAGATGAAAAAGAAACAGACATCATTGAAGAGCTTAAAAGCCGTAAAAATAAATTCAAAAAGAAGAAATTATACGATGTAGCTTTCATGCTTCCTTTGTATTTAGATAAAAATGACACCATAGAGATCTATCAAAATCTGCATGAGGAGAGTGATATTTACAAGAAAACACATTATGCATTAGAGTTTTATTCGGGTGCTAAAATTGCTATTGATAGTCTTAATAAAGCAGGAATGGCATTAAATATTCATGTGTATGACACCAAAAATGATCCACATGAAACATTTGATCTGGTGACAAAAAAAGAATTTGATGATATGGATCTTGTAATCGGACCTTTCTATTCAAAGAATTTTAAAATTGCCGCCGAAATATTAAGTCGTAGAGATGTTCCTATTGTAGCCCCTCTTTCTACAAAAGGAAACCTTTTAGAAAATATTCCAAATGCCTTTCAGGTAATTCCTACTCAAAAACGACAGGTTAAGTACTTGTCAGATTATATTTCTGAACATTATGCCGATAAATGCATCACACTGGTAAGAAAAAACAATGAAGAAGATGCAAAATACGCTGACTGGATGCTTTCTTCATTAGAATTAGATTCGGTGTCGAATTATAAAGAAATTCTCGTAGAAGGAGCTGTAATCGATTCTATTCACCATGAATTGGATTCAATGGCAGAAACCAATGTGATTTTAATTCCATCGGCAGAAAAAGATTTTGTTACCGATCTACTAACAAAGTTAAATGCTACCCGCGATAGTAGTATTGTCGTGTTTGGTATGCCGGATTGGTATTCCTTTAAAGAATTAGATTACGACTATTTAATGAATTTGAATGTACATATGCCTAATAGCGGTGTATTATCTTATCAGGATTCTTTGACACAGTATTTTGTAAAACACTATCAGGAGACCACAAGAAGTGCCCCAAACCAAAGATTTGCTTTTTCTGGGTTTGATGTAAGCTATTACTTCCTTTCTGCTTTGAATGAATATGGTGGTATTTCTTCAGATATGTATCTAGAACCTAAGGATCTTTTGAATTTGAATTTCGATTACAATTATAAGCGAAACAGGAAAAATGGTTCTCGTAATCAATCGGTACAAATTATCAAATACGAAAATTTAGAAATTATTCGAGTAGACAAATAATCTACTTTTACTCAATAATAATTATTCATCGTTAATAGTAATTTCAGTCTTTTAAGTTTGTATTCATCAAGTTTAAGACTGATCATATTTGCACCAGAATAATACCTAATAGTTAATGCATTTGCCTTGGTTAACTGTTTTACATAGTCTTCATTAAGTCTATAGTGCAACATGAAGTCATCCCATTCTTTATG
>Ga0208881_1000673_pt1 | contig 11969 bp, 9 predicted proteins | sample Knorr_S23_td_AAI_FD_185610 | JGI IMG/M metagenome (GOLD analysis project Ga0208881, IMG submission 185610) | Marine microbial communities from Southern Atlantic Ocean transect - Knorr_S23_td_AAIW_ad_876m_LV_B (SPAdes) (version 2) | ecosystem: Environmental > Aquatic > Marine > Oceanic | place... | reverse complement strand
ATGGATGAAGATGGTTATGGGATTAAAAACATGGCTTATCCAACAGTCTACAATTTGCTCGTAGATCCAAAAGAAGAAGTACCTGAACTCAACTATCTCAACGATACATGGGTAGACTTTCCTTTGTACCAAGTCATGGAAGATCATGAATTATCGATCGAGGAAGATCCAGGAACTCCAGATCCCTAGTATTATTAGTCTATTTTTCTCCCCATCTGAAGTTTTTCGATTGGCGTGTATTCAAAATCAAAGCCAAAATGATGCGGACCAATTAATTCGATACCTTTTTCACTTCGCCATTGCTCAGGAGCTGGTACACCAATCATTACAACTTCTACATCGAGCGGGTAACCGCCGACTCCATTACCACCTGTGGTAGATTCTCCCGTTTCTGGATCTAGGTTATAAATATAGTCAGGAGATATCACATCTACTTTATCATCGAGCCAGGCAATAATATTTTCGTTCTTGACGAACACCTTGTAGGTGTGCCCCGCGTATTCTTTAGTACCTTTTATCTCTACGTCAACCCAGTTGAATCCACGATCACCGCGCTCATCAGATTTAGTGACGATGCCCTGGAACAGTTTGTAACCGTTTGATGCATCTAAAAGTGCCGCTATCGGATCTTTCCCAGCTTCACGTGCTTCACGTACTGTCTTACCGAAGAGTATAGCTTCAGACAGATTTCCTGGGATAGCACCCTGATCAAGTTGTTTACCGGACATCGGAGTCATAGTTATGGTTGCACTTCCACCGCTGGCTACTGCTATTGCTCGACCGATATCTTCAACTCTGTATTCATCCACCGCGTGTTTAATAATGATCTCATCTCCCCAGGGAGTGATAATTGCTGTAGGAATTGAAGCAATTCCGTTTATCCATGGAATCGATTGCTGAACTTCGGGGACAGCTCGCCCCGTTATTCCGGCATCTAGGGTTGGAATACCCTTATCGGCTGCGACCAAAAGGGCCGTGGTGGTTGCCTCTGCCGCTTCGGACCGAATCAGGGCTTTAACCTCTTTTCCCATGTGCTCGCTGATGAGATCAACCACTCTGCTGTTTGCTTGTGCGCTGGTAATAGTAGGAAGGTTTTGTCGTTGGGTTCGCTTGATTACATGTTCCCATGCTCCCCCACCACCAAGTCCCTGAACTGCCACCACCATCCAGTCATCCGGAAAGTTATCGGTAGAAATGAGCTTGAACTGCTTTCCTTGATTCAGTGCTTCTTTTACTTGTTTAATAGACTGCTCTGGGTCGCATCCACGGGTTGACTGGATGCAGGAACCCACCAGCATATCAACCAACTCCTGCTCTTTCAGAATTCTGGTCTGCGGTTCCTGTACTGTCGCTGCGCTCATTCCCGACACTGAGACTATTAGCATCACTATCAGTAAGAAAGTAACTACGCTAATCTTTGATCGCGTCATATGCTGCACCAGGAAAGAATTGAAAAAGTTATTTTAATCTAGGTTCCCACTACAAAGCTCACTACTGTAGTGGCGCTCCCACCAATATTTAAAGTTGCAAAATTATTTGCCCCTTCTACTTGATAATCTCCTGCCGTGCCAGAGCACTGTTTGTACGTATCTAAAAGCATCCGAACACCAGTGGCACCAACAGGGTGACCAAGTCCTAGCAAACCTCCGCTAGGATTTATTGGAATTCTCCCCCCAATTTCAATGTCTCCCAATTCTATAGCTTTCCAGCTTTCACCTGCTTTAGTTATACCAAAATGGTCAATAGCCATATACTCAGTAGATGTAAAGCAATCATGTGTCTCAATTCCATCCAAATCATTTACACCTGAAAAGTTTGCCCTTCTAAAAGCATCTTCTATTGTTTCTTTAACGTGAGGAAATACATAATCTTTATCTTTACTAAACTCTATTTTTTCTTGATAGGTTATAGGACCTGTTTTATGTCCCCACCCTTTTATATGGGGAATTTTTTCCATGTCAATGTTTCTAGATTTTGCATACTCTTTCGCTCTTTCTTCAGAAGCTAGGAAAATAATAGCTGCCCCATCGGTTATTTGACCACAATCCATTTTTCGAGTATTTCCCTCAATTACCGGGTTTTCTTTGTCGTGGTTTTTAAAACTGTTCTCAGTAAAGCTCCAATTTCTAGTTTGAGCATTAGGGTTTTTTTTGGCATTAGAAAAGTTTATCTTTGCTATTCTTGATAGGTGCTTTTGATCTATTCCATAGCGTTTGTCGTATTCGTTTGTCAACTCACTAAAGATATAAGGCCAAGGAAAATCTACGTCTTGGCACTCGTGCCCAGACCACATAGCAGGTCCACCTATATTTTGAGCCGCTTCTTCTCCACTAACATTTCTCATTTGCTCAATACCAATAACCGCAGCAAGGCCATATCTTTCCGATTCAATCTCTGAAGTTGCAGCCAATGTAGCAATGCTACCAGAAGCACAAGCTGCTTCATGGCGTGAAGCTGGAATACCATAAAAAGCAGGGTCAGAAGCAGAAAAAAATGCTCCTAAATGACCCTGAGAACAAAACAACTCAGCAGTGAAATTACCTACATGAGCAACATCAATATCATGGGGTGAAAGTTGGACCTCTTCTAAACCCTTATGAACAGTGTCTTTGAAGACATCAAACAGGTCTAGGCCATTTCTCAGCCAGTTTTGGGAAAAATCAGTTTGATAACCACCAAGAATGTATATTTTTTTAGTCACTAAACTATTATAAATCTAATAAGCAAAGTTTCAAAATGATGCCAGTATATGTTTGGTACAATCTTTTCTAGGCATCTCTTAATATTTTAAAGATATGAAAAAGGGAGATGAATACAAAGAGATTTAATTATGAAAGTTCAAAAAATTAGAACCATACAACCCACCGTAACCTCTAAAGACAATCCGTACCTGCAGAAGGCATGGGTTCCTAATTATGAAGAATTTGATGTTATAGATCTACAGTCTAAAGAAGGAATACCTGAGGACATTGAAGGTGTTTACTTAAGAAATACAGAAAACCAAATTCATGAACCTATTGGAAGATACCACCCTTTTGACGGAGATGGCATGATTCACAGTATCAGTTTTAAAGGCGGAAAAGCAGATTATAGAAACAGATTTGTGGAAACCGCAGGATTTAAGATGGAGCAAGTTCTTAACCAATCCATTTGGGCGGGGCTAATGGAAAGAGGAGGAAAATCAAAACTTCCTGGTTGGGGAGCCCAAGGGTACATAAAAGATTCTTCGTCTACTGATGTTGTCGTCCACTCTGGAAAAGTTCTCTCTACATTTTACCAATGTGGGGATGGATACAGACTTGATCCTATTACTTTGGAACAGTTAGGCAGAGAATCATGGGTGCCAATCGAGGGTATATCATCTCATCCAAAGGTTGACCTGAGAACAGGTGAGCTACTATTTTTTAACTATTCTAAGCATGCACCCTATATGCATTACGGAGTGGTGGACAGTGACAACAGTCTGAAACACTATACTCCTATCCCTCTACCTGGTCCCCGATTGCCTCACGACATGGCTTTTACTAAAAATTATTCTATATTTAATGACCTGCCGCTCTTCTGGGACGGTGAACTGTTAAAACAAGGGATTCATGCAACAACAATGCATGATTTGCCTTCACGTTTTGCGGTAATACCTCGATACGGAACCGAAAAAGATATTAAGTGGTTTGAAGCAGAACCTACTTTTGTATTGCATTGGAACAATGCTTATGAAGACGGAGATGAAATTATTCTAGAAGGATATTTTCAAGAAGAGCCATGGCCTGCAAACTATAAGGGAGCTCCTCCAGGATTAGAAAGAATGATGGCATTTTTAGACCTCCATTTATTAAAACCCTCTTTGCATCGCTGGATATTTAATTTAAAGACTGGTGCAACCAGGGAAGAGAAAATTGATGATAGGGTCCTAGAGTTCGGTACCATTAACCATGCATATAAGACGACAAAACACAGGTTCACTTATAGCTGCATCCCCACCAAAGGATTGTTTACCTTTGATGGCTTTACCAAACAGGATTTAACTACTGGTAGTTTTCAAAGTTACACGTTTGAAGAAAACATTTATGGAAGCGAGATCTGTTTCGCCCCCAAAGTAAACGCAACAGACGAGGACGATGGTTATCTTGTGTCTATCACTACAGATTTAAATACAAACACCTCTGAGGGTGTTTTGTTTGATGCTAAAAATATAAACTCCGGCCCTATTTGTACTATGCCTTTGCCACATATGGTATGCGCTGGAACACATGCAACATGGGCTCAGATTGACGAGCTATAAACAGTTCTGCTGAATATGAATCAAGTTCATATTATTGAAGCTATAAGAACTCCTAGAGGAAAAGCTAAGGAATCAGGGGGGTTAAGTGATTTAAATCCTCACGAGCTATTGAACGTTCTTTATGATGATTTAGTCAATAAAGAGATTCTAGAACTCGATTTACTGGATGAAGTTATATTAGGTTGTGTAACCCAACAAGGAGAGCAAGCAGGGAATATTGCTAAATCCTCTTCATTGTATGCCGGGCATCCTGATTCTGTTTCGGGTTTAACCATTAATAGGTTTTGTTCGTCTAGCTTAGATGCTCTTAACATAGGTTATCTAAAAATAGCTTCTGGGCAGCATAGTTTTGTCATTGCAGGTGGGATAGAGATGATGTCAAGAGTGCCCATGCTTTCTGACAACGCTGCAATTTGGATAGATCCAGAAACAGCTCTTGACGCCAGAATTTTTATGATGGGAAGTGGTGCTGATCTCATAGCCTCATTAAATAAAATATCTAGAGAAGAAGCAGATTTATTAGCTCTTTCAAGCCAACAAAAAGCCTTAAAAGCGCAAGAATCAGATTTATTTAAATCAATTGTGCCAGTTTTTAATAAGTCCAAAAACCTAACTTGTTCCAAAGATGAATGTATCAGGCCTGAAACTACAATGGATGGTCTTTCGAAATTAAAGCCTAGTTTTGAAAAACTAGGCAGTCAAGGTGTTGATGCTTTACAGCTTAAATATTTCCCTGAACTTAAAGAAATTAAACACATTCATACCCCAGGAAACTCTCCAGCAATGGCTGATGCTGCTTCAATAATATTTCTTTCTAAACACAAACACTCTACAAATGCACAGTATAAATCCAGAGCTACAATCAAGGGTGTAGCTGTTGTTAACGACGATCCTCGATTGGTATTGTCTGGCTGTAAATTAGCTACTTCTAAACTTTTAAAAGAGTGCAATTTGTCTGTGAAAGACATAGATATTTTTGAAATTCACGAAGCTTTTGCAGCGACAATAATTAATGTACAACGTGAACTAGAAATCCCTGAAGATAAACTCAATGTCAATGGTGGGGTTATAGCTTTAGGTCATCCAATGGGTGCAACTGGTACTGTTATGCTGTCTTCTTTAATTGATGAAATGGAAAGAATAGATGTGTCAAACGGCATCGTTGCAACCAGCGGTGCAGCAGGAGCAGGTACAGCAATATTAATTGAAAGAGAATAATAAGGCATCAGAGCATTTTACCTATTTCAAAAATTTAATTATTTCTCCTGATACAATAATTATTAATGAAAAAGTTCTTCATAGTTTACGGTCATTATGATGATAAATCTTTCAATGCAGCTATTAAAAACACATTTATTGATGGTGCTCTAGAAGCTGGTAATAAAGTTGATCTCTTAGATTTATACAAAGAAAAATTTAATCCTGTTTTTGCAGGTGAAGAGCCTGGACCAGAGATTCTAGATCATCAAAAAAGGATTGAAGATTGTGATGTTATTGTATTCATTGCTCCTATATGGAATTTCAGAATGCCAGCAATTTTTGAAGGCTGGATTGATAGAGTTATAGCACCACCTTGGGCATTCAGCTTCAAACAATTAGTTGGAAACTATGGATATCCAGAAGGAAATTTAACCGACAAAAAAGCTATCATTTTTTGTACCTATGGCTCTCCCCGTTTAGCCGTAACAACTTTTTTCCTTAACTTACCTATAAGAAGACTTAAAAGAGGTGTTTTTCATATATGTGGAATTAGAAATATTCTGTATAAAAGATATTTTGCTGTCCCGTTTGTAGAAGAAAAGAGAAGAAAAAAATTTCTTGAGGACGCTTATAGAACAGCAAAATATTTCAAATAAGTAGTCAAGAAATCACAGCTTTCCGAAGTTCTAGATTTAAGCGAGAGAGCTATTCTGAGCTATACTTTTAAAGCTATATTTAACAGGAGAATAAAATGATACAAGGACATTGCGAGTGTAATCGCGTTTCATATGAAGCAGATTGTGAAATTTTAGACTTTTCTCATTGCCATTGCTCACAGTGCAGGCGTCTGCATGGTGCCGCTTTCGCAACTTTTGCTAGTGTTGCAACTGATAATTTTCAATATTTATCAGGAGAAGAAAATATTAAAGAATATGCCTCATCAGATGACCTGAAGCGTGTATTTTGTGGAAATTGTGGTTCAAATATTCTCGTCAGTCTTAACGATGTTCCTGAGATACTTTATCTCTCCATGGGAGCCATAGATGGCAACCCAACTCATCCAGAGGCGTACCATATCTATGTTGGTTCAAAAGCACCGTGGTATGAAATAACCGACGGTTCTGTGCAATATGATGAGGCTCCGCCAGAGCTTTAAAAGTTGTAACATTAATGACTAATTTCAGGGATTCCAGTTGATGTTGATCAGATTATTATTAATCCTTTTTTTGTTGCCGATGACTGTGGGCAGTGAGGAGCCATCGCTGGAGAGAATCTATCTTGCCCGTGAAATTATCACCCTTGATGACGCTCACCCTGAAGCAACGGCAGTGCTAGTTCGAAGTGGACGAGTTGCCGCCATTGGTGCGGTCGAGCAGTTGCAAGGCAATTTTCCGAATGCAGAGCTGGATCGGCGTTTTGCAGAAGATGTAATGGTGCCAGGTTTTATTGAACATCATGTGCATCCCTTGCTCGCAGCCATTACCATGAACGCTGATGTGATTGCGATCGAAGACTGGGTGTTGCCAGGTAAAAGGAGTCTCGGTGTTCGTGACCGGCAAAGCTACATCGATCGGCTTCGCGCTTCCGAACAGAACCAGCCGAACGCAAATACACCGCTGGTCACATGGGGTTTCCACCATTATTTTCATGGCAAGTTGACGCGTCAGGACCTTGATGCTATTTCCAGTTCACGTCCGATTCTTGTAATTCACCGTTCTTTTCACGAGTTTATTATGAACACGCCAGGCCTAGCCTATTTTGGTATCACGCCAGAATTTGTTGACAGTCTGGATAAAGAAGCGAGACAGTATGCCAGCTTTGATAACGGGCATTTTGAAGAGCAAGGAGCAGTCTCCATCTTACCCAATGTTATGCAGTACCTGGCAGCACCTAACCCTCTTATAGCTGGCCTTAAAAAAACAGAGAAATATCTTCATCAAAATGGCGTGACCCTTATTGCCAATCCCGGCGCCATGCTGCTCAAGTCAGTTCAGGATGCTAAAAACTATGTTTTCGGCGATGCCGACACACCTTTTCGATCTTATTTTATTCCCAGCGGGATGTTTTTGGCTGAACATTACGAACCAGATTCCCTAGTGGCAGAGACCAAAAAACTAATGTCTTGGGGTAGCGGCAAACTGCAATATCTGCCTTGGCATATTAAATTATTTACTGATGGCGCCATGTATTCGCAAAACATGGTGTTGCGTGACGGTTATATCGATGGACATCAGGGCGCGTGGCTGATGCAGGAACAAATTTACCGTGAGGCTTTCCAGCGTTATTGGGATGCCGGTTATCAGATACATATCCACCAGAATGGCGATGCTGGTCTTGACCGTTTACTCGATGTGTTGGAAGAAAACCTTACTCGTAATCCACGCGTCGATCATCGGACTGTGATCGTCCATTTCGGCTATTCCGCACCCGATCAGGTGGCCAGGATAAAAAAACTTGGAGCCATTGTCAGCGCCAATCCCTATTATGTAACAGCGCTATCTGATCTTTATAGTCGGTACGGCATTGGAGCCTCTAGATCGGAGCAAATGGTCCGTCTCGGTGACGTCCATCGTGCCGGTATTCCAATATCACTGCACTCGGATATGCCTATGGCACCAGGGGCACCCTTGCAGCTGATGCATTCTGCGGTAAACCGGATTAATTTTACCAATAAAGTGGTTGGGCCCGATCAGCGTATCTCCCCCAAGCAAGCACTGCGTGCTGTGACATCCAACGCTGCCTACACGCTACGCATGGAAAAAGACTATGGGTCTATCAGCATCGGAAAACATGCCAACTTTACACTACTGGGAGAAAATCCGTTGACCACAAATCCGTTGAAGATAAAGGAAATTGAAGTACGAGGGACGATGGTTGAAGGACGACATTTTCCTATAAAATAAGCGCTCCCTTGTTACTACATTGACTCTCATAATCAATAGTTATACGCTTTATCGATACTTTTTAAGAGAAAAAAAATGAAACTCAGTAAATCTTCAATTGTTCTTATAGTTGTTCTTGGTCTTTTCTTAATATATATGTTTGGCCAAAGCGAATCGTCACTAGAAATAGTTGATTTCTCTGTTGATAAACCCGAGACCAAAACCACCTCTATTGCCTCTAATGAGGATAGAAATCCATATTATGGGGATCTACACGTACACACAAAATACTCATTTGATGCCTATGTCTTCGGCATCACAGCCACACCGGACGATGCCTATCGTTATGCAAAAGGCGAAGGAATTAAACATCCAATGGGTTATGAAATGAAGTTGCGTGAACCCTTGGATTTTTATGCTGTGACCGATCACGGTATTTTTTTAGGCATGGTGGAAGCATTGGCTGATACCACTACCAAAATATCACAAAAACCTTTTGCTGAACCTTTTCATAATCTTAATAGGCCAGAGAATATGAATGATTCTTCCTTCGGCGAGAGAGCCAATCTATTCAGTGGCGTTTTGCGTGGAACGATAGTTAATCCATATCCGTATTGGCATCCTAAGGTCATCAAGGCTTGGTTAACTAAAAACACAGCTGTTGCCCTTAAAACATTTGATTATGATGTGCATAAATCTGCTTGGGCTGATATTGCCAGATCTGCAGAAGAGCACAATGATCCAGGGAAATTTACCTCTTTTATTGGCTATGAATTTACCTCTTCAACCAATGTTGAGGGTGGAAACCTTCACAGGAATGTTATTTTTAATTCTTCTGAAGCCCCAATTAGACCTTGGTCAAGAATTGATTCCATAAACCCTGAAGATTTGTGGACTTGGATGGATAAATTAAGAGACAAGGGTGTTGATTCTTTGGCCATGCCACACAACAGCAATGGCTCGAATGGCCAGATGTTTGAAATGGAGACATTTAGAGGTTATCCAATTGACAATGCCTACTCTGAAAAAAGAATGAGAAACGAACCGATTGTTGAAATCACCCAAGTTAAAGGGACATCGGAAACACACCCGTTGCTTTCGCCTGATGACGACTGGGCAGATTTTGAAATTATGAATAAAAGAATTGGCAGCAGACCTCCAACATACAGTATGGCCCCGGGTGGGTATGTAAGGGATGCTTATTTAAGAGGATTAACTCTGTCGTGGACACGCCAAGGGAATCCCTATAAGTTTGGCCTTATAGGTTCAAGCGATTCTCATACCGGAGCAGGGGCATACGACGAGAATAATTATTGGTCTAAGGTCGGTTTGCTGGATGGTACTGCTCAAGCTAGAGGAGCTGTGCCTTTGACAGCAGATAGAGTCAGGATGTTGAGAGAGTACGCAGAGGAATACAAACAACCCTTGGGTATTAGCGAGGAAGAGCAGGGCACATATACTGCTCCCGGATTTTTTGATCAATGGGGTGCTTCAGGCTTGGCTGTAGCATGGGCTGAAGAAAATACTAGGGATTCGATATTTGCAGCGTTTAAGAGAAAAGAAACGTTCGCAACAACTGGAACGAGGACAGCTGTCCGGTTTTTTGCAGGCTACGATATGCAATCTATAGATCTAAATTCTGAATCCTTGATCAAGGAAGCATATGCAAAAGGTGTAACCATGGGTGCTGACTTGATGGCAGAAGGAACAAAATCTCCTGATTTTATTGTTTGGGCACAACGTGATAAAAATGGTTCTCCTCTGCAAAGAATTCAAATCATCAAAGGCTGGATAGACCCCACCAGTTCAGTGCCTAGTGAAATGGTCTATGATGTTGTGTGCTCAGATGGATTGAGCGTTGATCCAGTAACCAATAGATGTCCTGATAATGGGGCAAGGGTAAATATTAATGATTGCTCTATCTCGCAAGATATCGGTGCAGCAGAACTTAAAGCCACATGGTCTGACCCTGATTTTGATCCAGGTTCTAAATCTTTTTACTATGTTCGAGTCTTGGAAAACCCAACCTGTCGATGGTCAACATGGGATGCCATTAAAGCAGGCTTAAAGCCTAGAGCCGGGTTGCACCAAACCATACAGGAAAGGGCATGGACTTCCCCTATTTGGTACATCCCACAAGAAGACGATTTAGATATAATCCCATTAGCAGGGTCTGTATCTTCAGGGGATTAGTATTTAGTTGCAGCTCTAACTAAATTGCGTAAAAGAATAGTAATTTTCCTCATAGTTGGATTTCTGATCTATCTCATTGATGTATTTTTAAATCCTGATGAAGATAATAAAGATATCTACATCTCTGACCAAGAATTAACCAGCCTTATTACGGCCTGGAAGTCTCAAGTAGGGAGGGATCCTACAGATGAAGAAATTGTTAAAATAATTAATAATCTAGTTGAAGAAGAAATTCTCTATAGGGAGGCTCTATTACTGGGACTGGACAAAGAAGATAGGATTATAAAGAGAAGGCTGGCTCAAAAGATAACGTTCTTAAAACAAGAAACGCTTTCAGAAAATCCCGATCAAGAAGTCTTAAGACAATTTTACGATGCGAATAAAGAAAAGTATTTTATAAAACCTAGTTATAGCTTTACCCATCTTTTTTTTGCAAAAGAAACCGACTCTGAAGCAAGATCCATTCAAGCATTGAATGACTTATTGGCGGATAAAAAATCTATAGATTCAGATCCTTATCTTCTTGGTAAAAATTTCACAGAAAAAACCCTTGAGGAGATTGCCAGAAACTTTGGTAATAACTTCATAATCGCCTTTGATGGCATGGAACTAAATAAGTGGTCAGGGCCTTTTGAATCATCCTTTGGACATCACTTAGTTTTATTAAGAGATTATCAGGATGGTTTTTATCCGTCTTTTAATGAAATAAGAGATCAAGTACTTAGTGATTATCTTACCTTGAACAAGGAGAATGCCGTAAATCAATACATTAATAATGTTAAATCTGAATACAGGATCATTATTAATCCAAATTTAAAATTTTGATGTCTAATCTTAGACTTGGTAGTTTACTGTTCGTAATTATCTTTTCTCCTGTTCTGAGTGCGCATGAGTTTAACCCAGCACACCTTGTTATTGATGAAATAGCCGAAAATGAATATAAAATCAGCTGGATGTACCCCATTAAAAATATTGGCCCGAGAGCCGAGATTGTTTTTCCTGAGATGTGTTTACGTGAAGTTCAATCTCCTTATCAACAAGGCAAGTATTTAGTTGAGAAGATTGATTTAATTTGTAACGAGTCCCTAAAAGGCCAAGAGATAGAAGTTACAAACCTCAGTGTACTGACAGATGCTTTGGTGACCTTTACTGACCACAACAACGATGTGTTCGAAGGTTTGATGAACCTTAAAGAACCAAGATTACTCGTGCCTATAAAAAAACAATCCATTCCTTCAAGCTACCTTACTCTTGGCATCGATCATCTAATTAGTGGTGCAGATCATATTCTTTTTATACTTGGCTTAATGTTCCTTGTTTCAGGTACTGTGAACATGATCAAGACAATAACTGCATTTACTGTGGCGCACAGTATTACATTAGGGCTTTCTGTTCTGGATTTGATATCTTTA
>Ga0208881_1000672_pt1 | contig 11973 bp, 8 predicted proteins | sample Knorr_S23_td_AAI_FD_185610 | JGI IMG/M metagenome (GOLD analysis project Ga0208881, IMG submission 185610) | Marine microbial communities from Southern Atlantic Ocean transect - Knorr_S23_td_AAIW_ad_876m_LV_B (SPAdes) (version 2) | ecosystem: Environmental > Aquatic > Marine > Oceanic | place... | reverse complement strand
TGCGCTTATCGCCATTATTATGATTATTGTCAGTATGAACAGCTCGGGCGATATTGCCATGTGGTCCATACTGGCGGTTGGATTCTTTAACTCGATTATGTTTCCCACTATCTTTACTCTAGCAGTCAAAGGGCTGGGATCTATGACCAGCAAAGGTTCGGGGCTGGTCTGTCAGGCGATTGTCGGTGGTGCACTGATACCCTTAGTTCAGGGTGTAGCGGCGGATAGCATCGGTATTCAGCTAAGTTTTATAGTGCCTATGCTCTGTTATATCTATATTGGCTGGTATGCCCTTAGAGGTGCCGATCAAAGCTGATTAGATTTGCAACAATATTAAACAACCAAAAAGCCTTAACAATTTGTTAAGGCTTTTTGGTTTTTGGTCGAAGAACTTAGTGGTGGTTGGTTAATGCGCTGATAAATCTGCTTTCTCACAGCAGATCTGGAAGGCCTATCGAAAGGATCAATACAGGTCTCGATAAGGCAATAAGTTAAATATTGGTATTATTTTTCTAAAATAAATTAAAAATATTTATTTTTTGTGAACTAGTTCACATTTTTAAAATTCCATCTGAGTTATCATAGCCGCACAAGGAGCGTAGTAACTCCCGTGGGTTTTCTCGCCGTTTGCGTTTTTCAATGGTGGGGAGTCCTCTCCAATAAAAGACCTGCTGGTCAGGGAATCGGGAGGGCGGTCCCACGGCTGTTACTACCACTCCCCGCCACCATTGAATGTTTTAGGCTGTTCCTGTGTTGGTTTACTGGGTTCCCAGATCTGCAAGATCCACATGTCTTTGCGCACTGACAACATAGTCATTTCCATCTGCCACAATAGAAAATATTATCTTATCTATGGCAGCTGCCTGTGGCCGCGACAGGCTGTCAGGATCTATAAGCAATGTATCCTCACCAGCGGGCAGGGTGGCATTGCCATGGCTACTGGCGACCAGCTGTTCATTTGCATCATAAGCCCTTAACTCGTAGATAACCTCTAGGGCATCGGTTGCAGAACCTGTGCGCTCAATGGCGAGCATATTATTAACAAGCTCGGCGCTTACCTCTACCAGCTCTGGCAACAGGCCTTTGGCAACCTTTATGCGCACTGGGTTAATGCCCAACATAAACGTATTATCACCGTCGTACATGCTGAAATTGGAAATATAAAAGCTTCCCTCGCTGTCCCAGGAATCATATCCGGTAATAAAATTCTCAATCGCGGCTAGATTGTCCAATTCACTGATCTTTAGTAACTCGAATGAAGTGCCGCTGGCAATATCGTACTCATAGATAGCATTGGGCCGACCTCCATCGCTCAAGCCAATATAGATTTTTTGTTCGTCGGCGGATAATTGGAAAACCCAGGTTTTTAGTGCACTTGAAAAACCGGGACGCCCTAAGAATTCCCAACTGGCAGCGGCGTCGTTAAAGCGATAAATATTGCCCTGATCATCGCTGGTATAAAGTCGTTGCCGGGTTCGATCCCATTGCCCAACTTCCATAGCATTTGGACCCTGTAAGGGGAAATTGGCTAGTTCTCCAAAGCCGCTGGAGGGATCATAAAACCAGATATGATTGAAAGTGCTGGCCGATTCGCCCTGATGCCACTGGTTTCGAGAGGAGCCGCCGCTAATATAGACGCGCCCGCGAGAATCTACCCACATAAAACGATTGCTGTAAAAAAAGTTTTGCCAAGCGCTTGGTCGACCCAATACAGTGGTTTCGCCAAGCGCAATATCATAGCGAACCAATTTATTTTCAGGTATAGACATGCCGTATAACAGATTATTTTGTGGATCCTTTTGTATGCTCACTATCTGTAGATGCTCTGCACCCACACCATTGGGCTCTGTTGCGCTTAAATCGGCGAATGTTCCCTGTGATAGGCCATAGCTATACCAGTGGAAGCCACGAGTATTGAGATAACTATGATTCATATCTGAGGTATCTAGAGTTGCCACATAAACCTGACCGTTATGATGGATGGGTCTGGTATGAAACTTTTCCGCGGTCTCGCCGGAAAGCCAATTGTTAGCCGCTGTAGAAGCACTGCGTGCATCCCCGACATAGCGTAGAGTCTGGTCCTTTTGATACATGCGGTACAGCATGGAATTCTGTTGATGATCGTGGCCTGAAATATAGATATCGCCGTTCTGGTCCGAGCCCACTGCAAGCCAACTCTGATCGGGGCGGTAGTTATCAGGGGAGTTAGGAAGCTGCCATATCTGTGCGCCATCTATCTTCCCCGCTCTGGGGGTATCATAGGGCACAGTGATAACTTCTGGCTCTGGCTCCTCAGCTTGTTCTTCAGCTTGTTCTTCAGCTTGTTCTTCAGCCTGTTCTTCAGCCTGTTCTTCAGCCTGTTCTGTTGCCCCTTGAGACGGCCCCGATAGCAAAGCTGTCTGAGAGTTTCCTCCCCCACAGGACGCAAGCAAACTAATGCTCAGTATAATTGCCAGACGAATCGTTAAGATTGATTTAAGTTGATTTAATAGCATGGTCGTTCAACACTCCCCAACTGCAAAATTATTTTTTTTTATTCTAACTCTCTACCACTGCAAAGTTCGTTCGAATCGGTCAACTCGAACGGTAAATGTGCTCTGCAAAAGCCAATTATACTGCATTACTTAGCGTAAATTTCTGCTATGTTAAGTAGTAGAGCCTGATAACTTCAGTTGGATACCCTCTGTGTAGGCTGGTAGATTTTCCTTTCTTTCTTGAGTGCTCTCTAGCGCCAATTTTCTGGCGCCGGTCGATTGCTGGGATGGCAATTGTCAATGTATATGCTTAGTCGGATAGCACCCGCAATATGGGGAGCTGGCTAGCAGAACAGGGAAGTTCGATAAAGCAGATGCGTGATATGACTCAGAAAACATTCCTAATAGTATTTATTTTTGCGCTATCCTACTGCATCTGGTGGCTGGCTGGTATATCCCATCTGCAACAAACAGCCGATGATAACAATGTAGGCAAAACCCTACTAATCTATCATTCTGCCGGGAGGTTTGTTTTAAATAAGGGTTGGTATAGGGGTAAAAAATCCGGAGATAGCTATTTTACTGCGCAGCCGCCCCTGCCTGAGGCGGACGTGCCACCTAAACTCTATAGGGTGGTTAAGAAATATAGAACAGTCAATAATGGACCTAACCAGATTTATGGTCCTGGATTCAGTCAGTATTTACTGAAACCTGTTGCGGGCAATCTGGATAGGCGGCTGTTTTTGTTTCTTTTCTTCTTTTCTTCTTTTCCCGCTGCGCACAGCAAACGGATCTAACCGATCCAGCCACAGGGGTTGCGATTGATTTTATTTGTCAGTAGCTAGATCGGGCAGTTTCGCAATTGCGATCCTAGTCTTAACTCTTGAGTCGACCCTTCGCAAACATCAACTCCAGTTCCTCAAGGGACCTGCCTTTGGTTTCTGGCAGCAGCCAGATCACTAAAATTAGACCTATAACAGCAAAGACGGAGTATGAGAAGAATGTGAGTGCGGCACCCAATACACTCAGCTCAAGAGGGAACAGCAGCTGCACAAAAAAGCTGACCATGCTATTAATCATGCCGACAAAGGATATAGCCACTCCGCGCAACTGATTGGGGAAAATTTCAGAGAATAAAGCCCACATAACCGGCCCCAGTGACATTGCAAATGAAGCGACAAACCCCAGTATGCCGATTAATATCAACAGTGCGTTCATCTGAGCGGCGCTTTTGATCAGTACACTCTCATACTCGCGGGCCGCGCTGGCTCCTATGGCATCTGTTAATGCAGCCTTAAACTCTATATCACTTTGATAGACAGAACCCACCATGGCATTGAGTTTTGTGGTATCGAAACTGCGCTCAATATTTTCGATTTTTTCAATCTGTACAATATTTTCTGGCTTCAACTCATAGGTGGCCTGAGAAAACCCATAGGCGCTTAACAGCATGCTGATAGCAATACCACTCAAGCCAACGATCAACAGAGGTCTGCGGCCCCAGCGATCGATTAGAGAAATTGCCACCAGCGTAAACAGCACATTGATAACGCCCACCAAAACAGCCTGCGCGAAAGCGGCATCAGTACCAATCCCGCTCTGCTCGAAAATGGTGGGAGCATAGAAGAAAATGGCATTGATACCCGTAATTTGCTGCACCACGCCAATAATAATTCCAAGTATTAATGCCAGTCGCATTTTTGGCCCAAAAATACTCCCGATGCGCGCCCACAGTGATTCATGGTCTTTGGCAGAGCTGTGTTTAATCAGGTCAATGGCGCTGTCCACCTCATCGGCGGGCAGCAATTTAACCATTACCTCACGGGCTTCCTGTTCTCTTCCCTTCTGTATTAACCAGCGTGGGCTGTCTGGGATGATTAATAGGGCGAGGAAAAAAATAAGTGCCGGGATAATTTCACAGCCCAACATCCAGCGCCAATTGTGTTCATCAAGACCCCAAACACTGACCCACTCAGCGCCAGATGAGCCCAGGGTCAATATAAAATAGTTGGCAAAGTACGCTGCCGAAAGGCCTATAACAATATTGAGTTGATTGATGGACACCAACTTTCCACGAAGTTTTGCTGGAGATATCTCTGCAATATAGATTGGGGCAACTATCAATGAGGTAAATGCAAATCCACCCAGTGCTCGCGCAGCCACCAGCATGATGTAAGAGGATGCAAATGCCGATGCAATTGCCGACAGAAGATAAGTAAAGGCAATCAGTAGCAGTACTTTTTTGCGCCCTAGAGCATCACTTAGCGGGCCTATAACAAGTATTCCCAGCGCACTGGAGAGTGTAGGAACGGCGACTACCCAACCAGACTGTACGGGGCTTAGATTAAATTCGCTAGTGACAGAGCCAACAACCCCGGAGATAACTGAGGCATCGAAGCCAAAAACAAATCCGCCAAGCGATACAAGAACTGCGTAAAAAATAGCATGCTGGGAGTGATTTTTCATTGGGATTCCTTAACAGAGGGGTTGGCTTTTGGATACATATTAACTACTTTTCTTGTGGCTGGGTATTATTGATTCAAAAGCGCATTTTTATCTCGGCCATATGCCTTTGGAAGGCTCGACTGTCCTCCCAGGTGACCACTTCAGGTTGCAATTTGCCAGCCATTAATTCGCAGCTGACCTGTTCAATTTGATAATTAAAACCCTGCTGGACGCGCGTTTCGCCAAAGCGATCCACAGAGTCGATTCCCTGATACAGTCGCGCTTCTCGTGCGCACCAATAATCGGCGATGCTAATGGTGCCCCGATCGCCAATCAGGGTCAGGTAATTATTTAGCTTGCTGCGAAACGACGTGGTCAGCTGTGCGGTGGCCGTATTTTTGCCGTAGGTATTCAAAATTACCACATCATCTTCCACACCATTTTCCGCTCTGTGATGCCATACAGTCTGTGTGTCGGGGTCCTGTTGTAAAAATAGCCAGGCCATAGCAATGGGATAAATCCCCATTTCTAAAAGACAGCCTCCGGCAAGGTGCTTGTTATATTCACGCAGATCGGGGCTGTAGGGTAATGGAAAGCCAAAGTCGGCTTTAACATGGCACAGATTACCTATGCGTCCGCTAGCAACCCATTCCTGAGCCTTTTGTATCACTGGGAAAAAATAGGTCCACATACCCTCCATAAAATACCGGCGCTCCTGTTTGGCGACGCTGATAACCTCTTCCAGCTCTGCAGCTGTTACCGTTGCCGGTTTTTCGCACAATACATGCTTTCCGGCGCGCAATGCGGCAATTGCCTGATCTTTATGATGACTGTGGGGGGTGGCGATATAGATGGCGTCCACCTCGGGGTCAGCAAATAGCTCGGCATAGCTTGCATAGGCGCGGGGGACGCCAAATGCCTCGGCAAATTCCTGTGCACCAGCCAGTTGACGGGAGGCGACTGCATGTAGCGAGGCATGGGGCGCGTACTCTATATCATTGGCAAAGCTTCTGGCTATGCGCCCTGGACCAATAATGCCCCAACGAATTGTTTTACAGCTGCTTTGCAAATGGCTCATAGCTTATTTCACGCGCTCTTCAATTACTGTACTAGTGGGAAAGTCATAGCGCATATTTCTATAGACACAGATATCGGTAACATTCTCGGCTGTACCGGCGGGGCAACAGCGGTAGTTAGTTGAAACACGATAATTGCCACGCACTGGCAATACGCGATGCCAGCTGTGGCCATGTAACAGCAGCAGCGTGCCTTTTTTGGGGCTCAACACCACCTGTTCTGGAAAATCTTCGTTTATAGCACCCACGCTTATGGCGCCGCCTCTATGGGTGCCCGGCATAACCAAGGTTTCGCCACCCACCGAATCGTCGATATCCATGCTGTAGACCAAGCGATTCAAATTGAATTTAGAGCTGTCCTCTGGCGGACAGTCTTGGTGCCATGCCTGTCCTTTTGAATCTTTTTGGCTAAACATCACCATGCTATACAGTGTTGACCAGCCGGTGCCCAAAATGGCTTCCGTCAACGCAACTAGGCGCTTATCCTTTTCGACGCTGTCAAAAGCGCTAATACCCTCGAGTTGGGGGAACCAAGGAATTACATCAGTATTGGATTTCTCCAAAAACTCCTGATTGTGACAAAACTCGGGATTGTCGCCAAAGTGCTCCAAAATAAGCGCTTGGTACTGATCCATCAGCTTATCATTGAAGAAATTATCAATGCATAAGTAGCCTTTTTCCCAAAATTCTATGGCCAGAGATTCGATATTCACAGCACTACCTTAAAGGTTTGTAATTATTGGCTATAACAGGCTGTTTGCAGCACCTAATTTCGTAGCCTGTCACTTATTCTAGTCTGAATGATCCCTTGGGGATAGGTCAAATGGGTCTGTGTATCAGGTTGCGACAACCCTCAAAAACCCTCGAAAAGTCGTCCCGCTTGTGATTCTATAGGGTATTAGATCCGGATAAGATCGAGAGTAAAGCATCACTTCACCCCATTATTAAGACCCATCACCGATTCTTTATTGCCTACACCCAATGATTTTGCCATTTTTACTCAAACATGGATCAGTGTTTGTGTGCATTGCCAATACCGATGAAGTCGCTAAAAACTGGTTCGAGTTGACCCACTCGAACGACAGATGCGATCAAAAACATAATCCTTGCGTCGCATACAAATTCAGGTTCCGACAACTGTAAGAACCCTAGCATTAGAGAAGACAGTATTATGATAATAAAAAGTGCCCAAGTATTACTCGTATTTGCATTAATGATCTCAGGGGGAACCGCGCAAGCGGAATCTGAGGAAAGTCGCATAAAACAACAGGTTGAGCAGCTTGTATCTAAGATGACGCTGCAAGAAAAAGCCTCACTGACCTCTGGTAGAGATGCTTGGAGCACGCAGCCCATAGAACGATTGGATATTCCCTATATCTGGATGGCGGATGGCCCCCACGGATTGAGGCGAGCGCCATCGACGGATACCTGGGGATATGGCAACCAAGCTCCCGCAACCTGTTTCCCTACCGCATCGGCGCTGTCTGCCACATGGGATGTGGATTTGCTTACAGAGGTGGGTCAGGCACTGGGGGAAGAGGCCCATGCCCTAGGGGTTGATATGCTGTTGGGCCCCGGTCTAAATATCAAACGCTCACCGCTGGGTGGTAGGAATTTCGAATATTTTTCTGAAGACCCTATACTGGCTGGCAAACTGGGTGCTGCCTATATCAATGGCGTACAAAGTCAGGGTGTGGGTACTTCTGCGAAACACTTTGTGGCCAATAATGTTGAAACTCAACGTATGTGGGCCAACTCCGCTGTAGATGAGCGCACGCTCAACGAAATCTATATGACTCCCTTCGAAATCGCGGTTAAGGAAGCTCAGCCCTGGTCAGTGATGGCCTGCTACAACCGAGTGCAGGGGGTTTACGGCACCGAGTCATATCGACTATTGACCCATAAGCTCAAAAATGAATGGGGCTTTAAAGGTATTGTGGTCTCTGACTGGGATGCAGTCATTGATCGGGTCGAGGGTATTCGCGCGGGCATGCATCTGGAGATGCCCGGCAAGCCTGTGCATCTAACCAATCAAATAGTTATAGACGCCGTCAATAATGGCGAGCTGGATGAGCAGCAGCTCGATAAAATAGTCAAAGATATACTGCGTATAGTATTTAAAGGTCAGCTTAACAAAGGTGACAAGGTTGCCGATCAAAAAATTGAGCAGCATCACGCTCTAGCCCGAAAAGTAGCGGCGGAGGCAATTACCCTGCTGAAAAATTCAGGTGGACTACTGCCCCTGTCGAAAGATAAACAGCAGAAGATTGCGGTGATTGGCGAGTTTGCGGTTAACCCCCGATATCAGGGTAATGGCAGTTCCGAGGTCAAACCAACCCAGCTGGATAAGTTTCTTGATCTAGTGCGCGCTGAATATGGCGAGGGCGTGGATATAGAGTATGCACAGGGTTATCAATTGGCGGATGATAACGATCTATCACTGATTAATGCAGCGGCGAAGCTGGCCGCCAAGGCCGATGTAGCGCTAGTATTAGCTGGGTTGCCACTGCAATATGAATCCGAGGGAATCGACCGCAAGCATATAGATATGCCTCCCTCGCACAATCAACTGATTAGCGCGGTTGCCAAGGTGCAGCCCAACACAGCGGTAATTCTCACCAATGGCAGCGCAGTAGCCATGCCTTGGGTTGGAGAGGTTCCGACTATTGTGGAAACTTGGTTGGGAGGACAGGCTGGAGCCGGTGCTATTGCAGATGTTGTGTTTGGCGCGGTCAATCCATCAGGCAAGCTGGCTGAAACCTTCCCCGCGCGGTTGGAAGATACGCCGGCATTCCTAAACTTCCCCGGAGAAGACGGCGAGGTAATCTATGGCGAAAGGATGTTTGTGGGCTATCGCTATTACGATAAACGCAATATTGAGCCCCTGTTTCCCTTTGGCCATGGTCTATCCTATACGCAGTTTGAATATACTGATATAGCATTGTCAGCTGACCAGATAACCGATAAAGATCAGCTTACGGTAAGTCTTTCAGTAGCCAACACAGGCAAACGCAAAGGCAAAGAGGTTATTCAACTGTATGTGGTTGATAAGGAAGCCAGTCTGCAGCGTCCTGACAAGGAGCTGAAAGGGTTCAGTAAAGTGGAATTGGCACCGGGGGAGCGCAAACAGGTGACTTTTACCCTGTCGTCTCGAGACTTCTCTCACTATAGCAAGCTCTATGATCGTTGGATTGCCGAAAGCGGTGAGTTTGAAATACTGATTGGTGCATCATCGCGGGATATCCGTCTGCGTAAAAATCTAAGCTTTAAAAATACACAGGCACTGCACTTCAAGATGAATGAGTACAGTTTCTTCTCTGAATTCTGGAGCAATCCCCAGCTTAAGCCCCTGTTAATTGAACTGATGCCTCAATGGATAAAATCCCTTACCCCTGAAGGCAAGAACCTTGAAGAAGCTGATATTCAAGACTTTCTGCAACAGCAGCCAATCATCAAGTTCCCTTACTTTACACTAGGGGAAGTGGATAAAGAAAAGATTAGAGCGTTTATAGAGCGCTGTAATAAGCTAAGGTTCTTTCCCTGATCTAGCTACAAAGCCCAGTCCAGTCGGATTACAAAAAAGCGACTAGCGACCAAACCTAAAAAATTATTAAGGCTGTTTTTTGCAGCCTTAATAATTTTTAATGGCATTTATCAAATATCCCTCCCGCCCTCGCCATAGGGTGATGAAAATAAGCACTCTAAAAGTGCCTTTAGGTAGCTTCGATAAAATTAAATGACTTTGATCCCGTCGATTTCCAATAAACTTCCATAACTGGTCTACACTCTCAATATTGCAATCTAAAAATATTCAAGGATTTAGAATGAAAGAGCCGTTCTCTATCGAACTGTCCATGCCGGACGGTGATGCCAGCGCATTAAAAATCATCAACAAGACGAACTGGGCGGGATTGGGTATGGAAATCTCACGCGCGGCATGGCCAAAACATCGGAATCGCAACGAGCTCAAAAAGATAGGAATATACATTCTGATTGGCTATCAAGATAACGATGATCTGCCGAGCCTATATATAGGTCAGGGGGATGGAATTAAGAAGCGGATAGAGAGCCATTACAAGAACAAGCCTTTTTGGGATAGAGCATTAATTTTTGTTTCCAGTAACCAGGGCCTAAATAGAGCGCATACCGCTTGGTTAAAATGGGCGCTGGTTCTACAGGCCCAGAGAGTTGGGCGCTGCAAGTTAGACAATATCGCGACTCCCAATAAACCGCGACTGACTCCGCCGGAACAGGCAGATACGTACGAATTTTTGAATGAAATACGCAGTATCCTGCCGTCGGTGGAAGTCAGCGCTTTTGAGGCACCCAAAAAGATTGAGCAACTGGAAATGTCATCGTCAACAGTGGATGCTGAAAATACCATCGTTGTTCCCGCGCAGGGAGGAGGGTTTAAAAAGGTTTTTCTAAATGAAGACTGTTGGTATGCGATTCGGATAGCCAGTGGCAAGCTTAAACAAATTAAGTATATTGCCGTCTATCAGGTCGCGCCAATTTCCGCTATTACCCATGTCGCCGAGGTTGCATCAATAGAGCCCTATGGTGACGGCAGGAAATACAAATTGAACTTTGTCGCACCGGCCAAAACCATTGAGCCGTTGAAACTTGGCAGTGCGCCAAGGAGCGTGATACAAGGCCCCATATACACCAATTATTTAGCCTTGACCAAGGCCAAAGATATGGGTGATCTTTTTAGCTAGAAACTAATTGTGGAAATCAAACGGCTCTGACTTCGTTGATTCCCCGCTCGCTCCAGTCCATAGTCATTCCTTTGCCCTCTAACGGCCCAGCATAGAGACCATCGTAATAGCTGCAAGCTTCGTCCAGAGTGTCAAAGGGCGGTGAATGCCGGACTAGAGTCCCATCCTCGCCGCGCTCAACGCCAAGAAAGAGCGCCGAACCCGTTGCATCTGCTACCTCATAGATATAAATCAGGCTACCTCCATCGATGCAAAGGTAAGTAAAATGTAACGCGTAGACTTTCTGTGTAGCTGTCAGTCGAGGGGTTATTGTTTCATTGGCTTCAAGCTGGATATCATCGCTAATGTTGCCATATAAATGCTTGCCACCCACCTTGATTAGGCTATCTAACTCAGTGAGTACTTTATTGGTCAGCCTCGACCTTGCGTATGTGAGGCTGTGATTTCTTAATGATAGCTCCAACCCTTCCTTGTCAATAATATTGTCCGCTGAGGCGGTCCTGATAGTATCCTGCACCATTTCTACTTTCCTCTATCCATGAGCTTTCTGCACGCACTTAAAAATTATTTCTATTTTGGAAAACTATCTAAAATGTAGCGCGGCTCGGTATCTGCTTTCAACGACCCTATCCGAAAAAAAACCGCTACCACTCTATAAGTATAGTCAGTAATTTGCGTATAGCACTGTATTTAGTGGTTGCTGCTCACAAGATTTAATTATTTTTGAGTTCGAGCGCTTTAATCGGACGCAATAAATAAGCTCAATCTGTAAATTAAAATCAAATTGCCCACCCAGGAGAAATAAATTTGTTCGCCCCGGTGCACAGCGAGTTAGTACCAGTACCAGTCGCAGTGTATTGCTAGCCACTTCATTTATTAACGAGGACAATAGGATAGCAACAATCGTGATGAATGAGACCGACAATGCAATCAACTATGATTTTATTGTCGATACTCAGGAAGTGGCATTGAGCATTCCTGCTCGCAGTATGCAAACATTGACCTACTAATTGTTTTGACCCTATTGGGCTGGCAGTCTGATAGGGTCTAATTGACCTGTCTAAATTTGGCCGGCGTAACTCCCTCAAGTTTTTTGAAAAAGGTATAAAAAACCGACTTACTGTTAAAGCCTACGGCAAAGTAAATGTCAGTAATTGTGGTATCTTTCTGAGTTGGATCGGTAAGCATTTTTTTTGCTTCATTAATTCGGTAGCGATTAATAAAAGTATAAAAATTAACTCCAAAATGATAATTAATAAG
>Ga0208881_1000671_pt1 | contig 12002 bp, 10 predicted proteins | sample Knorr_S23_td_AAI_FD_185610 | JGI IMG/M metagenome (GOLD analysis project Ga0208881, IMG submission 185610) | Marine microbial communities from Southern Atlantic Ocean transect - Knorr_S23_td_AAIW_ad_876m_LV_B (SPAdes) (version 2) | ecosystem: Environmental > Aquatic > Marine > Oceanic | place... | reverse complement strand
CGATATCAGTCGGGTGGTTGAAAGGCTCGTTGAACCTCGGTCGATGCCTTTGACCCAGGCGGAAGCGCACCGCGCCTGAGGTCTCACAGGCCAGAATCTCGTGTGCATCACGGTCAACCAGTAGAACAAGATCATCGCGGTTGATGAAAATCCCGTGAGCATCAGAGAACTCACCTATACCCCAACTGTTAACCAGGATTCCGTCCGGATCAAATACCAGCACCGGAGGATTCGAGCGTTGAAAGACGTACACCCGGTCCTGCGAATCAACCGCCAACTGACTGACCGGGCCGAATGTCTGTCCGTCGGGCAATGCCCCCCAGGGACACTCGACGGCATAGGATTGACCCCCCAGGGTCACGACAAGATCATCACGCATAATTGTTAATCATTGACCTTTTCAGTGGGCTGTCAGATTCGATAGTCACTGGGTCTTTTATATCTGAATTGGAGGAAATCTGCCCATTTAAGTTACGCCTGCGCCTGCCCAGGTAGCATAGTCCGGCCTTTAAATCATCATCTATCGATCATAAAGCATAGACGCAGAATAAATTCCATAATTTCGATTGTCTTTGAGCTGCACACGTCATTAACAGGCACACAAACAAGGCCACCACCCCTCTACAAGGGATGGTGGCCCGGATACAATCAAATTTCCGACCTGTGCCAATAACGATCTGGCCTCAGATCAGGACTGCCCTATTTCTCGATGTTCCAGAAAAAAGGTACCGGTGATATCAGCACGCCCTTGAGGGATGTGCGATAGGCCGTTGGTTGAAACCATTGGCCATAGTTGACGTACGGGACGACTTCGTAGGCTCTTTTCTGCAACGCTATTCCGATCTCGACTTGCTTCGCGGGATCACTTTCACGACTGAACTGATCACGCAAATCTTCTAGCATCTTGTCGCAGGGCCAACCAAACCAGGCCTCCTCCACGCAACCACCAGAGACACCGATATTAGCAATTGGCGAGGCCACATCAGCGCCAGTACTATAAGTGTGGAAGATGTTCCAGCCGCCGTCAGCGATGCTCTTGGTTTCCGCACGACGGGAAGTCAAAGTACTCCAGTCCATCGCCTGCACCTCGACCTTGGCACCGATCTTACGCAACATCTGCGCAGTCACCAGTGAAGCACCGTGCAGTACTGGGATGTCGGTCGGATCCATTAGGATCAGCGTCTCACCGTTGTAACCGCCTTCTTTAAGCAACTTTCTTGCCATTTCCAGGTCCTGATTCATCAGTGGTCCAGCGCCCACATCGGAATCCAGCGGTGTGTCACACATGAAATATGCTCCACAAGCTCGCCAGAACTTCTCATCACCGATGATAGCCTGCAGGTAGTGCTCCTGCTTAACCATGTGCAGCAAAGCCTGGCGTGCTTTTGGATTATCGAACGGGGGATTTAGGTGGTTCGGTCGTAACCAGCCCTGGGTACCCAGCGGGTCGATCACCTTGATGGTGATATCGGGGTTGCCTTCCATTCCCGGCACCAGATCAGGAGACGGGGTCTCCCAAAAGTCGATCTCACCTGCAATCAAGGCGTTCATCGTAGTCCCCGGATCAGGAATATAAAGCCACTCAACCGTGTCAAAGTGGACGACCTTTCCGCCGGCGGCATAACTGGCAGGCTCAGAGCGCGGCTTGTAGTTGGTGTTCTTCCGGTAGGTAACTTTGACGCCCGGTATATAGCCATCCGTATCAAACACAAACGGTCCTGAACCGATTTGCTCTGGCACCGCCTCGAATGCATCGGTTTTGGCCAGCCGTTCGGGCATCATGAACGGTACGTTGGACGAGATCTTACCGAGTGAATCGAGCACCAGACCATAAGGCTCGTTGAGCTTGAGAGTGAAAGTCTTGTCATTGTTGGCCGTCCAGGATTCAGTGAACTTGGCCAGTTTCTGCCCCATACCATCTCGCTTACCCCAGCGTTGAATACTGGCGATGCAGTCTGCCGATGTCACGGGCGCACCATCATGCCAGGCCAGGCCTTCACGCAAGGTGAATGTATAGGTCATACTATCATCGCTAATCTCCCAGCCTTCGAGCATCTGCGGCTGGGGTTTTAAGTTAGAATCCATCGCGATCAGGGTGTCGTACACCATGTAGCCATGGTTTCGTGTGATGTAGGCCGTGGTCCAGATCGGGTCTAGGTTCTTGAGAGATGCATGCGGCGCAACACGGAGCACTTTCTCCGCCATTGCCGGCCCAACACTGAGACCGAGAACCATACTCGCAAAGATCGAGCAGACACCAACTTTCAGAAATTTTCTAATATTTTTTCCCAACATGTTTTGCCTCCTTCAAGTGTTTCGGTTATGGATACAGACATGGATCATCGAGGTACCAAGTTAAGTTCCCCAAAGTCGATGACCCACCCGATGCAGCATACCCCTGACTCAGATATATTACAAATTCCAGGTCACTCATAAGCACGCCTGGTGAAACCAGTCATACACGAGGATTATTATGAAACTGCTCCGCTACGGCTCTGTAGGTAACGAGAAACCTGGCCTACTCGATCAGGATGGTAGCATTCGGGACCTGTCGTCCGTCATTAACGATATCGATGGTGAGACACTTTCACCTCGATCGATTGAACAGCTGTCCGGGATCGAACCAGAATCGCTGCCGACCGTGGCAGGTGAACCACGACTTGGCACTTGCGTCGGCAACATCAGCAAACTCGTGTGTATCGGCCTGAACTACTCAGACCATGCAAAAGAATCTGGCATGGCGATACCGACAGAACCGATCGTATTTATGAAAGCGATAAGTGCCATTTCGGGACCCAATGACAACATCGAGTTGATCCGAGGGTCTAAAAAAACAGACTGGGAGGTTGAATTGGGAATAGTGATCGGCTCACACACCAAATACGTGACTGAAGACGATGCGCTGGATCATGTCGCTGGTTATTGCGTGGTTAATGATATCTCAGAGCGACACTGGCAACTCGAACGCCAGGGGAACTGGACCAAAGGAAAATCCGGTGATACCTACGGCCCCGTTGGACCCTGGATGGTGACGCGAGACGAGGTGTCTGACCCTCAGGCACTAGACTTGTGGCTCGATGTGAATGGGCAGAGAATGCAGGACGGAAATACAGAGACGATGATTTTTTCTGTCAAGACTATCGTTTCCTATCTCAGTCAGTGCATGAGTCTGCAACCCGGTGATGTTATCGCTACCGGTACGCCGCCAGGCGTTGGCCAGTCGATGAATCCACCGGTTTTTCTTAAAGCCGGTGATACGGTTCAGACTTGCGTAGCCGGATTAGGCATCCAGAACCAAACTGTAGTCGAAGCTTAGGCCCCTCTATCCCACCCCTAACCGAGATGTCGTTGATGTGACTAAGATCGCTTCAAAGTTTGCTTGCGAGCTTGCCTCTGCACTAGCCGATGCAGAGTCACCAACCAACCAGCCAAGCGATAACGTCAAAGACACTATTGACCGTTTCCGACACGCATTAGAGACGGTGGGTGATGCCGACGATACCCAGGAGTCCCGATCTACTCTGCCGCAAGATGCAGCAGATTGGTTAAATGAAGCACTCGGCGAACTAAATGGAACCCGGTCGTTCAATGATGCTGTTGCGATGGCTGCCAAAGCTGCCGGTTGGTATCAGATCTACAACGATGATGCGGCTTCGGATAACACAGAAAGCAGCCCGATGCGGGATCTGGCATCAGGTATGTACGCAGCACGCTTGATTGGCCCACATCGGGGATTAGTTCAATCTGATCAGATGTTAGCCGGGTTATTTCTACTTCGAAAAGGTCTTCATTATCCACTTCATCAGCACCAGAGTACTGAGATCTATTTTGCGGCATCGGGAACAGTCCAAATTCAGCATGACATCAACGGCAAACCCAAAACTCTTTTACCAGGGCAGGTTTCACTGACGCCGCCAAACCGGCTTCATGCCCTCACCATGGGTGACCGACCTGTCCTTATATTGTGGGTGTGGCTGGGCGAATTCGGGGGGCGCAACTGGTGGTGGCACCGTCAGGACAGTGGCGACTGGCGGCGAGACGCATGGGAAAGAAGCAGCGATGCCAGCTGGGTTAAGACTGCGAGTGAACAAGTACCTCATTCCGAGATAATCGCTCTCCAACCGAATGATAATCAATCCTGACACCGCAAAGTAACTATTTAAGCAAGGAGATAGCCGCATGGCACAACAGCATTTTTTCGTGACCGGCGCAATGGGCTGTATCGGGGCCTGGGTCGTCCGCAATCTTGTCCAGGAAAACTCATCGGTAACTGTGTTCGACCTCAGTGCGGATCGCCACCGCCTAGAATTAATTATGACGGCTGATGAGCTAACGCGTGTTACCTTTATCCAGGGTGATCTCACACAGACAAATACGGTCCGGGATGCACTAACCGACTCTGAAGCAACCCATATTATTCACCTGGGCGCCCTGCAGGTTCCCTTCTGCAAAGCTGATCCACCAGTGGGTGCGGCCGTGAACGTTTTAGGCACAGTTAACATGTTCGAAGCCGCTAAGGCAGCAGGGATCAGACAACTAGTCTATGCCAGCAGCGTCGGTGTCTATGGCTCCAAAGATATGTACACGGAAAATCTAGTACAACACGATACACCGCTTTACCCGCTCAATCACTACGGTGTTTACAAGCAAGCCAATGAAGGCTCAGCCCGGGTCTACTGGCGCGATGACCAAATTGCCAGCATTGGGTTTCGACCCTATACCGTCTATGGACCCGGCCGCGACCAGGGAATGACATCTACCCCAACCCAAGCAATGCTCGCTGCCGCCCGCGGAGAGGCCTACCACATCAGCTTTGGAGGTTCTAACGGTTTTCAGTTTGTCGACGATATCGCTAAGTTGTTTATTCAGGCGGCCAGACACGCTATTGAAGGTTCAGATGTGTTCAATATTCGTGGCGCGGTTGCACACATGTCAGAGGTCGTGGCAGCAATTCACGCAGTGTTGCCGGATGCTGAAGTCACCCATGAGTCTGACGGACTACCTTTTCCGGACGGGCAGGTCGACACCGAACTTCGACAAACCCTCGGCGAGATTCCCGATACACCGCTTACAGTCGGTGTTGAAAAAACCATTCGACATTTCCAGACCGCCATCCAAGACGGTCTTCTACCACAGTCATCTTAAGATTCAGTTCCCTGATGCTCTGTATCAGAGATAGTCTTCGATGTAGTAACTAACGATCTCCTCGAGGGCGTCTTCCTTCGTAAAACCAAGTGAACTCGCAAGCGCATGCTCGCATTCCTGGGGCCACCCTGCACAAATCTGTTCTATAAAAGGATCGGGGCTCACTGTGATCTGGCCCAGACGACGATGAACTGCCGCGGCGTGGAGCGCATCGATCATGTCCTGAACTGAAACGGTATGGCTCGGCAGACTCACCGCCCGATCATCCATGAGTTGATCTTTTTCCAGTTCGTGCAAACGGATGATGTTTTCCACAATCGCCCGGTAACCCAGAAGGGGCATGACGGTATCCACTGACACTGGTAATTCAAAATCAATCCCATTGAGCGGCTCGCGAAATACACCACTGACAAAACTAGATGCCGCCTGATTGGGTTTGCCAGGTCTTATGATTACGGTGGGTAGGCGTGCTGAACGGCCGTCAATAAACCCTTTACGAGTGTAATCGTTGACCATTAGCTCACACATCGTCTTGGTAATGCCGTAGGTTGTCTGAGGCGTCTGTTTGACATCATCCCCTACGACGCTGGGCATCCTGGATCCACCGAATACTGCAATTGAACTGGCGAATACCATTCGCGCCTCGCTGTCTCGAGCCCTCAAAGCTTCCAGCACATGACGCCCACCATCCAGATTCACCCGCATGGCTAGATCAAAATCCTTCTCACCCCCCCCACTGACAACTGATGCCAGGTGGAAGACCGAAATATCATCTCGATCAACGAGTTTCCTAACCGTCTGTCCATCGGATATATCTCCGGCAACGATTGTGACCTTAGTATCGCCCTCACGTTCCTCAAAAAGACCCGGCACCTCGACTGAATCAAACAACACCAGTTCGTCAACGGGTTCCTCCTGTCCCGACACCCCAGTCAGCCGACCCCGCTCACACAGAGCACGCCCGAGACGGGCACCAATAAATCCCATCCCGCCAGTAATCACTACTTTCATTGGTTATCCTCTTGTATCCCAGATACAAACCTAGGTGTAATAGTCTGCAAATCAGCCCGCGGCATTCAACAAGGGTGGACGCCGATTGTGCCAGTCAGTATCGTTCTGATAAGAATGACCGATCTGAAACAATAACGCCTCCTCCCACGGTCGACCATTGAGCAACATACCGATGGGCATCCCAGCCGAAGTGAATCCACAAGGCACTGACAGTCCCGGTAGCCCCGCCCATGAAAATAGGTAAGTAAATCTAGTCAAATGGTGTGTTATGGACAACATGTCGCTACTTTCTTCAACCAACGGGGCAGTAATCGGCGTGGTCGGTGTCAGTATCACATCCACCTGCTCCAAAGCCCGGTCAACGATTCGGTTCCAGCCTTCGCGCGCACGCAGGGCTGCAGCATATTCATAACCGGTGATGTCTTGCCCAAGAAGAATGCGATCCAGGACATCTTGACCGAATTGCGCTGGGGATGTTTCTGCCCGTTCACGATGGTACTGGTACGCGTCGGCCCAGACCATAGGCATCACCGACTGCTGAGCACTCTCAGCACCTTCAAGCTCGACATCAACAATATCTGCACCAAGCGCGGCCAGTTGTTGAGCAGCTGCTTCAACAGCACTACCTACACCCTCCTCAAGATTTTCCAGGAAGAACTTACGTGGCAGTCCAATCCGAGTGCCCTTGATACTATTACCCAGACTACCAAGGAAATCCGGTTGCTCTCTTCGAACGGAATAGAGGTCGTCGTCGTCGTATCCAGCCATTGCCGCGAACATGCGAGCGACAATCTCAACGGACTCTCCCAGAGGGCCGACTGTATCGATCACCGGACAGATCCGCGTAAAACTACCCGTCATCGGTATTGACCCCATAGATGGCCGGAGACCACTGACACCATTTATCGCGGCTGGCGTTCGCACTGAACCACCTGTATCAGACCCAACTGCACCAACACACATCTGTGCTGCCACAGAAGCCCCCGCGCCTCCGCTGGAGCCACTGGGTATTCGATTCAGGTCCCAAGGGTTTCGGGTTGAACCATAATGTGGGTTCTGAGTCGTCGAACCATAGGCAAATTCATGCAGATTGGTCTTACCGAGAATCACGGCCCCCGCTTCGCGGAGTCTCTGAACGATCAGCGCATCATTTTCTGGAACATAGTCGGCGAAAAAGGTCGACCCGTTGGTACATGGTGTCCCCGCGACGTCAATACAGTCTTTTACCGATATTGGTACCCCCGCTAATAGCCCCCCGACTGCGCCTTGCTCGTGCGCTCGGTCTATCGCTTCCGCCTCGCTTAGCGCACTCTCGGCAAGCACAGAAATGAAAGCGTTTACGATCGAGTCAAACCGCTCAATGTTGTTAAGACAACGCCGCGTTTGCTCGACTGCTTTCTGACTTGTCATGGGAAATCTCCGACTTTTGTTTCGATCACGCAATAGTTTTCTCGCTCCCTGTCTGACCAACCAATATCGGGATTCTCAAACCCTGATTGTGACTGCTAAACCGCCACTTCAGCAAGCACACACTGATGTCGCTCACCATCGTACAATCTAGCCTCGAGAGATACCATATGACGCTCGCCCTGCATGGCTGTTATCCTGTGCTTGAGTCCACCGACTGTATCGACTAAACATTGACTGCAACATTCATATCTTCAACCTATCAACTGATCGAGTGGAGCACATAATGCCCAGAGCAAATCTGAAACGATTATTTGCCAGCGACAAACTCAAAGCCGGACACGCCCTATTTGAGTTCTCAACACCTGGTATCGGCCAGATCCTAGGAGGAACAGGTATCGACTTCGTCTTTGTTGATATGGAGCACTCGGGTTTTGGAATCTCTGAAATCAAGCAACTTGTCACCAGCTTGCGAGCTGGCAACCTTCCCGCTCTGGTACGCCCGCCGTCGAAAAACTATCACCATATCGCTCGAACACTCGATGCGGGCGCTGATGGACTACTACTGCCTATGGTGGCCTCCGCAGAGGAGGCACGTGACATCGTCCAACATGCAAACTATCCCCCACGCGGACACCGGGGAATCGCACTCGGAATTGCACATGACGGCTACCGCGCTGTATCGCCGGATGTCGCCTTACGATCAGCCAATCGAAGGATTGGCATAGCCACATTGATCGAGACTGTAGAAGGAGTACGAAACGTGGATGAAATTGCAGCAGTCGATGGCGTCGACTGCATTTGGCTGGGGCACTTTGATCTCAGTGCATCCCTAGGTATCCCGGGCGAATTCGATCACCCGGAGTTTCTCCATGCCGAACGCCGAATTCGACAAGCAGCACGCAAACACGGCAAGGCACTGGGATTTCTTGTGGTCTCCGCAGAACAGGGTATCGATCGATTTCGAAAAGGATATGATGTCATCTGCTACCAGATGGACACGCTTCTCTACGCACAGACTTTGACCAGTGGTATCAAACAAATTCGTAAAGGGTGCGAGCGGGGAAAATCGAAGAAAAAACTATGACAAATAGAGAACAATTTCGAGTAGCTCTGTCTGGTGCCTTTAAGAATCAAGATGGCACCCCGGTATTCCCGATGTTCGACCTAGGGCCGCTAGCGAATGACCAGGAAATCGACTTCGAGTATGTCACCGGTGTTGATGGTCGGATGAGTGCCGAATCACTGGAAGAGTTTGATGCACTGGTACTACTACTGGAGCGGTTTGATGCCAATAGCATTCCGACAAGCAACCGCCTGGCACTGATTGCACGATTTGGTGTAGGTTTTGATACGGTTGATGTGGAGGCTTGCAAAAACAAAGGAATCGCAGTCGGAATCACACCTAATGGCGTCAGAAGACCAGTCGCAACATCAGTACTGACCTACATCCTCGCCCTATCCGGGAGACTGATGGTCAAAGACGCTCTGGTTCGAGGTGGGCCATCAACGTTTTCTGAAAGAGCTCAGCACATGGGGACAGGCCTGGTGGGTAAGACACTGGGCTCGATCGGACTCGGTAACATTGGTACTGAAATATTTCGACTCTGTGCACCGCTCGATATGAACTTCATCGCTCACGACCCCTATATCGATCCTACGGTCGCCAAGTCCGTTAACGTTGAGCTCAAAGACCTGGAGAGCATCTTCCGTGAGAGTGATTTTTTAACAATTAACGTGCCACTAGGCGAAGAGACCCTCCACCTGGTCAACTCTGCCAGGCTCACATTGATGAAACCTACTGCGTATCTGATCAATACATCACGTGGGCCCGTTGTCGACCAAACTGCGCTCGTAACGGCGTTGACACAAGGCGTAATTGCCGGCGCCGGGTTGGACGTCTTTGATCCTGAGCCACCCGAATCCGATGATCCGCTGCTACAGCTGGATAATGTCATTCTTTCGCCTCATGCTCTATGCTGGACAGACCAGTGTTTTGCCGGCATAGGAGCGCAGGATCTAGAGCATGTATTTGCCATAAAAAACGGACAGGTCCCTCAGGCACTTGCAGACCCCAGTGTCGCTGATGAACCAACCTTCCAGCGGAAGCTTCAGCACTACCGCATTCACTTTGGCACTCAGTCGACGTAGCGGGTCTTATCTGAATCTAGGAATTCCTGTACCCAGTCTGACGCGGTAGCGCCGTCGTTGACTTTCTTTTCAAATTCCGCCTCTAAATCGGTAACGATCGCGAGTGACTCAATCACTGTATCGATGGTGGATCTTGGTACGACAACGACACCATCGCGGTCACCCACCAATATGTCACCCGACCCGATGGGTACACCTTTGATAGCTATTGGCAGACCAACTGAACCTGGACCCCAAGAATACGGCGAGTTTGGGGACACGCCCGCACAAAATACCGGAATACCTGCCGCCAATATGCCTTCCACATCCCGAACCAGGCCATCGGTAACAATGGCACGGACCCCTTTATTTTTCGCCATGATGGCGACGTTGTCGCCTATCACAGCTGCATCGTGGTAGCCACCTGTTTCAATTAATACCACATCACCAGGCTGTGCCAGCGCTATGCCCGGCTGAACAGCCAGCATATCCCTTGGTTCAACATGCACCGTAATTACAGACCCGGCAAACGCCATGTCGGTCGCGAGGGGCTTAATTCGGTAGTCCAGAGCTCCGGTGCCGTTTTGTGCGTCGACCAAAAAGCCGGTTGAAATTCGTTGAAACGCAGCGATCTGATCACTGCTCGGTCGATCGAAATTTTGCCTGACGGTAAGCATCACAGGTTGGCCTATCATACGTTCATGCCCTCGCGGTTTGATCAGTTGTAACGATTTTCAACGCTCAGTCGATCAATATCTACGTCCGTCTAGCTTACCGTCAACGTCGTTTGAAAACTTCACGTTTATCAGTTAGTCCTAACAACAATGGTTTCTGATATATATTAGCGTTAGAAAAGGTTAAAAGCCAAGGATGCAAATCCAATGAACGGAACCGTGACTCAAACTATACGACTGAGCCCAGCTGACAATGTTGTGGTTGCCCGCGCTGCACTGCGCGCAGATACCCGGGTTGAGGAAGAAGCACTGACAACGCTCGATCCGATAGACCCGGGACATAAAGTGGCAACCCAGGCCATCGCAAAAGGTGACACGATACGCAAGTATGATCAGATCATCGGCATCGCAAAATCTGATATTCAACCCGGCCAGCACGTCCATACCCACAACTTGCGTATGGATGACTTTGATCGCGACTACCGGTTTAGTGAGTCAGTCAGAAGTCTCGACTTCGTAACACCCGAACAGGCAGCGACTTTTGAGGGCATTGTTCGTTCTGATGGCCGTGTTGGCACCCGCAACTACATCGGCGTCCTCACCAGTGTCAATTGCTCTGCAAGCGTTGCTCGACATGTCACCAGACGCTTTCAAGAAGATGTGATGGCGGAGTTTCCTAATGTCGACGGGGTCGTCGCGCTAACACATGATCATGGCTGTGGTGGCTGTGCCGGTATCGGCCTGAACTATATACAGCGGACACTTTCAGGTTACTCCCGGCACCCCAATTTTTATGCCGTGGTCATCATTGGCCTGGGCTGCGAGGCCAATCAGATCGGTGCAATGATGGAAGCTGAAAAACTCAATCCCAGCGACAAGCTCCACGCCTATACGATCCAGGATTCGGGTGGCAGCGCTGCCGCTGCGGAGCGCGGCGAGGGGCTAATACGCGAATTGCTGAGTGATGCGAACCGTATTGAACGGACCTCGCGACCCGTCAGCGATCTGATTCTGGCGCTGGAATGTGGCGGCTCAGACGGTTACTCCGGCATCTCTGCAAATCCGGCACTTGGTTCAGCAGCCGACCTCCTCGTCCTGAATGGCGGTACGGCCTGTCTGGGCGAAACACCGGAAGTCTATGGCGCCGAACACCTGCTCACACAACGGGCTGTCAGTCCTGCAGTCGGTCAGAAACTGGTGGACCGGATCCGGTGGTGGGAAGACTACACCCAGGCCAACCATGCCGAAATGAATAACAACCCGGCGCCAGGCAACAAAGCAGGCGGCCTGACCACAATTCTCGAAAAATCCCTGGGCGCTGTCGCTAAAGGTGGTACCACCAACCTGGTTGATGTCTATGAATATGCACAACCGATTACAAAAAAGGGATTTGTCTTTATGGATACGCCTGGTTACGACCCCGCGTCGATCACGGGCATGGTGGCCGGAGGTGCCAACATCACCTGCTTTACAACCGGCCGCGGCTCGGTTTTCGGGGGCAAACCGGTGCCCAGCTTGAAACTGGCCACCAACACACCGATGTATCTGCGGATGGAAAATGACATGGACATCAACTGCGGCGACATTGTCGACGGCACGTCAACCGTCGAAGAAAAAGGACAGGAAATCTTTGAA
>Ga0208881_1000669_pt1 | contig 12009 bp, 6 predicted proteins | sample Knorr_S23_td_AAI_FD_185610 | JGI IMG/M metagenome (GOLD analysis project Ga0208881, IMG submission 185610) | Marine microbial communities from Southern Atlantic Ocean transect - Knorr_S23_td_AAIW_ad_876m_LV_B (SPAdes) (version 2) | ecosystem: Environmental > Aquatic > Marine > Oceanic | place... | reverse complement strand
AATCTCAAGCCCGCACATGAAGCCCAGACCGGCTGGATCTAGGTTTCCTGAGTCAGTTACTTCACCCAACGGCTCCATCGTCCTCAAGGGCGCAGAGGCAGTACTGTTCAATAGACTCAACGGGCGAATGAATACACATCATTGGTGGGACTGAACAGTTCGCCGCTCATCCGCATCCTCGAAAGCACCTCGTCGACAGTGGTTTCAGGTATGTTTGTGGATGCGGCCCTGCTGTAGATTTCATCGAGATTGGCCTTCCCGTCCCGCTCGACGCATATGTCTCTGACGAGCTGTCTCACGACGGCGTTCGCATTGCGGACCCTTGCCGAGACACCGGAGTACAACTCCGACTCGTCCTCGATTCCGGATTCCTCCCTCCAATGCCTGAAGACGGCGAGGGCGACATCGGCGTCATCAGCCGTGGCAACCTCTCTCAGATGCATCCGGGCGTGTGCCTCAGTCAGTCGTATCAGAGCCTCGAGGGCACGAGGGGTGATTGGGATGACTTCTGACTCACCCATCTGATCCTCACGGCCGAAGGACTGTCTCTCATCGGTGTAGTATTCTAGGAGCTTGGCTCTGGCGTCTTTATTGAGGTCAGGATGGATGTTGCGCTTCGCATATGCGATGAACTTGCGCAGAAACTCAAGAGTGAGGTGTTCGATGTCGTCCACGCCCGTTGCGAATATCTGGTCCTTCTGACCTTCCATCGGGTTCAGCTCCAAGGACTCCTCGATCTTTGACTCGCTGACTCCCTCAGTGCGAGTCTTGAGCATGTGCCTGGCAATCCTCTCGTCGTCCTCGACTCGAATCTCGTCCCTGATCATCCAGATGATATCGAAGCGGGAGGCGAGGGGAGGAGGGAGGCCGGTCTCGTTGTAGGAGCGCATGACGCTCTGGTTCGGTCCGCGTTTGGAGAAGCGGCCATCCTTCGGGTTGGCGGCCGCCAGAATAGCGCATCTCGCGGGCAGGGTAGCCGTTATCCCCCCCTTGGCCACGTGTATCTGCTGCTGCTCCATCGCCGGATGCATTGTACGACGGTCATCATCGCTGATCTTGTCGAACTCATCGATGGCGGCCAGTCCGCGATCAGAGAGCGGCAGGATGCCCGCCTCAAGAGCGAATCTGCCGTCACCGAAGGCATCCCTTACCGCAGCCGCGGTCAGTCCGGCTCCTGACACTCCTCCTCCGGAAGCCAATTTACCCCGAGGGGAGAGTTTTGACATGTAATCCAACAATTGCGACTTGGCTACACCGGGGTCTCCCATCAGCAGAATGTGAATGTCACCACGGAGGCGCGTCCTGTCTGGATTGACTCTCCTGACGCCACCGAAGAGCTGCAGAGCCAGAGAGCGTTTCACATAGTGCATGACTCCGGTGGCGAAGATGGACGGCGCGATTGATTGCTGCATGAGCCTCATTAGGTCCTCCCGCTGGGAGATCTCGATGATCTCATCCCTCTCCTCCTCGCTGATATTGATTTCGTTGAAGGGTGTGTTTTCATGCTCTGAACTGATCAGATGATAGATGATGTCGAACATCGGCGTCTTCTTGTTGCGGCGGACCTCGCTGCGGACCACGGGCATGAGGTTTGCGACAATCCTCTCACCTGGGAGGTGCCGATTGACCTGATTCCCCTCCACTAAGACGGAGCCCCGTGTGGGCTGAGCCCCGCTGGGAACGTTCTCAGGAAGCTCTTGGATCTCTATCCACTGATTGTTTACCATCCTCGAGATGTTGACCACGAGATTAAATCTGGTTGGGTTTTCCTTGGAGTTCTTACTCCCTCCGCATCCAGAATCTGGGGGGCATCTTAGTGGCTCGATGAGTTCTCTCTCGTTCTTCTGATTAATCTCTATGGTGTTGCCACATGCCTCGCAGGTGAATACAGCCATGTGCAGACGGGGCTTGAGGTCGGACATCTTCGTGACGATGGCTTCGACGCTGCGCAGACGCTCGATATCGGCGGTGCCGATGTCCCGCAGGGATCTTCGGCTGTCCCGAGGCAGTTCCCCCACACGTAGTACTGCGTCAATCTGCTCGCCTCTCTCTCGACAGATCTCAATGAGAGTCTGGGTGCCACGATCGAGTATCTGTCGAGGATGCTCGAGGACATCGTCGGCAAATTCGGGGTCGAATCCCTGCAACTCGTGGAAGGGGACCTCTACGTACGGAGGTGACTGTTTCGAGAGCAGCATGACGATGTCGTCGTCCTTGGCCTCGGTTAGGAAGGTATGCCACCTTGCCGAAGAGTCGTGAGTAGCCATAGTCATGTGTTTCTCACCGCCGGGCTTTGTGGCTCCGTTGTGGGGGCCTATGAACAGTGCGGAAGGAAATTCCTACCCCTACTGTTCCATTGGAGAAAATCAACTCGGACAGGCTTGCGAATGGGGCACTGGACGCTTCCACTGCAGAGTCCCCCTTAACCACGCCGGGCCCATAGGAAATCGGCGTTGCGTGGCATTCAAGCGTCGGGGCTCGATGGGCGTGCATGGATTTCTCCCGCCAAGGCAAGGACATCTTCGTCAGACTTGACCCTGGGGAAGAGATGCACGAGTCGTTGCGCGGCCTGTCGCAACCACTGAGGATGGCAGCTGCTGTCATCACCAGCGGCATCGGTCGCGTGAGGGATGCGGAAATCGGCTACTTGGATGCCGATGGCGCATACCAGACCGTGGTACACGAGGATGCAATGGAGTTGCTTTCAACAGAGGGCAACTTGGCTCCCGGACCGGACGGTCCGTTCACTCACATCCACGTCGTTCTGTCCGACGACGGTCACGTAGTCCACGGCGGCCACCTCATCAGGGCTACCGTGGCGATGACCGCTGAGATTCATCTCAGGGACCTGAGCGATGTCGGTGGGGTTCCGTTTGAGAGGGAAGCCACGGGAAGCCAGTTCCTGAGGCTGTCATTCTGCGATATCGAATGACCTCACTGGCTCGTGCCGCCGAGGAAGTACTCGGCGATCTCTGGGTCGGTCAGTATGTGGCTGGCATCGCCGGTGTGGACCATCTTGCCGCTGGCCATGATGTAACCTCGGTCGGAGCGCGACAGAGAGAGACGGGCGTTCTGCTCGACGATGAGGACCGTGATGCCCTGCTCTCGGAGCGAGTCGATGCGATCGATGATCTGCTGCTGGTAGAGCGGTGAGAGGGCGGCGGTGGGCTCGTCGAGCAGTAGGAAACTGGGGTTGGAGATGAGTGCGCGCGAGATGGCGAGCATCTGGCGCTCGCCGCCCGAGAGCGAGGCTGCTAGGTCGTGGACCCTGTTCTGCAGGTCGGGGAACATGTCGAGGGCTCGCTCGATCCTCTTGTTGAGAGTCCTGTTGTCCAGAGTGTTGCCGCCCATCTGCAGGTTCTCCTCCACGGAGAGCGAGGGGAACACGTTGTCCACCTGCGGGACGTACGCTATGCCGTGATTGACGAGTTGGTCGGTCCTCCATCCAGAGACGTCCTTGTCGCGGTACTCGATGTCGCCGGCGTAGTAGGTGGCGATTCCGAAGATGGTCTTGATCAGCGTCGACTTGCCGCAGCCGTTCGGACCGATGACGGTGACGAACTCCCCCTCATCGACGTGCATGTCTATGCCGTGCAGGATCTGTACCGAGCCGTAGCCCCCCTCGAGGTTCTTGACTTCCAGGACTCTGGTCATGCATCTTCCTCCTGCGACTCTCCTGCCGCACCTAAGTAGGCCTCGATGACCTCCCTGTTGCCCCTGACCTCTTCGGGCGTGCCCTGCATCAGTATCTCGCCCTCCTTCACGACGATGATGCGGTCGACACCCTGTCTCAGGATGAAGTCCATGTTGTGCTCGATGATGAGCACGGAGATGCCGGTGTCATCGACTACCTTCCTCAGGTTGTTGAATATCTTCATGGCGAGCGGGCCGGCGACCCCTGCAACCGGCTCGTCGAGCAGCAACAGGTGTGGGTCGCCCATCATCGAGCGGCCGATGTCGACGAGCTTGCTCTGACCGCCGGAGAGCTCGCTGGTCAGGTTGTGAGCCATGTGGGGGACCTCGAGTTGGTCGAGCACCGAGTACGCCTTAGCCAGACGCTCCTCCTCATCGGGTCGGCTGCCTGGCATCAGCAGCGCCTGGAGCGGGTTGGGGGAGAACTGCTTTCTCGGAGGCACCAGCAGATTCTCTATGACTGTCATCTGGCGCCATAGCCTAGTATGCTGGAATGTTCTGGTGAGCCCGAGCTTCTGAATCTCGTCCGGCCTCTTGTCGGAGACATCATGCCCTAACACCTCGACGGTTCCTGCGGTCTGGTCGAGCAGGCCACTGATGCAGTTGAAGATGGTCGACTTGCCACAACCGTTGGGGCCGATGAGTCCGACGAACTCGCCCTCCCCGATCTCGAATGATACGTCCTCGACGGCGACCAGACCGCCGAACTCCATTCGCAGGTTCTTCACCTTCAGCGCGAACTTCATCCCTCATCACCTTCCGTTGGCCTCGGTGGTCTGACGGGCACCTCCGGCAGTATTCCCTTGGCGTTGTACTTCAGCGAGAACAGGATGAGGCAACCGATCAGGAAGACCTTGACGTAGGCCATGTTGGCGAGGATGCTGCCGCCGATGAACGACTCGTCGATGGAGCGCTCGCCCATGAGCAGATAGGTTGTCATGAACACGGCGGCTCCCGAGATTCCTATTTCGACCAACGCTGATTTGTTGATCAACAGTCCCAATGCAGCGAGCAGTAGGAACGTCTCGGTCGGAGAGACATGGGGCCAGAACCACAGGTCGCTTCCCGTTACCAGCCACTCGAAGAGCTGGTCTATATTCGCCGCGGTCTCGTGCAGAGGCAGGTCTGACGAGCCTTGGCCGGCCACTAGCACATTGAACACGAATTCCATGAGTACTATGATGAACGCTCCCACCACCATGCCCTTGTTGTTGGCCGCCCCGCCGACGATGAATGCTGCCCAGACCAGGAAGGTGGACTTCGCCGGGGCCATGAAGGAGGGTTGGAAGCCAGTGAGCTTCCACGCCCACAGAGCACCGGCGAAGGCTGCTATCGCAGCGCCTAGGGCGAGGCTGGCCGCCTTGTGAGTCAGCACATCGTGCCCGTGGTGCTGAGCGACCTCCTCGTCCTCCCTGATCGAACGCAGTATCCGCCCCCACGGGGACTTGAGCAGCGTCTCCAAGAGCCACCAGATCATAATCAGGCTGACGACGCCGATGATGGCGAGTACCATCATGTAGGGCGCGGGCTGGCCGAGCTCCATCGAGTACCACGTCGCTTCGTAGAGGAACTCGTTGCTGACGATCTCACCGCTCTGATCCAGCACTGGGATGTCAGAGCGGCCGAGCTTCTCAGCCGGACTGCCGATTCCCACCACATCACGGCACTCATCCGAACTAAGTAACACTCCCGCTTCGCTCAGATGCTCACCACCGCCGCAGAACCACCAGTCCTGCAACGGCAGCTTGTACCTCGAGATGCCGATCGAAGAACCCCATGAGCCAGCCCTTAGCAGAGGCTCGCCCATCAGAAGGACGCGGACGATCTCGCCGAGGGATATCGTCACGATGGCAAAGTAGTCCATCCTCAGTCTGGCTGTGGGGTAGGCGAGCAACCAGCCGAGTGCTGCTGAGAGCAGCACACCGGCGACGACGGCCCAGAAAACGGGCCAGTCGTACCCGTGAAGGTCCTTGGGGGCGGTGAGGATGCCGACAGTGATCGCCCCGACCCCGACGAAGAAGATGATTCCGAAGTTGACCATCCCCGTGATGCCGGTGTGAAGATTGAGCGCGAATGCCATCAGGGCGAAGACGGCCAGGGTGGTCAGCACATTGGAGACTTGGAGCGCCTTGATGAAGTCGTGATTCTCAGACTCGGCCACAGGCAGCCACTCCACGAACAGCAGGAGGAATACCATTACCGAGAGGAAGAGCGCCCACGAGCCGATAGGGCTCTCTCTGCCGTAGGGGGATAGCCGTCTCAGTTCTCCTAGGCCCGACTCTCCCGAAAACGCAGCGAGGACAGCGAGGCCGACGATCCAGAGCAGACCGAGCACCATGAGGGCTTTCCCGAAAATCGGTGGCAACGCTGAGGCGATGATTATCACCAGGACGGCTAGGAGCATGTACTTCCCTTTGCGGTCGAAGCCCGACTGGACCCTGTCCAGACTGTCGTACAGCGCTGTGTGGAACGAATCGAGGGGGGCCTTGGCCGAGCCGAGAGCCTGAGTCATCGCTACTGAGCCGGAGTTTCTCGACTGCATGACAGGGGCTAGGAGACTGTACAGGAACTCGGTCGCGGGCCGCAGGGCGTCCTCGTCACGACCCTGTAGCAGGTAGAGTCCCTCGATTGCTGCGATTACCCATACTAGGAGGGGCACGGCGGGCCACAGGGCGTCGCCGAGGCTCACGAGGTTGTCCACGAGGACCAGCTCGGTGTTCATCAGGTCCAACCACGAGTTGTTGAGGTCGTTCAGAGCGTTGGCGAGCCATTGGCCGTGCGACCATGCGTCCAGACCGTCGGGGGGGTCTGGAACGTCTGAGAGGGAGAATGGCGAGTCCTCCAGAATGAAGTCGCCTTCCGTCCTGCCGGTCACCATCTCGAAGTTGGTGGCAGCGGACTCGCTGGCTTGGCAGTCGTCCGAGCACGAGCCGTCGGCGAAGGAGTGGCCGCTAATGAAGCGGGTGATTCTGCTGAATACGTAGGCGCCGACTGAGGCGATCATCATCGATTCGCCGCGGGCGTTCTTCCTCTGCTGGAAGTTATGCGCCCCCAAAGCACCCAACGGGGAAATGGCGAGGAGTCCTCCCAATCGCTTGGATGGCTGCTCCTCGGCTCGTCTGCGTAACCTGTCGACCTTCCACTTCTCGTAGGCGGCGCCAATGCCCTCCGGCATGATCATCAGGATTGCTATGAGGAAGATGTAGGGCATCACTCCGTCGAGCGCGGTGTAATTGGAGCGAAGCAGAGGCTGGCCAATGGCAATCAGCACCGGCGAAGACAGTGCTCTGACGAATCCGACGATCAGCGAGCCGACTATGACTCCGGGAACCGAGCCGATGGTGCCGAGGACGATGACGGCGAATGACGGCAGCAGAAGTGTGAAGGCGGTCTCAGGGGCGAACCTCAGCGTCATCGCGAAGATGGCCCCTCCCATCCCCGAGATGCCAGCGGACAGGAAGGCGCTGGTCATCTGGATGCTCTCCACGTTGATTCCGCTGCTCGCTGCGAGGTCGGGGTTGTCGGCGACCGCCCTCATCCTGCGGCCTAGGCGGGTCTTCCTCAGCAGGATTAGCAGAAGGATGACGGAGGAGAATATCACCACCGGCATAGCGCCCTTGTAGTACGCGTAGCCGGTGGTGGCCTCGGTTACGCAGTCGTTGGCCGCGTTGTACAGATCGAAAAGGGGCGTGAAGTCGCTGATCTCTGGCTGAAGGGCGCCGTCAATTTCGGTGCATTCCCCTATAGTGGGACCGTGGGTGTACGTCTGGCCCTCTTCGAGATCCCTGTTGCCGAGGTTGAGGCGGAGCTTCTGTGTGGGTATGTCCCACCTGAGGGTGGGCACCCTCCAGTCCGCATCCGGCTCGAACATCTTCTTGCCGGCCCCGAAGCGCAGGTAGACGATGGCCCTGAGGATGAGTGCGACACCCAGAGACGCTATCATCATCACCTGGGGTTTGGTTTCCTTCTTGCGGAAGCCCCGGTAGACCAGCCGGTCGATGATGATGCCAGCTATGCCAGTCAAGACGAAGGCTGCCAGCACAGTCCAGAGCAGCAGGGACCAAGCCAGAGTGCCGTCTCTGGGTGCGTCGTACAGTGGGAAGAAGTAATCGCTCCATACCATCACCATAGAGAGATACATCCCCATCATGAAGAGCTCGCTCTGGGCGAAGTTACCGTAGCGCTGGACCTTGTAGGTCAGAGTGAGGCCGACCGCAATCGCGAGGTAGGTCGACGACCAAGTCAGAGTGGAAGTGGAGATGGAAATCAGATCGAGTGTAATCCTCGCATCGTCATCTAGGCCCTTGAACAGGTTGTCTAGGGTCATTCCCACGATGAACAGGATGAACAGGGGGGACAGAGCGATGCCGATCGATCGGGACCAACTGGCTGCGACGTCGTCGAACAGGATCTTGACCAGGAAGAATCCGCCGGATATCGACTCGACGGCCTGGAGAAGCCAGACCATGTCGTTGGGTATCTTGCCTCCTGATATCGAATCTAGCTGATTGAGCAGGCCTGACCCGTACAGCAGGCCGATGTTTGCGTCTATGAGAATCAGCAGGGCGATGGCTGTCCTGCGTTGCCCTCTGGAGAGCGCGCGCCACCATCCTAGTGCTCCTTGTGCTAGTGTCTCAGACATCGGGGTCACCAGACGCGCACGCGCACGCCTGAGGCTTGTCTGTGGACGGTAATCATTGTTGGGGGGCACCACGGCAGGCAGTTAGCCCGCCGTGGTGCTTTACGTTCCCAGTTTTCATTCAGTCACTTAGGACTCAGCTTACGCCGCCGCTCAATGTCCACGAGCGGGTGCAGTCGTAGGAAGGAGCGCCGTCGACCATGCTGAACGTGCCAACACAGTAACCGCTACCTCCTACATCGCCATTAGCGGCGAAGGTGTGGACGCCACTGGCGCCCACGAAGCCCTGACCGACAGCGCCGATCATCTGCGACAGAGTCGCTCCGGGGCTGGACAACTGCGCGAACACAGAGTATCCCATGATGATCATGGCATCGAACGCCTCGGCGGTGTAGATGCCATCAGCGCAGTCCGGGATCGAGCCGCAGATGGCAGCGAATGCCATCGAGCGCTCGTTCGGGGTCGGAGCAGCGGGCTTGGTAGCCACGATTCCGTCGCACAGGGATGGGTCTGCCATAGATGCGCACAGGCCCTCCTCGGCGATTCCGTCGCCTCCGAAGATCTGTCCGGAGAAGCTCTGAGCTGCGAGCTCCTCGACGATGGCTGCACCATCAGCAGCGTATGAGATTAGCATAACGCTGCCACAGCTGTTGTCCATCACGGACTGCACCTGCGAGGTGAAGTCAGTGGTGGTGTCCTCGTAGCCTATCGATGCGCACAGGGTGTTGCCTGCGCTCTCCCATGCGGCTGCGAACGAGTCTGCAAGACCCGATCCGTAGTCGTTGGTCATGTACAGCAGAGCGACATCGGAACCGCCGTCGGCGGTAACCACGTCAGCCAGAGCAGGGCCCTGGATGGCGTCGCTCGGCACCACGCGGAAGAAGTGCGGGTAAGCCGTAGCATCGCTCAGACCGGGGTTGGTGCTCGCGTACGAGATCATCGGGATGCCAGCAGCGCCTAGGACCGCGTTAGCGGCCATCGTTGCGCCGGAGCATGCAGCTCCGACCACACCGACCACGCCTGCGTCCAGTAGGGTCTGGGCGCCGGCTGCAGCGACATCGCCGCTGCATCCGGAGTCGACCATTACCATCTCGAACTGCAGTCCGCTGTTCCATCCGGCGATGTTCATCATGCCTAGGGCGACGTTAGCGGCGACACCGAAGCCCGGTGCGTAAACCGCAATCGGGCCGGTCATCGGGTTCAGGAACCCGATGCTCACCGTCATACCCGCAAAGGGCGTAGCCTGGATGCCGTCGATCGCTGACCACCACTCCATGCAAGTGAAGTAGATGTCAGTGGATGACAGGGCATCGAAGCCGCAGATGTCGTAACCCGCTCCGGCAACGTCTCCGTTGTCGAGGAAGGTGTGTGCACCGCTTGCACCATTGTAGTCCACTCCGAGCATGTTGAGGTGGCTTGCCATGTTGGCTCCATTCTCCATCATTGCAGCCTGACCGATCATCATCACAGCGTCGTATGTCTCGGCGGTGTAGATACCACCAGCGCACGTCTCGTCCATCGAGCAGTCGTCGACGAAGTCGCCAGCGCTCGAGCCAGCGCGCGGCTTGGTAGCCATAACGCCGTTAGCGATAGCAGGTACGCTGAAGTCCTCCAAGAAGGCGGCGTCAGCGATGCCGTCAGCACCGAAAGTAGGTAGTGAAACACCTAGCACGGCCGCTGTCTCAAGGATAGCCGCTCCATCAGTGGAGTAACTCACCATGACTATCGAGTCGCAACCAGCGTCAGCGATGGCCTGGACCTCAGCAGCGAAGTCGGTCTGTGTGTCCTCGTAGCCGATCTGGGTGCACAGGAAATCTGCGCCACCCCAAGCGTCCGCGAAGGCGTCTGCTAGACCAGAACCGTAGTCGTTGGTCATGTGGATCAGTGCCGGGTTGGTCGCGCCAGCAGCGCCCACCATGTCAGACATGGCGGGACCCTGTATGGCGTCGCTCGGAACGACTCGCCAGAAGCCTGGGTAGGCACTGGCATCGCTCAGACCGGGGTTGGTGCTCGCGTACGAGACCTGCACAACTCCAGCAGCGTTCAGGACCGCGTTAGCGGCCATCGAGGCGCCGGAGCAGGCAGCTCCTGCGACACCGACAACACCCGCGTCCACTAGGGACTGGGCGGCTCCAGAAGCGACATCGCCGCTGCAGCCTGAGTCGGCCTCGACAAGCTCGAAGGTCATGTCAACTCCTACACTCGCAGCCGCAGCATTCAGGTCATCAATCGCCATCTGTGCAGCCACCGTGAAGGGCGGTGCGTAGACGGCGATCGGGCCCGTCAGCGGGTTCAGCAGTCCGATCTTCGTGGTCGTAGAAACAGGAGGTACGAAATCAGGGTTGGCGGCACCCATGTAGTGAGCGGCCAACTCCTCTGCGATTGCGTCTCCGACATCTATGTCGAAGCCCTCCTCGTTCCCATCCGCGTCGAGGTTCTCGAACGGTGGGTAGAACGGGTCGATGCAGAACTCTAGGCTGCCAGACTCCAGCACGCCAGTGAGGGTGCTGCCCTCGGTGGGTGTCGGATACGCCGTAGCGGTGTCAGCATTCCTGTCGTCGGTTAGAACTACAGTGCCCTCGAACCATGCTCCGAAGATGGCGTCATACTGACCACCATCTACAAGCGCGGTTATCGCGACGTTCAGAGCGTCTTCGAGCTCATCAGAGTCCTCGCGAATAGCGAGGCCGAAAGTCTCGTCAGAGAAGGTCGTCATAAGAGCGCCCTCCAATGCGAGCACAGGTGCGTCGCCGAGTGCGTAGTCCGCATCTCCGTTGTTGACTGCGAGGATCACAGAAGGCCAGTCGGTGTAGGCTTGGATAGTAGCGGCAGCCAAATTCTCGTTGGCATATATGTCCGAGGTGGTTCCCGATGCAAGTGCAATCGTAGTTCCAGCCGCGTTCAACTCGCTGACATCAGAGATGACAGCGGCTCCACTAGCTCCAATGACTCCCTGGCTGCTGGTGTAGTAGCCACGGGTGAAATCGACCACTTGGTCTCTCTCATCCGTCTTGGTCATCGCCGAGAGAATAGCATCACACATATCTCCCGCATTCAGGTTGGGGATGATGGGATCCCAGTCCGAGGCCACCCACGCAGCGCTTACGCCAGCTGCGGGTGTCAGGGTCCAGGTTGGGTCGTACGTACACGACCCATCGTCGGATGTCGCATCAGCGTTGTAGTTGTTCGCAGTAGCGTCCATACAACCCATTACGTCTTCCGGTTCATCATCTCCCCCTAGACAACCAGCGAAAGCTGCCGCCAGCATGCTTAGGGTAAGCATCATTGCAATTATTTTCTTGTTTTCCATAGCGTTTCACGCTCCAGTGTCGCCCGCGACCATGTGTACCTGTTATAGATATTCGCGAGTATTACCGTAGGTAAACCGATTGGGGCGTAAAATGTGGAAATATTGCACGATTCGCGGTTTTTCGGGGGCCTGCGCGAGACTAATTGATAGTGAGGATGATGGGGTGCAACCTCCCCCGGAGGAATGTGGGAGGGAAACCGATGGACTACGCATCCAGCGGTGTTGACATCGATGCCGAGGGTCGTGCCGTCGAGAGCCTGATCGGTGCTTTGGGGTCCTCTGTCAGGGCCCCAGGACAGAAGGGCGCTCCCGTGCCTCTCCCAGGGGGCTTCGGGGGCATCGTCGAATTTGGAGATTCTCGGCTGGC
>Ga0208881_1000665_pt1 | contig 12037 bp, 14 predicted proteins | sample Knorr_S23_td_AAI_FD_185610 | JGI IMG/M metagenome (GOLD analysis project Ga0208881, IMG submission 185610) | Marine microbial communities from Southern Atlantic Ocean transect - Knorr_S23_td_AAIW_ad_876m_LV_B (SPAdes) (version 2) | ecosystem: Environmental > Aquatic > Marine > Oceanic | place... | reverse complement strand
CCGCCGTCACCGCCGACACCGTCTCTGACAACTGCGCGTCCGCTTCACCGACATCACCACCGGTGCCACCTCCTTCTCCACCGGCGCCGCCACCGGTGCCGTCATCGACACGCTTGGCTACGGACGTCGCCGCTTCCGATGGCTGAGCGTCTGCTGCGACGGTCGGTCCTGTCTGGTCCTGGGTGGTGTCTGCGTCGAGGGTGCAGGCGCCGGCGGCCAGGAGGAGGGTTAAGGCCACGGAGAGCGCGGGGGCGAGGTGTCGGGGTCGGAGCATGGGGAGGGATCGGTCTTCGACGGGCGGGTCGATCGGCCGGTGGACAGTATGCGGCACATCGTGTGCTTCCGGCGCGGGTGCCCGGAGGGGAAGCGTCAGGTTGCGTAGCCTCGGCGACGTGCCAGCGCCCGACGAACCCATCGACGACGACGTGGCCACCGACCGTGGGGACGAGGTCGAGCCGGCTACCGCCCCCGAACGCAGGTTGGCGGAACCGGGAACGGAGGTCTCCGACGACCTCAGGGACCGCCGCACGGGCTTCTTTCGCGAGAGCGATTCGACGACCTCTCCGATTGCCGACCTCCCGGCACAGACCGGGGGTCGATGGAGCGAGCTGGAGGCCGACCGGCAGATCCGGGCCTTCCTGGTCGCCCTGTCGGGGGACCGGAAGTTGGTCCACCGCAGCGAGCCGGTTGAGCTCCTGCGCGAGAATGACCTGCTGCTGCTCTTCGGACCCGAGGAGGAGGAGGCCTTCGCCACCCTGGCCCTACGGTTTCCGGAGGAGACGGTCACCCGCTGGGCCACGCTGCTGAGCGGTGGAGATCGCAGCGAGGCCTTCGGGCCCCGTTCCCGCTCGGAGCGGCGGGACGAGGCCGCCATCGTCCGCTCGTTGCACGTAGGTCTCCGGAACCGGGTGCTGGGAGCCTTGCTGTTCGCTCTGCTCATCGTCGGCGTGGTGGCCCTGGCCCGCGGCCTGCTGGCCTCCGATTCGATCGACCGGTCGGATCGGGCCCTCCGCTTCTCGTCGACGGTCACCGCCTCGGAGGCCGATGACCCCGCCGGCGCCATTTCCGGGGGAGCGCCGGTAGCGGAACCGGCGCTGGTGGGTACCGCCGACCGCGTGGTGGCGGTGCTGCGTGGGGACGGAGATCCTGCCGACCGGATCCGCCTCGAGGTCCCCGCGGCGGAACTTCCGATCCCGGTCGGAGCGTTGGCGGGAACCGTCTTCGAGCATGGAGGCGGCCAGGTGGCGCTCCTGGGTCCAGCCGATTGGTGGGCCGGGGCGTGTGTCCGGGTCGTCGTGGCCACCGAACTCCTCCGTCCGCTGGACGTCGTGATCCACGAGGCGACCTACGGGGCGTGTCCACCGGATCTGGTCGGCAGGATGGCCCGTGTCACCTGCATCGGTCGGCGGGTGCTGATCCTGGCGGTGGACATTCCGCAAGGCGAGGTTCCGCTGATCGAAGGCGGCACAGGCTGGGCCGAGACGATTCGGTTCGGGCTGGAGACCGCAACGGGCCCGGCGTCTCGCTGGGAGACCCTGGCCGTGAGGGGATCGATCGCCGTGGCGGATGCCGGGGCCTCGGTGGCCGTGCCCACGTTCGGCGGTGCATCCGGCGACGTCGTCACCGTGGACATGGGAGTGCGGGGGAGCGGATCGTCCCTAGGGGACTGCACCCTGACCTGATCGCACGGGCCCGCGGCCGAGCCGGGACGGCACGGCCGGTACGGTGAGGGCATGTGCGGTCGGGTGGTGACGACATCGTCGCCCGAGGAACTCAGCGAGTATGTGGGTGCGGACGCCATCGTCGATGTCCTGGACGGTCCGGACCACAACGTGCCACCGTCCGGCAGGTTGCCGCTCGTGTGGGTCGACGTGGCCGAGGGTCCGACCCGGATGCTCGGAACGGCCCGCTGGGGCCTGGTCCCCCGATGGGCGAAGGATTCGTCAATCGGCGATCGGCTGTTCAACGCACGAGCCGAGACGGTGGCCGAGAAGCCCTCCTTCCGGGCCGCCTTCCGGAATCAGAGGTGCCTGATCCCCGTGGACGGCTTCTACGAGTGGGGGCCGGGTCCAGGCGGATCCCCAAAGCAGCCCTGGTTCGTGCACCGGGTGGACGGGGCACCGCTGACCATGGCCGGCCTCTGGGAGGGGAGGGTGGGGGACGACGGCGCGTTGCTCCGCACGTGTACCGTGATCACCGTGCCGGCCAACGCCGACCTGGCTCCCGTCCACCACCGGATGCCGGCGCTGCTGCCGCCGGGCGACTGGGCCGACTGGCTGGATCCGACGACCCCGGACCGCTGCAGGATTGAGGCCCTCCTGGCATCGGCACCCGAGGGGCTGCTGGAGCGCCATCCGGTCGACCGCCGGGTGAACGACGCCCGGCGAAAGGGCGAAGACCTGATCCAGGCGGTTCACGAGGGTCGGGACTCCGGCCCCCACGAGGACCGGAAGGCCCTTTGGTGAGGGCCGTTCCCACCCTTGAGCGCACCGCCCAGTCGTTGGAGCGGACCGGCGAGACCGTGGTGACAAAGGTGGTCTCGATCAGGCGCCGCCTCGACATCGTCATGCTCCGGTGGCAGGCCCGCATGGACTCCCGGGCCTGGGATCGCAGCCTGCCGTGGCTCACCGCCGTGGTCCTGGCGACCATCCTGTCACTGCTGGCCCTGGCCCGGAGCCACGACCTGGGCATCGGCTACCAGGTGGGCCACTACCTCCAGGCGACGGACCTCATGGATCGGGGCTTCGAACCGGTGGTCAGCGACCTGGGGTACAACCTGTTCGCCGACCAGGGTGCCTGGGCCTTCTGGCCGATGGCCTGGGCCCTGAGGGCGTTCCCGGTTGCAGGGACCCTCCTGGTCGTCCAGTCAGTGGCCCTGGCGTTGGGGGTGGTGCCGATCTGGCGGATCGCCCGAGGCCCGGCCAATCTGCGCATCGGAGCAGCTGCGGCCCTGATGACGGCATACGCACTGCATCCGTCGATCCACAACCTGAACCTCGCCGGATTCCATCCGGAGGCCATGGCGATACCTGCTCTGATGGCCGCCTACCTCGCTGCCCAGAAGGGCCGGTGGCGGCTGGTGGCTGTGCTGGTCCTACTGGTGGTCAGCACCCGGTCCGACCTGGGCCTCGCCGTGGTGGCCCTCGGGCTGCTCATGGTCGGTGAGAACAACCGGACCGCCGGATGGTCGCTCGCCACCTTCGGCCTGACCTGGTTCCTGGTCATGTCGTTCGTGGTGCAGCCCGTGGTCGGCGATGGCGGCTATCCGCACCTCGACGCCTTCGCCCACTACGGGACCGGTGTGGTCGGAATCGTCCTCGGCATGCTCAGCGACCCACTTGGCCTGATCGGCGACCTGTTCGGTCGGGACGGCTTCGACAAGGTGCTCCTGATGCTGGCACCGGTGCTGTTCCTGCCCCTGGTGAGACCCCGCTACCTGGTGCCCGTGCTGCCGCTCTTGGCGTTGTACCTGATCGCAGACGTGCCCGATGCCGGCTTCGGCAACCCACAGCAGGACGTGCCCGCCCTGGCCTTCGTGTTCATCGCCGCCACCTATGCACTGATGCGGATCGGGACTCCTGGGGTGAGTCGGATCCTGGTGGACCGCCGGGTGCTGAGCGTCCTGGTCCTCACCGCAGTGGTGTTCTTCGTCCGGGACGCCGCCTCGTCGCCCTACGAGGAGCCGTGGGAGTGGGGGCATCGCTCGCCTGTCGACGTGGCCAGGGTGTCGGCGTCCATCCTGATCGGAGACGACGCGAGGGTTATCGTTCCCGCCGAGGTCTACCCGTTGGTGGCCGACCGTGACGACGCCCAGGTGCTGCGTGCCACGCAGGGCTTTCTGCCCGACCTGGACTGGCCGGAACGGTTCGATGCCGTGGTGGTGGACGTGGAGTCCATGGGCTGGACGGCTTCGGAGGCACGCATGTTCGAGAGCCGGCTGATCCTGATGGAGTTCCGCAAACGCTTGGACCGCGACGGCGTACGACTCTGGGTGAGGCGGCCGGGCGCCTGACGGTCGACACGGCCGGCTGGTGGTCAGGTCACCTCGGGGTGGCCGGCGGCCAGGAGCACGGCCCGGAGTTCCTCGGCCACCGCGTCCAGGTCGCCAGGATCGGCGTCATCGTCAGCTTGGCCGAAGTCGAGGTGGTCCATGTGGTCGATCGGCACCACGTGGAGGTGCGTGTGGGGGACCTCGAATCCGGCGATGATGAGGCCGATGCGCTCCGGGGCGAAGGCGACCATCTGGGCGCGGCCGATGGCGTGCGCCACGCGGGTGCAATGCGTGGCGACCTCAGGGGGTAGGTCGGTCCAGCGGTCCACCTCGACGATCGGGATTACCAGGACGTGGCCCCTGTTCAACGGGCGGATGTCGAGCATGGCGATGCAGGTCGTGTCGCTCCAGATGATCCGGCCGGGAATCTCGCCGGCGATGATGCGGGTGAAGATCGAGGCCATGGGAGCTCCTGGTGGAATCGTTCCGTGGCCGGCTGGGGCACGACCGGGACGGATCGTAGGCTGCGCCCGATGGGATGGGATACAGGGGCGGGCCCGGCTTCGTCCAGGACTGGGTGGGACGGCGTGTGGACGCTGCCGAACCTGATCACCCTGACGCGACTGGGATGCATTCCATGGTTCCTGTGGCTCCTGTTCGACGCCGGGAACCGGACCGATGCTGCGCTGCTCCTCGGCGCACTCGGCGCGACCGATTGGGTGGACGGCTGGATTGCCCGGCGATTCGACCAGGTCTCCGAGGTGGGAAAGTTGCTGGATCCGACCGCCGACAGGCTCCTCCTGGTGGTGGCGCTCGTGGCGATGGTGGTGGACGGTTCGATCCCCACCTGGTTCGCGGTGTCGGTGCTCGTCCGCGAGGTGCTCATCGGCCTGGTCGCCCTGGTCCTGCTGGCCCTGGGAGCGCGTCGGATAGACGTGACCTGGTGGGGGAAGACCGGCACGTTCGCCCTGCTGTGGGCCGTGCCGTGTTTTCTGGCGGGGGAGTCCACCGCCTTCGCCCACGAGGCCTTCGCCGTGGCTGCCTGGGTGTTCGGCCTGCCCGGGCTCGCGATTTCCTGGGTGGCGGCCTGGTTGTACGTCCCGGCAGCGCGCGTTGCGCTGCAGCAGGGGCGATCCGGGCGGTGACCGGAGAGGACGTCGGTTCATTGTGCCGCCGGATCGGGTCGGTCCAAGTAGGTTCGGGCCATGAACGTTCCGGCTGACCTCCTCTACTCGACGGACCACGAGTGGGTCCGAGACCGAGTTGACGGCCGGATCCGCATCGGGATCACCGACTACGCGCAGGATGCCCTGGGTGACGTGGTTTTCGTGGAGGTGCCGGTCGTCGGCTCCTCGATCGCAGCCGGGTCTGTGTTCGGCGAGGTCGAGTCGACGAAGTCGGTGTCCGAGCTGTTCGCCCCGGTAGACGGCGAGGTGGTGGCCGTCAACGAGGACCTGGAGACGGCCCCGGAAAAGGTGAACGAGGATCCGTACGGAGACGGTTGGATCTGCGAGATGGACACCGATGGTTCGGCGACCGGCGACCTACTCGACGCGGCTGCCTACCAGGCCCTGATCGGGGGGTGAGCGTTGACCGTCCAATGTCCGGACTGCGGTCGCCCGGAGCAGGCTGACGCGCGCTTCTGCGGGTCCTGTGGAGCGGGGCTCAGGTCGTCCGTCGACGAGGTGACCGATGCCTTCGACCCGGTGGAGGAGATACCGCACGAGGAGGATCGGGAGCTGTTCCCGGCGGAGTGTGGGCTGTTCGTGGTGGAGTCCGGCCCGAAGGCCGGGTCCCGCTACGGGCTGGAGGCAGCGGTGACCACCATCGGTCGCCACGGTGGAGCCGACATCCTCCTGGACGACGTGACCGTCTCTCGACGGCACGTGGAGGTGGAGAGGATCGGCGACCGTTACGTCGTGCGGGACGTCGGATCGCTGAACGGCACTTACCTGAACCGGCGCCGTATCGAGACCTGCGAGCTGGGAGACGGCGACGAGTTGCAGATCGGGCGCTTCAAGCTGGTGTTTTTCCACGGCACCGGGGACTGAGGGAAGGTGGCTGCCGGCGACGCGGACCCCGGGGGTCCTACGCTGAGTGGATCCATGAACATCGGTGAGGTCCTTACCCGGCTGGAGGCGGAGTTCCCCGACGTGACGGTCTCCAAGATCCGGTACCTGGAATCACGCGGACTGCTGGAGCCGGAACGCTCCCCGGCGGGCTACAGGCGGTTCTCCGTCGACGACGTCGACCGCCTCACATGGATCCTGCGCCAGCAGCGTGAGCACTTCCTGCCGCTGAAGGTGATCCGGTCCATGCTCCTGGATGGGGTCGACGTGACGGCCGTCGAACCGCCGGAGCCGTCCCGGGTGCAGCCATTCCGGGAGCGCGCCCGGTCGGGCGACCTCGGTTCCGTGAGCGTAAGCCTGGACGAGTTGGCCACTACGACCGGCCTCGACGTCGAGGCCGTGGTCGAGTTGGAGAGGCTGGGACTGCTCGAGGGCCGCGAAGCCGGACGGACGGTGGTCTACGACGGCGACGCCCTCCTGGTGGCTAGGGTTGCGGCCCGTTTCGTGGAGCACGGCTTCGACGTCCGCCACTTGCGCATGTACCTGGTGGCCGCCCAACGCGAGGCGGGAATCCTGGAGCAGGTCCTGCAACCGCTGCAGCGCAAGGGCGACGGCCGATCCCGGAGCGAGGCCCGACACCTGCTCGACGAGCTGGCCGATGCGGGCGCAGCGCTTCACGACTTGCTGCTCCGCCGGTCGCTCGGCCCCTTCGCCTGATGGTCGTGCCGAAGCCGTACAGGGACGCGTCGGTCATAGCCGACCGGGTGGCCGGTCTGGCCACCGAACTGGACGAGGTGCTGGAACCCGGAGCGGTCATGGTGGGGGTGCTGAAGGGCTGCCTGCCGTTCATGGCGGACCTGGTCCGACTGCTGGCCACACCGGTCGAGGTCGACTTCCTCGCCCTCAGTGCGTTTGCCCCCGACAGCGGCAGGGTACGCCTGACCAGTGACCTGTCGGTCGACGTGGAGGGTCGGCAGGTGGTCCTGGTCGAGGGCGTGGTCGACACGGGCTTCCGCCTGGACTACCTGCGACGGCATGTCAGCGACCACGGGCCGTCAGAACTGCGCGTCTGCACCCTCTTCGACCGTGCGGACCGCCGGGTCCTGCCCGTGGTCATCGACCACACCGGCTTCGTCACCGACGCCTCCTACCTGGTGGGGTTCGGCCTGGACCATCGGGGAGAGTTCCGCAACCTCCCCGGCGTGGTCGAGGTGGACCTAGCCGACCTGGATCGGGCGGATCCGGCGTTCGTGGAGGACGTCCGGAGGGCCGGGTGGTCTGGGGCCCGGCACTAGGGTTTCGGCGTGCGCCATCATCCCAGCAGCCGGGGTAGCCGATGATCGAGATGGAGATCGTGGGGGTCCAGGAGGTCCTGCCGTCCAGCGTGCCGGTGGTGCTCCTCCGTGAGGCGGATGGTGAGCGCCTGCTGCCGATCTTCATAGGGATGCCGGAGGCGACGGCCATCGGCCTGGCGCTGGCCGGCCAGGATCCACCGCGGCCGATGACCCACGACCTGATGGCCACCCTGCTGGCCACCTTCTCGGCAACCCTCGAACGGGTGGTGGTCACAGAACTCCGCGACCGGACCTTCTTCGCCGAGATGTACCTGCGGGGCCCGGCCGGCGTCGAGGTGGTGTCGGCTCGCCCCTCGGATGCGATTGCCCTGGCGGTGCGCACTGGCACATCGGTTTTCGCCGCCGAGGACGTGGTCGACCAGGCGGGCTACCTGCCCCCTCCGACCGACGAGCCGGTGGCCGAGGCCCAGGTGGAGGAGTTCCGGGCGTTCCTGGACTCGGTGGAGCCGGAGGACTTCGAGGGTTGAGCCTTCGGGTCGCGCTCAGCGTGTTTGGCTGGCCACTCGGGGCGCGAAATCCTTGACCAGGGGTGCGCCGGCCCGTACGCTGAGGGTCGAAGTAACAGGGCTGTAGTTCCACTCCTGTGGTGCTGGGTCCATGCTCCGGAACCACCGGATCCGAGACGAGGGAGACGTCCCATGGCCACCGAAGCGTCCGACCAGGGATATCCGGGCAGGCGGGCCGCCGAGATCGCCGGGATCACCTACCGCCAGCTCGACTACTGGGACCGGACGGATCTTGTGAGGCCGTCACTGGCCCGTGCCACCGGAAGCGGCAGCAGGCGCCGCTACTCCTACCGGGACCTGCTCGAGCTGCGGGCTGTGAAGTCCCTGCTGGACGCTGGGATCCGCCTGGAGCTAGTGCGGGAGGTGTTCACATACCTCACGCAGCACCTGGATGAGGACGTGACCAGGGTCAACCTGGTCATCAGTGGCTCGTCGGTGATGGTGCGCACCGGCGAGGATGAGATCGTGGACCTGATCCGCCACGGGCAGGGCGTGCTCAACATCCTCCCCCTGGCCGGGGTCAGGGACCAGGTGGACGCCAGGATCGTGGAGTTGTACCCGGAGGGCCGGAAGGCCACCGAGGCTGTCCCGACGGCCAGGGCCGTCGAGAAGTAGTCGCCGGATCGGCCCCATCGACGCTATGGAACGGTCGGGTGGCGGAGAGGTGACAGCCCTGCGACCCTGCCGTACCGATCCGTCGCCCGACCGGCCCGTGTTCTCGCACGAGTCCGAGCACCGGATCGCCGACCTCCTGGACTTCTACGACATCGCTTGGGAGTACGAGCCCCGCACGTTCGTGCTGGAGTCCGACCCCGATGGCAGCCCCCGCGTCGCCTTCACCCCGGACTTCTACCTCCCGGACCACGACCTGTACCTGGAGGTCACGACGCTGCGCCAGTCCCTGGTGACCCGCAAGAACCGCAAGGTGCGACTGCTGCGCGAGCGGCACCCGGGAGTGAGGGTCCGGATTCTCTACCGGCGGGACCTGGATCGCCTGCTGGTCACCCACGCTGCCTGACCGCCGTTACCTACGGCTCCCCCTGATCCGGCCAAACCGGCCAAACGCACACCCACCTGTACCCTGACCGTCGGTGGTCGACCGGGTTTCGCACCGCCGCCATCACCATGGCCTTCCTGACCCTGGAACTGGTTCCCGGCGACGTGGTGGCCCTGGACCAGCGAGGAACCGAGGTCGCCGCCATCGTGGTGGCTCTACCCTTCGTCAGGGGCTGACCCCGACCTTCCGGCGGTCAGTCCAGCAGGTCGGGCTGGTCCCGCAGGACCTGGTCGAACATGGGCTGGGCGCTGAACCAGCTGGCGAAGTCGCCGGCAATCTGGCGGTGGGTCATCGCAGCGGTCTCGTTGTCCATGAGCACCGGTTCACCGGCGGCCTCGGCCAGCAACTGGGCCTGGCAGGACCGCTCCATGGTGACAAAGAGCCATGTGGCGGCATCCACGCTGGCGCCGACGGTGAGGAGGCCGTGGTTCCGCAGGATCGCGGCACTCCTGTCGCCCAGGGCGTAGGCGACCCGCTTTCCCTCCTCAGGGTCGTTGACCACGCCCGTGTAGTCGTCGAACAGCACGTGGTCGCCGTAGAAGATGCAACTGTCCTGGGTGATCGGATCCAGCATCCGTCCCAACGACGACCAGGCCTTGCCGTACAGGGAGTGTGAGTGGGCGGCGGCGATCACGTCGGGTCGGGCCATGTGGAGCCCGGAGTGGATTGCGAAGGCGGCCTGGTTGACGGCGAAGTCGCCGTGGACGATCTCGCCGGTGTGGCTGACCAGCAAGAGGTCGGAGACCCGGATGTGGCTGAACGGGGTCCCGAAGGGGTTCACCCAGAAGCAGTCGGTGTGCTCAGGGTCGCGCACCGTGATGTGGCCGGCCACCCCCTCGCTGAACCCGAAGCGTCCGAAGATCCGGAAGGCGGCGGCCAGGCGTTCCTTGCGGTGCCGTCGTTCGGACTCGAGGTCGTCGAAGGTTGGGATGTCGTACGGAATGGGCTTGTCGGAGCGGATCGCCGGGTTGTTCTCTGGTTGGGTCACTGGTGCCTCCGGATTACCGGTGCGTCGATGGGGGCAGTGTAGGGGGCGGCAACGGGACGGGCCGAGGTGGAGGTCGCCCTCAGCGGTCGAGGACGTCGACGGCCTGCTGGCGCAACCAGTGATCTGCCAGGGTCACGAGCGCCATGGCCTCTACCATGGGCACGGCACGCGGCAGGACGCACGGATCGTGGCGACCCCTCGCCTCCAGGACCACCGCCTCGTTCTCAGTGGTCACAGTGTCCTGGGCCGACGAGACGGTGGCGGTGGGCTTGAAGGCCACCCGGAAGTGGACGTCGGCGCCGTTGGAGATGCCTCCCTGGACGCCACCAGAGCGGTTCGAGGTGGTGCGGGGGCCGTCGGGGCCGGGTACGAACGGGTCGTTGTGCTCCCTGCCGGTCATGGCGACGGCATCGAAGCCACTGCCGACGTCGAAGCCCTTGGCGGCGGGCAGCGAGAGCATCCCCTTGGCCAGGTCGGCCTCCAGGCGATCGAATACCGGGACGCCCAGTCCCGCCGGCATGCCACGTGCAACACAGGTCACGATCCCACCCAGGGAGTCTCCGTCCCTACGGGCCGTCTCAATGGCCGTCGTCATGGCCGCGGCGGCGACCGGGTCGGGACACCGGGTGGGGTCGGCCTCCACGTCGCCGACCGTCACGGCGTCAGGAGCCACGTCGGCGGTGATGTCGTGCACGCGCGACACCCAGGCCAGGACCTGGATCCCGGCGACCTCGGTCAGGAGCCGTCGGGCTATGGCGCCGGCGGCCACCCGGCCGATGGTCTCCCGGGCACTGGAGCGTCCGCCACCCCGCCAGTCCCTGTGTCCGTACTTTGCCTCGTAGGTGAAGTCTGCGTGGGAGGGCCGGTAGAGGTCGCGCAGGTGGTCGTAGGCGCCCGGACGGGCGTCGTCGTTGCGGACCAGTACGGCGATGGGTCCGCCGGTCGTCAGGCCCTCGAAGACACCGGACAGGATCTCTGCCCTGTCGGCTTCGTCGCGCTGCGTGGTGAGGCGGCTCTGACCCGGGCGACGGCGGTCCAGGTCGGCCTGCAGGTCGTCGGCGGTGAGGGGCAGGCGCGGTGGGCAGCCGTCCACCACGACGCCGATCCCCGCGCCGTGGCTCTCGCCCCACGTGGTGAGGCGGAAGGTGTGTCCGAAGGTGTTGCCCACGTCGGTCGAGCATAGGGCTGCTCCGGGTCCCGATCAGTGGAGGTTCCTCCCGGGAAGCCGATGGGAGGCACAGCCGGTGGGATCGGTACCATCGCCGCCCGTGGGCGGCATCGACGGGCTACTCAACCTGGCCACCGCATGGGAAGCGGTTTCCGACGAGGTCGGCGACCGTCCGGCGATCTCGGCAGCCGGCAGGCGCCTGTCGTGGTCCGAGTTTGACGACCGGGCGGCCCGCCTGGCGGCGACGATGGTCGCGCACGGCCTGGGTCCTGGTTCCAAGGTGGCGCTGTACCTGTACAACGGGCACGAGTACCCCGAGGCTCAGTACGCGGCCTTCAAGGTCCGGGGTGTCCCGGCCAACGTGAACTACCGCTATACGGGCGACGAGCTGGCATACATCCTGGACAACTCGGACGCCGAGGCGGTCTTCTTCGACCACACCCTGGCCGACCAGGTGGCGGCGGTCCGGGAGCGGTGTCCGGCACTGCGCCTCGCCGTACAGGTGGGTGGCGACCAGTTGCCCGACTGGGCGGTCGGCCACGAGGTGGCCGCGTCGGCCGACCCCATGCCCCGTATCGGGCGTTCGGGGTCAGACCTCTGGTTCCTCTACACAGGTGGGACGACCGGTATGCCCAAGGCCGTCATGTGGGACCACACCAACCTCCTCGGGACCATGGAGGCCACCTTTAGGCCCTTCGGCGTGCCGGTGCCGTCCACTCCCGCCGAGGTGGCGGCGACGGCCCGACGCATCGCCGATGCCGGATCGGAGATCCGGCAACTCTGCGCCGCTCCGCTGATGCACGGCACCTCCGGGCTACCCGGCCTGGCCACGCTCAGCCACGGTGGGATGCTCTCCACCCTGGAGTCCCGTACGTTCGACGCCGACGAACTGTGGCGGATCGT
>Ga0208881_1000661_pt1 | contig 12062 bp, 11 predicted proteins | sample Knorr_S23_td_AAI_FD_185610 | JGI IMG/M metagenome (GOLD analysis project Ga0208881, IMG submission 185610) | Marine microbial communities from Southern Atlantic Ocean transect - Knorr_S23_td_AAIW_ad_876m_LV_B (SPAdes) (version 2) | ecosystem: Environmental > Aquatic > Marine > Oceanic | place... | reverse complement strand
AGAGAAAAATAAGAAAACCAATCAGGGAGGTTCTTATAGAGCTAAGATTGCAAAGAAGTATAAGAAGTCTAAAACTAAGGGTGATATTGTAGCGAATAGGCGTAGTAAGAAGAAACGTAAGTAAAATGGCACTTAACATTGTTCTTTTTGAGCCGGAAATCCCTAATAACACCGGGAATATTGGCCGTTTAAGCTTAGCTTCAGGTTCCAATTTACATTTGGTGAAACCTTTTGGTTTTGAGATAGACGATTCGCGACTTAAGCGCGCAGGATTAGATTACTGGCAGCATCTCTCCCTTTTCATTTATGATAGTATAGAAGATTTTTACATTAGGAATGAAGGTAAAAAAATGGTCTACTTTTCCAGTCATGGAAAAAAAGATTACTGGTCGGTAGATTATGCAGATGATCTATTTCTCATTTTTGGAAAAGAGTCTAAAGGACTCCCTAAACATATTCTCGATGAAAACGCTGAAAAAGTGTATAAAATCCCTCTTTTCAGTGAACAGGTTCGAAGCATAAATCTTGCCAATGCCGTGGGTATTGTTGTATACGAGGGCATTAGAAACATTAGATAAGTCTAAACATTTTGTTTGTGAGAATTGTAAATCTATCCAGACGCTTTTAAAGCCATTTTTGTGGGCAAAATAATATTCATAAATCCATTCAGATGCGTTGTTGTTTTAGAATTTTCACATACCTAGCTATTATTGTGCATTATTAGTTTAAGCTCTTCACTTGTTTGGTCAAGGTAACTGCTTGTTTGTTTTACTCTGTTTTTTCTAAGGTGATAAATCTCACTTGCATCCTCAAGCATTTTTTTCATATCCTGAAATATATAAGGTTTTCTAACATATTGATAAATTTGCCCTTGATTAATAGCATTAATTACTACCTCTATTTCAGTGATTGCAGTCAAGAGAATTCTTATCGGATCGGGAAAATGCTTAACGATGGAGGTGAAAAACTCTACACCCGTAGTTTCGGGCATACGTTGATCTGAAATGATTATATGTATCTCATTATCCCTAATCATATCTCTTGCTTCTTTAGGGCAATTTGTGATGAAGACCTTAAAATAGGGACTGTAAATCGTCTGAAAAGTTTCTAACATAACTTCATCGTCATCCAAATAAACAACACTTATTGTGTTGTCATTTAAAGTCCTTTTATCCTTCTTGTTTTTTGACTTATTTCCATGTTGTTTTCGTCGAGCATATTATTTTTATTTCTTGTTTTTTATGTCTAAATACTTGTTCATGACAATGCGTGCAAATTTAAATAAATATACACCTATATCAATAAAATAACATAGTAAAATTACCATCTATAATTACGGTTAAATATATCGTTCAAGATGTTTTATTATTCCCATTTTTGTTTCTATAGATAGATTTAATATTCAATCAGTTAAGGGAATATCATCTAGTAGTTATCGTTTTTCTTTCCTTAAAAAATAGACTTCAGCGGCATTTTTAATCATTAGCTTCATCTCTTCAGGTGTGAAGGGTTTGGACATATGCCTGTAAATAATATTAGAATCAATAGCACGAATCATAGAACTGACATCTGAATAACCTGTTAATAAAATTCTTATAGGATTAGGATGTTTATCGATAATTGAAGAAAAAAAATCCAAACCAGTAATATCTGGCATTTGTTGATCTGCAATGATGATATGAATAGTGTTTGTTTTAATAATTTCTGTCGCTTCAGCAGCACTATTGGTCGCGAAAATGTTGAAATCAAAACGATGTATAGACTCGTAACTATCTAATAAATCTTTATCATCATCAAGATACAACACATTTAACTCTTTTAATAAATCTTTTTCTACAGGATAATTTTCTCCCGGTTTGGATACACTCTGGTTACCTTCATATCTTATCCCCAGATGTTTTTTTGAATTTTTTTCTAAACTCTCACCCAAACTGCTATTAACTTTGTTTTCATAATTTACCACGATCAATCTTACTTTATTTGATTAATAAACATGTATTAGCAATATACATACAATTTAATTACTTCATAAATATATGAATTATTAAATATATTTTATAGTTTTGATGAAAATATTCACACACAAGTCCGTGTTCAGTCTCTGTTTGGTATTTGTTTAGTGCGTTTATTTACTCTAGGTATTGTTTTGTGCCTAGGGGTATTTATGGAAAATTATGAATGAGTTGTTGGGTAGGATTAACCTTAGTTAAATCTTTTAACTGAATGGATTACAGATTTTTTTGTCTGCGTTTTGATGATTGATTTTAGTAGTAGTTTTCCGCTTGTTGGACAATTTAATTAGATTGGTAGATGGAACAAAAAGAAAATCGTGGTGAGTATGTTAAGTCACAAGTATTAGATACTGAAAACCGAATTTTAGAGTTAGAGACTTCTTTACTCTATTTTAGTAAGGCTAATTCAGAAATTGTTCACAATCTAAATAGTTCTTCTCACAAATTACTAAGCTATTCGTACATACTTGGTAGAAATATTGACTATTTCGAACATTTAATCAATATGTATCAAGAATTAAGTTCGAAAGAAGTAGATTCAAAAATTAAAGAAATCAAACAATTTAAGGATGGTGTTACAATCGAATCTATTAAGAAACTTTCTATTGAAGCTGTTAAATCCATTGAATTTTCTGTCAAACAAATTCATAAAGATTCTAATGAGCTTCATCTTTTATCCAGAGAAATAAGTAAAGTAATCTAAGTGAGTTAACGTTAAAGGTTACCTACAAAAAAGATTGAAGTGAAATCATATAAACTAGACTAATCTATAGCCGACTTTATTGAGCTTTATTTTTAATCAGATTCATTTTTCATTCTTTTATATTTAATTTTTCACCAGCACTATTGGGATTGAACTTTTCTTATCAACAATAGACATTTTTCATGAGTAAAAAACTACATTTACTCTTGTTGATTTAAAAGCCTAGTATTGCCTGTATGTATCTGATTTATGACACCGAGACCACCGGATTACCGAAGAATTTTTCTGCACCTGTAAGTGATTCCGAAAATTGGCCTCGTTTGGTGCAGATTGCCTGGCAATTGCACAACGACATGGGTGAGCTTATAGAAGTTAAAAACTTTATTGTTCGTCCTGAGGGTTTTACAATTCCATATAATGCAGAGAAAATTCATGGGATATCTACTAAAAGAGCTTTAGAACAAGGGGTAGATCTAAGTTTTGTCCTTCAGGAGTTTAATAAGGCAATAGCACAGTCAAAATTTATTGTAGGGCATAACATTGTATTTGACATCAACATTATGGGAGCTGAGTTCTATAGGACTCAAATTGAAACCTCCCTGATGGATGAAAAAACCATCGACACCAAAGAAGAAGGAACTGATTTTTGTGCCATTCCAGGGGGTAGAGGCGGTAAGTTTAAATGGCCTACACTTACCGAACTTCATACGAAACTCTTTAATGAAGGATTTAGTGAAGCCCATAATGCCTCTGCGGATGTAGAAGCTACCACTCGTTGTTTTCTCGAATTAATTCGTTTGCGAGTGATTAATTACCAACGCTTAGGGTTTATCGATGATTACAACAAAAGATATTCGGAGCATAACCCACATCCTTTTGAGCTTTTAGGTCTAAACATTGAACCTTATGCACCTTTAGATACTGCAAAAGTAACACAGGAAAATGAGGAAGTAGTCTCTTCGGTAGAAGTAGCTAGTACTTCTGAAATGCAAGACCTATCGTTCTCGCATTTACATTGTCATTCTTCTTATTCTGTATTACAAGCTTCCTGTGATATTCCGGACATCATTGCAAAAGCAAAAGCCTACAAGATGCCTGCTGCAGCCTTAACAGATACCGGGAATATGTACGCTGCGTATAAGTTTGTACGAGAAGCAATAAAGAATGACATAAAACCGATTTTGGGTTGTGAGTTATACCTTACTGCCGACCACAAGATCAGAAAATTTACCAAAGAAAATCCCGATCGTCGCTCTACCGTAGTTTTCTTAGCAAAACACAGAGTAGGATATCATAATCTTGCCAAGTTGAGTTCCCAAGCTTTTATTGACGGGCTTTATGCAGGTTGCCCTCGTATTGATAAAGAACTTTTACTTCAATATAAAGAAGGCCTAATTGCTACTACGGGAGGACTGACAGCTGAAATTCCAAACCTTATATTAAATGTTGGCGAAAGCCAGGCAGAAGAAGCTTTTAAATGGTGGCATCAAACGTTTGGTGATGATTTTTATGTGGAACTTATTCGTCATGGTTTAGATGAAGAGGAGCATGTAAATCAGGTGCTTTTAACTTTTGCTCGAAAATATGGGGTGAAGTATTTTGCATCGAACAATGTGTATTACATCGACAAAGAAGATGCCATATCACATGATATTCTTCTTTGTGTAAAAGATGGTGTGCTCAAAGAAACACCCATAGGCAGAGGAAGAGGATTCCGTTTTGGGTTCCCGAACGATGAATTTTATTTTAAGTCTCAGGATGAGATGAAGGAGCTGTTTAAAGACCTACCTGAATCTATTGCAACCACTCAAGAGATTGTAGATAAAATTGAAGTTTACGACTTGAAAAGAGATGTTTTACTTCCTGCATTTGATATTCCTGAAGAATTTGTTGATCCGGAGGATGAAAAAGACGGGGGTAAACGTGGCGAGAATAATTATTTAAGACATTTAACCTACGTCGGTGCCAAAAAGCGCTATACAGAAATAACAGATGAAATTCGTGAGCGTCTTGATTTTGAATTGTTGACCATTGAAAAAACGGGTTATCCCGGGTACTTCCTTATTGTACAGGATTTCACTACCGAGGCACATAATCTTGGTGTTTCTGTAGGGCCGGGGAGGGGTTCTGCTGCCGGTTCTGCTGTTGCTTACTGTACGGGTATCACCAATGTAGATCCAATCGCTTACGACTTACTTTTTGAGCGTTTTCTAAATCCCGATCGTGTATCATTACCTGATATTGATATTGATTTTGATGATGAAGGACGAGGAAAGATTATCGACTTTGTCCTTCAAAAATACGGTGAGAGTCAGGTAGCACAAATTATTACCTACGGAACCATGGCTGCAAAGTCATCTATTAGAGATGCTGCGCGAGTATTAAATTTACCTTTACACGAAGCAGACCGAATAGCCAAGCTTGTTCCGGACATATCCCTGCATAAACTATTTAATTTACCGGAAGAAAAGCTAAAAGAAAAACTCAATGCCGACCAAATGCAAATGGCGGCACAGTTAAAAAGTATAGCTAAAGGATCTGATCTGTCAGCAGACACTTTAAATCAGGCTATAGCCATAGAAGGATCTGTTCGTAATATCGGTATTCATGCTTGTGGGGTAATTATTACGCCAAGTGATATTCGCGAACACGTTCCCATGGCAACTGCAAAAGATTCGTCCTTGTTGGTAACCCAATTCGACAACTCAGTCGTTGAGGATGCAGGCCTTCTAAAGATGGACTTTTTGGGCTTAAAGACGCTAAGTATCATTAAGGATGCGATCGCTCTAATTAAGGAAAAACACGATGTAATTATTGATCCCGACGAAATACCTCTTGATGATGAGCTTACCTATGAGCTTTATCAAAAAGGGTCAACCAATGGAACTTTTCAGTTTGAATCGCCGGGAATGCAGAAGCACCTGCGTGCTTTAAAACCCGATAAGTTTGCAGATCTCATTGCGATGAACGCACTTTATCGTCCCGGACCACTTGAATATATTCCAAACTTTATTGCGCGTAAACACGGTAGAGAAGAAATTACATACGACTTAGAGGGTATGGAAGATTATCTTGCGGAGACCTATGGTATTACCGTATACCAGGAGCAGGTAATGTTACTTTCTCAGAAATTAGCCGGATTCTCCAAAGGTGATGCCGATATGCTTCGTAAGGCGATGGGTAAGAAAATTTTCTCTTTGCTGGAAAAGATGAAACCCCAATTTATTGACGGTTGTACCGAGCGTAATCATGACCCTGAGGTTGCTGAGAAGGTTTGGAAAGACTGGGAAGCTTTTGCTGCTTATGCATTTAATAAATCGCATTCTACCTGTTACTCGGTTGTTGCTTTCCATACAGCTTATTTAAAAGCGCATTATCCCGCCGAATACATGGCATCTGTAATGACGCACAACATGAACGATATAAAAAAGGTTACTTTCTTTATGGAAGAATGTAAGCGTATGCACCTAACCGTTTTAGGACCTGACCTTAATGAATCGGCCTATAAATTTAATGTAAATAAAAAGGGAGAGATCCGTTTTGGATTGGGAGCGATTAAAGGAGTTGGAGAAGGTGCTGTCGAAAATATTGTAAACGAACGCAAAGAAAACGGCTACTTCAATAGTATTTATTCACTTACAAAAAGGGTGGAATTACGTTCGGTAAATAAAAGGACTTTAGAAAACCTCGCACTTGCCGGTGCTTTTGATTCTTTTGAAAGTGAACACAGAGCCATGTATTTTCATGAATTGAAAGACGGCTATACCTTTTTGAATAAAGCCATTCGATATGGAAATGCCTATCAGGAAAGCTTAGATGCACCACCGGATCTATTTGGTAGCGTGGATGGTGTTGAACTTCCCGAACCCCCTTTGCCTGTTTGCGATGAGTGGGAGCGTTTAGACTTACTGGCCAGAGAGAAAGAAGTCGTAGGGATTTATATTTCCGGACACCCTTTGGATGATTATGCTTTTGAAATTAAACACAATTGCAATCATAGTGTAGAGAACTTTAAAGATCTGGAAGTCATTAAAAACCGAGAGTTATCTTTTGCAGGAGTTATTACCGATGTACAACACCGAATAGATAAAAACGGTAATCCGTACGGTATGTTTGTTATTGAGGATTTTACAGATTCTAAAGAATTTATGATCTTTAGGGATGATTATTTAAAGTTTAAGATGATGTTGGTTCAGGGAGCTTTTGTTTATGTAAAAGCCCGGGTGCAAAATCGTTCGTGGAATGACCAGTTGGAGATTAAAATATTAGCCATTAATCTATTGTCGAATGTTTTAGATAATCTGACCAAGAGCATTACTTTACGATTAAATTTATTTGATATCGATGAAGATTTCGCAGATAAATTTCAAAATATCCTCGAAGAACATAAAGGAAAACATCAGTTAAAATTTAATGTTTTTGACCCCGATGAGGCCATCTCCTTAGAACTCTTGTCACGTACGTATAAGGTTAAGATTTCGAAGCAATTAGTCCAGGATATTGGCACATTAATTGATGTACAGTACAAATTAAATTAAAAGGCTTGATTTGTTGTCAAAATTTTTAATATTTGCAAACATCAAATTGATAGTTAAACATAAGAACAAAATAAAATGGCACTAGAAATTACTACTGCAAACTTTGAAGAAACAGTACTAAACTCAGACAAACCTGTATTGGTTGACTTTTGGGCAGAATGGTGTGGGCCTTGCCGTATGGTAGGACCAATTGTTGATGAATTACAAGCTGATTACGAAGGTAAGGCAGTTGTCGGAAAAGTAAATGTAGACGATGAGCAGGAAATTGCTGCTAAATATGGAATTCGTAACATCCCTACCATCTTATTCTTTAAAGGTGGAGAAATCGTTGATAAAAATGTAGGTGTTGCTCCAAAAGCTGATCTTGCTAAAAAAATTGATGCTTTATTATAAAAGTATAAAATCTTAAATTGAAGGGCTGTTACAGCCCTTTTTTTATGCAAGAATATATTTCACAGAAAGAATTAAAGACGATAGAAAACCTTGAGTTTTTTGCGCGTCAGGTGGTAGAAGGCTTCATTACCGGATTACATAAAAGCCCTTATCACGGATTTTCTGTGGAATTTGCCGAGCATCGTTTGTACAATTCGGGTGAGAGCACCCGACATATTGACTGGAAATTATTTGCCCGTACGGACAAGCTCTTTGTCAAACGCTTTGAAGAAGAGACCAATCTTCGTTGTCAGCTGGTTATCGATCGCTCTTCGTCCATGCACTTTCCGGTACAGAAGAAGCTGACTGCTCAAGCCCCAAACAAGATAGGTTTTTCCATATTGGCTGCTGCAGCCTTAATGAACTTGTTTAAGCGTCAGAGAGATGCTGTCGGACTTTCTGTTTTTTCTGATAAAGTTCAAATTCACACACGAACGAGAACCAGTGCAGCACATCACAAGAGATTATTATGGGAACTGGAATCTTTAGCTGAGCCTTTTAACGAGAAGATAAAAGAATCTACAAATGCTGTTGAAGCTTTGCATGAGATTGCAGATCGAATTCACCAACGTTCCTTAGTCGTTTTATTTAGTGATCTTTTGGGTACTCAGGAACATGCTGAAGACTTATTTTCAGCCTTACAGCATCTTAAGTACAACAAGCACGAGGTTATTGTTTTTCACGTAATAGACAGGGCTCGTGAATTAAACTTCGACTTTGACCCTCGTATGCATAAGTTTGTGGATCTCGAGACAGGAGAGGAGCTAAAAGTTAATCCTGTAGAGCTTCAGGATGAATATGTAAAACAGATGTCTGTCTTTGAGCAAGAACTCAAAGTTCGTTGTGGACACTATAAAATAGATTTTGTTCCTGTGGATTGCACACAAGGTTTTGAGCAGGTATTGCTGTCTTATCTGCTTAAAAGAAAAAAGCTCTATTGATTTGTCAATTTGAAGATTAAATACACTCCTACTAAGTCTGTCGAAGCGCTGACACCTGAAAGCTGATTACCATTTCAACTCATAAAACCTTTTGTTTCCTTTCAAATAATAATCCGTCAAAATAGAGTTCTTATACTTGATAGAGGAATCAATTTTTCGGGTCTTTTTTCTTTTTAATAAAACGCCCGGCATTCTACTGTAAAAAGAGAAGTGTGCTTTAAGGATCGCTAAACAATGACTGAATTTACCTTCACTTATAAATTTAAGTCCGGCAATTCCGTCCAGGATCAATCTGAAGAAGATAAGAGGCAATGCATACAAAGGGAGGTTTTTGAGCAGCATAAGCAAATTATTCCTAAAATTCAGGAAAGTCTTTTGAGGATGAGCTTTATCGAGTGAAGCTCCCCCCAGGTGGTAAACTGTAGACTGTGGGATACAGGCTATTTTAAAGCCTCTGTTTAACAATCTCCAACACAGGTCTATTTCCTCCTGATGAGCGAAAAAACTTGCGTCTAAGCCACCCGTTTCAAGATATTCTTTTCGCCGAACAAAAAGTGCTGCACCACTGGCCCAGAAAATATCTTTAACGGTATTGTATTGTCCCTGATCTGTTTCGAGCGTATCAAATATTCTACCCCTACAAAATGGATAACCAAAAGCGTCAATAAATCCACCGCAGGCACCTGCATATTCAAACTTTGAAGGATCTTTTTCATCCAAAATTTTAGGTTGACATGCTGCATAATTTGGGTGGGACTCCATGAATTCAAATGGTGACTGAAGCCAATTTTCACTCACGCTCACATCAGAATTCAGCAGAACCACAAATTCGTGAGGCACAAGTTCTACTGCCTTATTGTAACCCTTAGCAAAACCATAGTTTTCATTAAACTCTATGCGTTGTATCGTAGGGTAGGTATCTTTTAAAAAGGAAATGGAGTCATCATCCGAAGCATTATCTATGACGATAATATCTGCATTGGAAGCATTGTGTGTTACAATAGATGGAAGGAAACGTTCCAATAGATCACGTCCATTCCAATTGAGAATGAGTACGGCTATTTTTTTCGACTGTGTTTCCATCTTCTATGTGACCAAAGCCAGTTTTCGGGATTATTTTTAATAACCTGTTCCAAATGATTCACGTGCAATAAGGTTGTTGCGCCTTTTTCTTCCAGAACATGATCAGCTAAAGGAACAATTTTCATTTCATAATACCCCCTTTTCACGCGATGAACTTCAACGAAGAGTAATTCCAGTCCGGCAGCCTTCATCAATTTTTCGGGACCTAAATATACGGGGGTATCCTGATTTAAGAAATCGCAGTAGTAATCTACTTTACTCTTGTGCGGACTCTGATCGGCAAGCATCAGATTAAGACTTGCTTTATCTTTATTTTGTAACACACTTTTGCCGAAAGCATTCATCGGGATAATATTTGCTCCAAATCTCGTTCTTGCTTTCAGCATTAAAGCGTCAATGGATTTATTGCTGAGTGGTTTATAAACGCTGTAAACGGCTTGTTTCGCATAAATACCAAGGGATAATGCCATCCACTCCCAATTGTTGTAGTGGGCTCCTATAAGAATGGCTCCTTTATTCTTTTGATCCAGGGAATCAAAGACCTCAGGATTTAAAAGCTTCATACGTTTTTGAAGCTCTTTTTTGGAGATGGTGTAAAGAAGTAGGTCTTCCAGCAGTACATCGCAAAAGTTCCGGTACGAAGCTTTTTCGATTTTCTTTAGTTCATTAGCTGTTAAAGAAGGAAAACTATTTTTTAGATTTTGTTGAACGATCTTTTTTCTATAGCCATAGATCTTATAAAGAAATACGTACACAAACTCCGATATCAAGTAAAGCAGTGGGTAGGGGATAAAACCTAATAATTTTAGAACAAATGGAAGCATTCTATGCATGATATAATTTTAATGATGCGTCATTTTCATTCCGACAGGTAAAATACAGAAAGTTTTCTTCTAAATTTTTAGCGTTCAAGGAGTTAAAACCCCTCATCAAAACAGAGTTGACACATTTGCTGTAAGCCCTCATTTTACTGGTGTTTTGATTAGTTTTCATTTTTTTTCACTGCGAAGTAAAATTAATCTTTTTTTGTTTGCAGTTTAGAAGATTCCTTTATATTTGCATCGCTATCGAAAAGGAGAGATGGCAGAGTGGTCGAATGCGGTGGTCTTGAAAACCATTGTACAGCAATGTACCGGGGGTTCGAATCCCTCTCTCTCCGCTCAAAGAGATTTCAAACATCTCTAAATTTTTCAAATCGTTGAGACGCAGCGTTTTACAAAAAGGTCGATTTTCATAATCGGCCTTTTTTTGCATATGCCAGTGTCCATATGGTGTCCATAATTCTTTACGAAACACTTCTTTAAGGACTGATAAACAATATTTTTGTTTATCGATACACGCAGATGGTTTGTCCAAATTTGTCTTACACAAGCAGATTATGGGATACATAAAAATTTACTTTTTCTTAAAAAAATGTCGAACAGTCCACGGTAAAGCTCCGGTGTACTGCAGGGTGCAATATAAAGGCAAGAGAAAAGACTTCTCATTAAAGAGATCTTTTGATCTCTCAAAGTGGGATACAACAAGGAATTTCCCCATTGATTCAACTGAGCAGGGAAAACTCATGTTTGATTATTTAAAGGGAGTTGAGCAATCTATATTTGAAGCCGAGCTTGCATGGATTAAAACGCGAAAAGCTTACAGTCTAGAAGATGTAATTAATGTGTTTAAAGGAACTGATAAAAAGTTTCAAGGGATTGTACAGATGTATCAAATCCATCAAGATCAGTTTAACGATCTTGTAAAAGTAAATCAACGCTCTGCTGCTTCATGGGGTAAGTATCAAAATTGCTTGAACCACTTGCTTGAGTTTCTAAATTATAAATCAGGTATTTCTGATATTGATGTTAGAGAACTAGACTATAATTTTATTGTTGAATTTGATCACTACTTAAGAACAATTGGTAAGTGCTCTAACAACACCACCGTTAAGTATCTACAAACATTTAAGAAAATTGTAAAGATTGCCATTGTAAAAGGTATTATCGATCGAGATCCTTTTATGCAGTACTCCGCAAAATTACATGAAGTAGAAAGGGATTACTTAACAGATAGTGAGCTACAATCGATACACGATAGCGAAATTACTCGTGAAGGATTGATTCTTGCTAGAGATGTATTTTTGTTATCCTGCTATACAGGATTGGCTTATATAGACTTAAAGAATCTAAAGAAAAATCAAATCGTAGAGGACCGGGGTGAATTGTGGATTAAAACCTACAGAACCAAGTCAAAAGTAAGAGCTGAGATCATGCTGTTGCCTGCTGCTATAAAAATTATCGACAAATACAGTAACCATCCAATCTGCTCCATAAAGGACCTGGTAGTCCCCATCAGATCAAATGCGAAAGTA
>Ga0208881_1000654_pt1 | contig 12095 bp, 17 predicted proteins | sample Knorr_S23_td_AAI_FD_185610 | JGI IMG/M metagenome (GOLD analysis project Ga0208881, IMG submission 185610) | Marine microbial communities from Southern Atlantic Ocean transect - Knorr_S23_td_AAIW_ad_876m_LV_B (SPAdes) (version 2) | ecosystem: Environmental > Aquatic > Marine > Oceanic | place... | reverse complement strand
CCAATCAGCATCCACAAGCACAGTTCCACCGCCATGCCCTACAACTCCGACCACGCTCCCTTCGTCTACAACCTCGATGACGATGAGGGTTCGGACAAGGACTACGGCAGAGCCATTGTCTGCTACGGCTCGGGCTCGACCGAGTACCACACCTATCTGGATACGATGGATCGCTTCAACGAGGAGAGCCTGATGGTCTCGGGAATAATCTACGGCTCCCTCGTCAGGTACCTCGCCTACGGCGACTGACAGTGAGCAAGCACGGCCTCGTAGTCGGGCTCCTGGCCCGGATTATCAGCAACCCAAGCGAAGCCGATGCTGCCATCAGCCTCGACTACGAAGACAGCACGCTGCGCAACGATGTAGCCTTGTATGACGAAGTCGCCCAGTGCGATGCCATAAGCACTGACTGCAGAGCGATGGACATCTGAGAGCAGTGGGAACGAGATGTCGTTCGCCTCGGCGAAAGCGGCGTTGGAGAATGGCGCATCTACCGATATTCCCAGAACCGAGGCTTCTGCCGCCCCGAGGCCAGTCATCGCATCGGTGAAGGTGCACATCTCCTTGGTACAAACTCCGGTGAAGGCGGCAGGGTAGAATGCCAGGATGACTCTCCTGCCCCGCATCTCGCTCAGCGTCACAGTCGACTTGTCGTGTGCCGTCAGAGTGAAGTCGGGGGCTATATCTCCTACAGATGCCATAGATGGTCCACGGGGTTCAACTGATTACATTTGCTCCGGTGATTCGATTCCGAGCAGGCCCAGCCCGGTTGAGATGGTCCTAGCCGTCAGGTCGCACAGTGCCAGACGGCTGTCTCTGGTCGCATCGTCTCCAGCCGCGATGACTGGGCATACCTCGTAGAACGAGGCGAAGGACGAGGCCAGAGAGTGCAGGTAGGTGCACAGCGTATGTGGGGAGTATGATGCCAGCGTGGCATCGGTGACGGCGGCGAAGTTGACGAGCCGTCGTGCCAGCAGGGCCTCTTCGGGTTGAGCGGGTGTGATGCTGGCGTCTCTGGCCGACGAGCGTTCGATGCCCGAACGCCGGAAGATACTGCAGATCCTTGCATGGGCATACTGCAGATATGGTCCTGTGTTGCCCTCGAAGGCGAGCATCCGGTCCCATTCGAAGACGTAGTCCTTGCTCCTCTCAGTGGATAGGTCGGCGTACTTGACGGCGCCGATTCCAATCATCCTAGCCACGGCTTCACGTTGCGCGCCCTGCAGCTCTGGATTCTTCTCAGCAATAGCCTGCTCAGCCCTCAAAGTGGCCTCGCGCAGCAGATCCACCAGTTTGATGACCTCTCCCTCGCGGCTCTTCAGAATCTTGCCGTCAGAGTCCAATACAGAGCCGAAGTTGACGTGGACTGCGTTATGCGCCTCACCCATGAAACCAGCTTGCTCGGCCACTTGGAATACCATCTCGAAGTGCTGTATCTGGGGGCTCCCGACCACGTAGAGTAGGTCGTCGCAGTCAAGCCTCTCTACGCGATCTATGATACAGGCGAGGTCGGTGGTGGCGTAGTTATAGCCACCATCTGCCTTCTCGATGATCACTGGCATCGGCTCACCCTCCCGATTGAGCCATCCGCCGGGCGGGTACACGACCTTCGCGCCCTCGCTGTCCTCGAGCACGCCGCTCGCCTGCAAGCGCTCGACGACCACTGGCAGAAGGTGGTGGTAGTTCGATTCGCCCATGATGTCGTCGTCGGTCAGGAGCACCCCCAGCATCCCGTAGACCTCGTTGAAGTAGCGCATCGACTCGTCGACGAGGATCCGCCACAGCCTCAGGGTCTCCTCGTCGCCTCCCTGTAGCAGAACCACGCGGTTCCTCGAACGCGCGACGAACGCCTCATCGGAGTTGAACTTGGCTCGGGCCTGCTTGTAGAAGGCATCCAGATCACCGACGCTGAGTTCCTCAGCGGCATTGGCCTCTCCGAGGTCGAGCAGGTGCTCGATCAGCATGCCGAACGGAGTGCCCCAGTCACCGACGTGGTTCTCACGGTAGACAGTGTGCCCTTTGTGCCCCAGCATCCGGACTATCGCATCGCCTATCACCGTCGAACGGAGGTGGCCAACATGCATCTCCTTGGCCACATTAGGGGCCGAGTAGTCCACTGCGACGGTTCTAGCCTGCTCGACGGCTATCCCGAGCCTGTCATCAGGCAGCAGTGCCATCACTTGGGCCGCGAGCCAGGAGGGGTCAGCGCGCATGTTGACGAAGCCGCTGACCGCAGATACCCCCGCCGTACCCGATAGCATAGGGCCGAGGGCTGCGGCGATGTCGTCAGCGATGTCGTTCGGCTGGCGGTGCAGCGTGCCGGCCAACCGGTGGCAGGGCAGTGCGAGGTCACCGTGTTCCTCCACAGTGGCCGGGCCGAGCAGCCCCGTCCATACCTCATCGGCGATGCCCATCCCCGAGAGTATCTCCCCCAGAGCCGGCCCCACCGCATCCGCTAGTACTCTCATCGTCTCAACTCCAAGCGTATCTCAGGATGGCGGCGATGCCACCGAAAGCGTCGAACAGCGTGGCGCCCTCCTCCGTGTCCATGGAAATCAGACTGACCCCCGACGAGGTGCGCCCGGCGAGCATGCTCATCTCGTCTATCAGGTCCATCGTCCTGTCCGGGTCCTCCCTGATGTTCTCCGAGTCACAAGAGGGGCAGGTGGGAATGTCTGAGCGGGTCATCTGGGTCTCCTCCCACTCGTGCTTGCACGGCTTGCACACCCAGCCGACCCTTCGCTGGCGCAGTGCTTCTGAGAGCAGCAGAGTTGCGACTGCGCCTTGATCGAGCGCTGTTCTCACCATCGCCTCCCCGTAGGTCGCCTTAGGGCTGGGCTGCATCACCTCACGTAGGAAGCTGTCCACCAGATTGCGCTCGGCGTCGAGCTCGATCTGGTCCATCAGACCACCAGCGCGCTGAATCAACTCGCGCAGTCCGCTCTCGTTGGAGTAGCCGACGTCGAACAGCGGCTCGCGGATCAGTTTCTTGATCTCATGGTGGAAGTAGTCGTTCTTTACGACAAAGTCCTTGGTCGCACCGGGACCACCTACGATGATTCCCTTGAGATTCTCAATCTGAGGGAGCCAGTAGGCGCAGGCCCTCTCTGCGGACTTCTTGAAGAAGTTGTGAGCCGCTTCCTCGATCAGCCGCTCAAAGCGCTGGGCGGATTGCCCGCCCCGCCCGTGCTTTGAGGGGACCTGCGAGGTGATGTGCTCCTGGCAGTGCATGCGCTTGCCAGTGGCCAAGCCGTATGCCGACTCTGAGCGGTCGATGACGAACAAGCCGTACGCGGCCCTGTCAATCAGCATCTCCTCGAGTTGGCTGACCTCGAATCTCGAGTCGCACCTGTACCTGAATGACGGGAACGGCTCCGGTGGATCGTCGATGACCGTGGAGATGAGTCGGGTCTTGTTGTTGCCCACTATCACATGGCCGACGAAGATGCCGATTCCGCGTTCTCCGGGGGTCTTGTAGCGGTTGATTGTGGCAATCGCGGACTCGATGGCGTCAGCAACGTGCTTCCTAGTCGACTTCGACTTGATGTTGGCAGCTTGACCGACCTCTTGGGAGAGGTACTGACGCGCATCGTGAATCATCCTATCAGGCGGGATGATGATTGTGACGAGCTCTGTCCCCATGCCACGCATGGACGTCAGGTCCTCGAGCGCCTTCTTCAGACGGAGCCTACGCTGCTGTTGCGCCAAGTCGTCAGACATACCGTTCCTCTGTGAAAGGCCGTAGGGGCGGCATTTCAACCCTTCACCGCGGTCGCGCCGCAGGCATTGAAAGGGGGTATGTGTGCCCATCCTGCGATGGCGACCGTGATTGCGGCCCTAGGAGGCAGCCTTCTGAGGCCCGAGGTAGAAGAGCGGCACGCCTGGCTCGAGAGTCTGATTGAGATCGTTAGAGACCGCGTCGCGATGGACGACAGGCTCGGTCTCGTCGTCGGCGGCGGAGCCGCCGCACGCGAGGGAATCGCACTTGCAAGACCCCTCATCGACTCCGAGGACAGGCTTGACAAAATCGGCATCGCCGCCACCCGTCTCAACGCCGCCATAGTGCGTGAGAGCCTCGCAGATGCCGGGATCCCAGTGTCCGGTACCATCCCGCACAGTGTCAACGAGGCGGCTTCTCTGCTCGAGAATCGGCAAGTCGTGGTGATGGGAGGGACACGGCCGGGCCACACCACAGACGCTGTCGCCATCAGGCTCGCTATCGCCGCTGGTGCCGAGCGCTGTGTCATCGCGACCAACGTTGCCAAGGTCCACGACGCTGACCCACGTACGAACTCCGATGCCGCCTCGTACGACCGGCTCACCCACGCCCAGCTACAGGAGATAGTCGGCCCTCCTGAGCACGCTCGAGCAGGCCCCTCTCAGGTCGTCGACCCTATGGGCGTAGATGCGGCGCTGCGCGCTGGGATGCCGCTTCTCATCCTCGACGGGCGTGAGCCCGAAAGAATCAGGGAGGCCATCGAAGGCGGAGAGTTCGGCGGCACCATAGTCGTGTAGGTGAGTCCATGAGTCGTAAGGAGAAGATACTGAAGGCGGCCCAGAGGACCGCTCAGGAAGCTAGGGATACGGCCCAGCGACACCGAGAAGGTGAGCGTCGAAAGCGCGCGCAGAGGGAGTTCCAGACTCCTGAGCACAGGCACTGCGTGGTCTGCTGGGCACCGATTCCTCTCGACAGTGATCCTGCAGTGTGCACCGATCCGAGTTGCGCCGAGAAGCACGAGAAGAGAGAGGCTTCGAGGAAGAGGCTGACGGTGATGCTCTACCTTTTCCCCGGGATTGCGATTCTGCTCGTCCTCTTGCAAGTCATGGGGGCATCAGGTTGAACAGAGACACAGGTGGGATGTGATTCGCATGATGGTGCGCATCCTCTCGGTCCTCCCGGCGGTTGTTGGAGTTGTCTGCGCCCTGCTGGTCATAGGCAGCCTGTACAGCCCGGCCCTCGACCCTAGTCGCACCAACGTCCCGTTGGTCCCCTGCACCGACGACACCGCCGGGTGCCCGGTAGGCCTGACGAACGAGGACCTGTCTGCTCCTACTGCGTTCATGCTCCTTGAGATAGAGTTGACAATCGAATGGAACAAGTCCGACAGCAGTTGGATAGGGGTCATCGAGAGTCCGCCCCCAAGTGGCTGTGAGCCAGACTCCAACGGACTCACAGCCTGTACTGCGGACGACTTCGAATTCGTCGCAGGCGGTGACAGCGAGAGAGATGGCTCGATGGTGTTCCAACTCAAGTCCGGTGATTACAGATTCGCCACAGCGAGCACCGACACCTCCGGCCTCGGTGGCAAGCAGCTCGTGACCATCACTCCCGAGGTCAGTCTGAATCCCGCAGCTGAGATTCTGCTGGGAATCGTTGCCGTACTGCTGTTCGCGGGGTCTGGGGAGATGTTCGCACACAACCGGATCTTGCAGGTCTGGCAGCGCTTCAAGGAAGCCTGAGTCGGCATCAGTCTTGTTGAAGAACCGAAACAAGGTGCCAGTGTCATGGGCGTGCACCAATGCGTGAACTGCGGCACGAAGATCGATGTCGCGGGGCTTGTCCCTTCGATAGGCGGGTACAGGCTCTACTGCAGCGTCTGTGGCCACCACTGGCACGTCGAGTGACTACTCGTCCCTTCGAGGCCAGTTCTCCGGCAGCTCCAGTGGGTTCAGAATCTCGTCTGCGCCTATCGTCTCGATGAGCCTCATTCGCAGTTCCTCGGTTCCCTCGCCGGTGACAACGCTGATGAGTGTCTCGGCACCCTCTGGGACGCTGTCTAGGATGTCGCTCTTGCTGTGGACGACTATCATCGGGCGCTCCGACATCAGCTCCCTGACTTCGGAGAGCAGATGCGCCTGCTCCTGCTGGCTCATGCTGCTGCCCTCGGTCGAGTCGACTAGGAACAGCAGTACGTCGCCGGTGTGCTCCAGAGCGGCGATGGCCTGCATCTCGATGGGGTTGCGCTCAGTCATCGGCCGGTCGAGCAGGCCAGGGGTGTCCACCATCTGGTAGACTCGCCTCCGGTGCTCGAAGTGCCCCAGATGGAGCTGCTTGGTGGTGAACGGATAGACCGCAACCTCCGGCTCGCCGCTGGAGAGCGCGGTGATGAGTGCCGACTTGCCGACGTTCGGCGCACCGGCCACGACAATGCAGGGCTCGTCGGAGTCGAGCGAGGGAAGCTTGCGCAGGACGTTGCGGGCCTCGCCGAGCCACAGAATCTGCGGCGAGACCTGGTCGAGGATGGATGAGAACCTGCCGTAGGCGTGTCGGCGGGCTTGGTGGAAGCCCTCGATGTTGCGGAGCCGCAGAATCTTCCTCTGCGTCTCACCGGCGATCTTGCGGACCTGCTCGGCGGCCCATTGGATGGTGCCGAGGCTCTTGCGGTACTCGTCGTTGCCGACCGCAGCGTCAATCAGCGCTTGGTCGAACTCCGAGAGCGCGTTGAGACTGGGCCATTGGTCGACCCACTTCAGCAGGGTCTTGTCGATGACGTCAGCAGCTGACTGGACCATCCTGTCCATCTGCTTGCGGGTCCGGTGGTACTTGTCTGGGTCCTCGACCAAGTCAGGCTGCTTGCTCGCCTTGCGGAACGCCTTGTCCAGAATCTCCTGTGGATACAGGACGGTCGGAATACGACGCCAATCCATCGATGCCATGCGCTCACCTCGGACCCAGCGGCCACAACCATCCCACTTCAAGCCACCAGTCGGGCCATAGGCCCGATTTGGGGCCGACATACTCCTTTTCTATCACGACACGTACGCAGTTACATGGATGGAGAGCGCAGAGGTAAGAGAATCGATGACCTGCCCGGCTGGGCCAGGCAATTGCACGAGGAGTACGGCTCGCCCGAGCTGTCGGGCCTGAACGACGTCTTCCACGGACCGCTCATAGATCGGAAGTCCGGATTGAGGAAGGATGACATAATCGAGGTACTGCTCGATGCAAGAGCGCTTCCTGAGGATGTCGATCCTTGGGTCAGGGGGATGCTGATTGGGACTTCTAGGAGCGCTGTCGAGATACTCGACGAGGGTGGCGACTTCCGCTCCATCGCGAGGGACGTCATCGTCGAGGTACGCTTGGTCACCCATCTGCGTCGGCCGTACATCGAGGACAGCGAGCTCCTTACCTTCGAGAGGGAGGATATGAAGCGGCGCTCGAGTCTGCACGAGAAGGCAGAGAGGAGCGCGGACGGACACGATGACAGCCACCTGTGGGGCTGATTCATGTCCGAGTTCGCGGCTAAGAGGTGCGTGCCTTGCGAAGGCGGAATCCCGCCGCTCACCGAAGATGAGCGGGCTGTGCTGATTCCGCATCTCGATGGTGACTGGAACATCGTCGACGGGCACCATCTCGAGCGTGGCTGGTCGTTCCCCGACTTCGCCTCCGCGCTCGAGTTCACCAACGCGGCCGGAGCCATATGCGAGGCAGAGAACCACCACGCTGACTTCGAACTGGGCTGGGGGCGCGTGAAAGCGATAATCTGGACTCACAAGATAGACGGTCTGACCGAGTCAGACTTCGTCCTGGCTGCTAAGCTAGACAGGATCTAGGTGGTCCGATGACACATCAGTTCAGAATGCACGTCTTCGTCTGCACCAACGAGCGCCCGCCAGAGAACCCACGTGGCTGCTGCGCTGGGAAGAATTCGCTCGACATCCTCACCCGTCTCAAGAGGGCTGCTCGCGCCGAAGGTCTGGAGGACGTGCGCGTCAACAAGGCGGGCTGTCTGGACAACTGCGAGAGGGGGCCTTCATGCGTTGTCTACCCAGAGGGGACCTGGTACACCCTGCCAGACGATGACGATGGCCTGAAGGCCGTTCTCAAGCATCTCAAGGGCGGCGAGCCCGCCAGTGACTACCTGATGGGTGATTGAGTGCGCAAAGTGGTCTATCCGAGAGTCGGTGGCGTCGACAGCATCCGAATTGTCGAGGACTCTGACCCGGTGGCCGGTCCCGGCCAAGTAAGAGTGAGAGTGCACAGGGCAGGAATCAACTTCGCGGACCTGATGATGCGTCAGGGGCTGTACGGCTCCAACCCGGAATACCCGTTCACCCCCGGCTACGAGGCTGCAGGTGAGGTGATGGACGTGGGCGAGGGGGTCACCGGGCTCGGTCCCGGTGACCGTGTGCTCGCAATGACCGGTTTCGGGGGATACTCCGAGCAGGTCGTGCTGGATGCCAAGAGGGTGATCCCCCTGCCAGACTCGATGTCGTTCGACCAAGCCGCGGCAATCCCAGTCACCTACGGCACCGCCTACCACATGCTGGTACACCTGGGCAACCTTGCAAGGGGCGATACGGTTCTCGTCCACCACGCAGCCGGGGGCGTCGGCACCGCGGTGGCTCAGATATGCAAGGCGTTTGGCGCCTCCCTGATTGTGGGGACCGCGTCGGCTCCGAAGCGCGAGTTCGTCGAGTCACTCGGGATGCGCTTCGTAGACCGCGAGTCAGAGGACTTCGTCGAGGTCTGCAAGGGCGCTACGGGGGGCAAGGGCGTCCACCACGCCATCGACCCGGTCGGCGGCAGCCACGTGATGCGCTCGTACAAGGCGCTGCGCCGAGGCGGCAAGCTGTACTACTTCGGCGCCTCATCCGCAGTTAAGGGAGACAAGCGCTCGTGGGTGACCGCCCTCAGGATGTGGGCATCGACACCGCGCTTCGATCCGTTGAAGATGATGAGTTCGAACAAGGCCGTGTTCGGAGTCCACATGGGTCTGCTGGACGACGAGTCGGTGTTCCGAGGCCACCTCGACGCACTCTCGGGGATGCTCCTCAAGGGGCAGATAGACCCGGTCATAGACTCAGTTTGGAGGTTCGAACAGGTGGCAGAAGCTCAGAAGCACATCCACGACCGGAAGAACCGCGGCAAGGTCCTCCTCGACTTCTCGTGATTCACATTCACTCTGGAACGACCAATGCGAGGAGTTTGCCATTGCAGACGTATTCGACGTCATCGGGGATATTGATTCCCCCCGCACCCCATGAAGCGCCGACAGCCTCTCCAATCACCTTGTAATGGTCACTCTCGATTACTGCATTCATCGTCTCCAAATCTGGCCAAACGCTGACCGCGATAACCCTCTCGTCATCTGCGGCCAATGCCCCTCTCATACATCCATTCTCAATGGCGTATGCGAGGAAGTTGTCCTTCCAGACATTCGCCATTTCTTCTGTCACTTCATTGCCGCCGGTCTTGACGGCCCAGTACCTTGCTATTGGCATGGTCGGCCTTGAAACCAAATCCGTATAACCATTCCCACGGCATTGGAATTAGGAGAACTGTGGACCCATCAGAGTCGTACCGGCCTGGTGCCTCCGCAAGCCTGACACTTGAGCAGGGTCGTGCGTCCTTCCTTGACGAAGCGGGTGTCGGGAGCCTGGCACTGGTCGCACAGGATGAACGCCTTGACGTAAGCGACCAGTTTCTCCTTGATCCTCATCGGCGGGACCCTTCCCTTGAACATCACACGGATCTGCTCCCGGGTGCCTGAGGTCCCGAGTTCGTTGAGCAGGAACTGGTAGACATGGTTGGAGTCGCGGTCCATCGCGCTGACGATGTCGGCGAAGTTGCGCAGGATGGTCTGGCTGCCCTCGATGAGGATGTCCGGCTCTGGCATGGTCCAGCGCGAGCGCTCTCTGATGTCCTTCGGTATGCGCTCGCGCGCACGGTCGAGCAGGGCATCGTAGTCGTAGTCGGTCATCGGCCTGCCGAATCATGGCCCCCTTTTCACCCCACCGGGCGCCGAAAGGCCTCTTGCGAACGGTCAAAGACCGGAACGGCGCAGGCAAACCGTGGACGAGCAACTCGAGGTCAAGGTCGCTCGGACCCACCCGGACGCCAAACTTCCCACCAAGGGAAGCGAGTATGCTGCCGGCTGGGACCTCTACGCGCTCGAGGACACGGAAGTGCCGTTCCGCCAGAGCATGAGGCTGCGCACAGGCCTGCACGTCGCCATCCCCGTCGGCTACGAGGGGCAAGTACGAGCTCGCTCATCATTGGGCTCCAAGGGACTGATCCTGCCCCACAGCATCGGTACCATCGATGCTGACTACCGCGGCGAGTTGTTCGTGCTGATGACATGGATAGGAGAGGGTGGCTCGTACACGGTGAAGGCGGGCGAGAGGATAGCGCAGATGCTGATCTCGCCGATACCGAACGTCAGTTTCCGCGAGGTCGATTTCGACGATCTGGGCCAGACCGAGCGCGGAGACGGCGGATTCGGCAGCACCGGCCGCTTCTAGCGAGTGCAAAGTCGCGTTTTTCCCACTATCTCCTCCCGGTGGATTCATAGAGAGTCAGCGGCGGGACGAATTGATGCCACTGAGCGTTGACGAGCTTCGGAGCAAGGTCGAGGAATACCGCGGCAAGGGCCTGAACAGCCAGCAGATAGCGGATGAGCTGTCACTGTCGCACACCACCATCCAGTGGCTCTCATCGAGCGGGGTCTCCGCGGAGGACCGCCCCAACGACATCCAGGTCGGCTGGAGGTCGATCGCTGTCAAGGCAGGCAGGATAGAGGCCGTGTCCTACGTCTTCGCGGACATAATCGACGAGGAGATAGGCGACGAGGTCGATGCCATCGTCGGAATCAGCCTCAACGGAATCGCCTTCGCCCAAGCCATCGCCGGCCAGATGGACCTAGACCTGTCGATAAGCAGGAGCATCGGCGAGGACGAGGGGGGCCACCTCTCCGAGGTCTTCGCCGGCGTCGGCGGCAAGCGCGTCGTCGTGGTGGACGATGTGGTGTCGTCGGGAGAGACGATGCGGAAGACCATCAGGAACCTCAGGTCAGCGGGAGCTGATGTCAAACTCTGTCTGGTGCTCGCCAACAAGACGCACAACAACGAGCTCGAGGGCGTGCCCCTGCGTGGATTGGTCAGGGTAGTAACGGTCTGAGGGAGTCGAATGCACTGGGCGGACCACACCGCGCAGACGCTGCAGGACCGGGGCGGCCCTCAGGTCATCGCCTCCGGCATCACCCCCTCGGGGGAGTTCCACGTCGGCCACCTGCGCGAGATCCTCACCGCGGAGATGATCCACAGGGCCTGCCTCGACGCGGGGATGGACTCGCGCTACATCTTCATCGTCGACTCGATGGACCCCCTGCGCCGCATCTACGACTTCCTCTCACCTGCTTACGAGCGGTACATCGGCCACCCGCTGGCCTACATCCCCGCTCCCGGACCCGACGGCGAGCCCGACCCGGACGGCGCCAGCTACGCCGAGCACTTCCTAGTACCGTTCCTAGAGGCGCTCAGGGAGATTGGGGTGGAGCCCGAGGTGGTGATGAACCACGAGACCTACGAGAGCGGTGCGTTCGCGGACAAGATCCACTCTGCGATAGAGCAGAGGGACGAGGTCCGTCAGGTCATAGAGGAGGTCTCGGGACGAGAGGTCCCCGAAGACTGGTTTCCCTACAACCCGCTAGGCTCCGACGGCAGCCTCGACGGAGTCAGGGTGACCGGGTACGAGCACCCGCACGTGCACTGGGTAGACAGCCACGGCGTCGAGGGCACCTCGGACATCAGGACGGGGCAGGGCAAACTGCCTTGGAGAATCGACTGGGCCGCCCGCTGGGGCATCCACGGTATCACCTGCGAGCCCGCAGGCAAGGACCACGGGGCCGCCGGCGGCAGCTACGACACCGGCATCCCGATCTGCGAGATGCTGGGCAGCCAGCCGCCGCACAAGATGGTCTACGAGTGGATCCAACTCAAGGGCATGGGGCCTATGTCCAGCTCTACTGGAGTCACAGTCGGCCCGATGGACGCCCTCGGGCTGGTTCCTCCCGAGATAATGCGCTACGTCATCGCGCGCGGCAAGGTCGGACGCCACATCGACTTCGACACCGGGCCGGCGCTGTTCCAGACCGCAGACGAGTACGAGCGATTGGTAGCGGAGCCGCCTAGCGGCTCGGATGATGATCTGTCTAGGCGCCAACAGGTAGCACGGGACACCCAACTCGCTGCACTGAGGCTCAGTCAGGTCGAGAGTGGCTCAGACCCTACTGACTCGATAGGCGGTGTTTCCTTCCGACATCTCGCCATGCTCGCTCAAATCAAATCTAACGACGACGACGTCTGGGACTAGC
>Ga0208881_1000653_pt1 | contig 12105 bp, 15 predicted proteins | sample Knorr_S23_td_AAI_FD_185610 | JGI IMG/M metagenome (GOLD analysis project Ga0208881, IMG submission 185610) | Marine microbial communities from Southern Atlantic Ocean transect - Knorr_S23_td_AAIW_ad_876m_LV_B (SPAdes) (version 2) | ecosystem: Environmental > Aquatic > Marine > Oceanic | place... | reverse complement strand
CTACATACCTGCACTTAATGACAGAGAAGACCATATTAATTGCCTAACTCAAATGATCATAAATAAGAGCGAGGAATTGAAAACCTAGAATGAAAATTTTACAAATATGGTAAAATTCAGACATTTACAAGGCCCCTATTAACTATTGTTATTGTTTCGGGGTCTTTTTTTTATATACCTGGAGCTAACATGAAAGTAGGAAAAGATAAAGTTGTATTGATGCATTACACGCTTAAGAATGATGCAGGTGATGTCATTGACTCTTCTGATGGTGGCGATCCTTTACCATTTTTACAGGGCCATGGCAATATCATACCTGGCCTAGAGAGTGCCCTTGAGGGCTCCAAGGCGGGTGATAAACTGGACGTTTCCATAGAGCCAGAAGAAGGTTATGGGCTCCGTATGCAGGACGCCATTCAGGAGATTCCAAGTTCTGCACTCCAGGGTGTTGATGAGATTAAAGTAGGAATGCAGCTTCAATCCCAAGACCAAGACGGCAATGCGTTTCTTGTTAACGTAACTAAAATTGAGGATGACAAAATCACTGTAGATGCCAATCACCCATTGGCAGGTCAGACCCTTCATTTTTCAGTCAGCATCGAATCTATCAGGAAGGCTGAAGCTGAGGAGCTTTCACATGGACACGTTCATGCCGACGGACATCATCATCATTAGAGTTCAAACCAATAACGGGCGGTGATAATGCCAATTGATGTTTGTCCGTTATGTAATTACAATCTAACAGAAAGCTTCCATAGAGATAGTTATCGTGAATACTTGAAATGTAGTAATTGCGATTTCGTTTTTGTCCCTAAAATTTATCACCTCTCAGAGAAGGGTGAAAGGGCTCGATATGACTCACACAACAATAACCCAGAGGATGACAGGTATCGTAACTTTTTGTCTCAACTATTAAGTCCTCTTCAAGAGAGAATTCCCAAGAATGCAAGTGGACTCGATTTTGGCTCCGGCCCAGGACCGACACTATCTCTGATGCTTGAAGAGTGCGGCTATAGCGTTGATCTGTATGACAAGTTCTACGCCAAGAATGATGTTGTATTTGAAAAGCAATATGACTTTATTACTGCCAGCGAGGTGGTAGAGCATTTAAGACAACCTTTTGTCGAATTAAGCCGACTTATGGGTCTACTAAAGAGTAACGGTGTGCTCGCAATTATGACTCAAATTCTCACGCCTCAAAAAGACTTTGAGCAATGGTACTACAAGAATGATCCTTCTCATATCGGTTTTTTTAGTGAAAAGGCGTTGAACTGCTTAGCCCAAAAGTGGCAAGCAGAACTTTATGTGATATCGGAAAGGGTTGTTATGTTTAAAAAAAATGAAACTCTATTCGGGTAATAGGTTTAGATAATTTTCATATCGAGAGGGATGAATGTCACCCGCATCGAGTGCAATTTTGACTGCACAGTCTGGTTCATTGATATGCTGGCAGTTCCTGAATCGACATTTCCCGATAAGTGCTTTAAATTCTCTGAAACCATTCACAATCTGTATGGCATCGAAATCATCTAACTGAAACTCCCTAATACCGGGAGAGTCAATCAAGTCTCCACCACTCGGAATGTGATAGATTGTGGTATTGGTTGTGGTGTGCTTTCCTCGTTTACTTTTCGATGATATTTCGTTAATTCGAATTTCCAGGTCAGGGATTAGAGTATTAATGAGTGAGGACTTTCCAACTCCAGATTGCCCCAAAAAGATATTTGTTTTGTTAGCCAGTTGATTTTTCAGTGGCTCTAAGTTGAGCTGTTTTTTGACGCTTAAAAAATGCACCTGGTAGTTAATGTTTTGGTAAAGAGAAAAGTCTTTAGAGAGTTGATCTAAATCATCAACAAGTTCAATTTTATTGACAATGATGTTGATGGGTAGGTTTGAATTTTCAGCCAAAATCAGGTAACGGTCAATGAGTTCAAATTGATAGTGCGGCTCTGTCGCCACAACAAGCCAAAGCTGGTCAATGTTTGTGGCAATCAATTTGTTTTTTTGTGAAAGCTCGTTTCGTCGAGGCAAGATTGCTGTTACGATGCCTTCGATACCACCAGCAGGTTGAAAAATGACCTCATCTCCTGCTACTGATAAACCTATATTTTGTCTACCAGTGCACTGAAAAAGTTCCCTTGTTGATGATTCAACCAGTTGGCGTTGACCGTATCTAGTGATAACACGTCCTACCTGAGACAATTCTTCATTTGTGATATTTTTTTCGGATTCAATTGCTGCTTTGTTGGCTCGAGCAATGCGTTCAGATTGCACTTTTTCGATACGCCATTTTTGTCTTCGAGTTAGAGGCATAGAAAAGCTGTTAACGTCATTGCAATCTTGCTATTCTCAGAATTGCGCTTGGGTGGGAGTCATGAAACGCTGAATAATATTTGTCAGGGGAGAGAGTCGAAGAGTTCTCACGGTAAAGTTTGGTTAGTGATGAAATTAAGTCGTTTGCATCGGTATGACTTGCAGCAAATGCGTCAGCTTGAAATTCGTGCTTACGGGAAATAAGGTTGCTGATGGGGGTAATAAAAAAACTAAAAACTGGCAACGTTAGACTAAACAGAACAAGTGCTGTGTGAGATGAAGGCTCGGAGATGCCTAATCCATGAAAGAACCACCCTTGTTTAATTAAATATCCCAATAAGGCTAGACTTGCGAGGCTAAAAATAAATGAACTTACAATCCGTTGACGCACATGTTTGTGGTGAAAATGACCAAGCTCATGAGCAAGAATGGCTTCAATCTCTTCATCCTCCATGCCTTTCAGAAGGGTATCAAAGAAAACAATTCTTTTGTTTCTGCCTATACCCGTGAAATAGGCATTACCGTGTGAAGATCTTTTGGAACCATCCATAATGAAAATACCATCACTACCAAAACCAGTGCGATCAAGCAAATTGTCAATTCTGTTCCTCAAGGAGTTGTTTTCAAGAGGCTTAAATTTGTTAAAAATTGGCGCAATGAAGGTGGGATAAATCCACATCATTGTGATTGTAAAGAGACTTAGAATAGCCCAAACATAGATCCACCAATAGTCACCTATAGCACTCATGTTCATTAAGTATAGGATTGCATAGATCAGTGGTATGCCCAGAGCAAGTGTCAATATTAGTTCTTTTATAAGGTCGCCTGTAAATGTTTTAATTGTCATGCGGTTAAATCCAAATCTTTCCTCAAGGATGAAGTTGCGATAAATACTAAAAGGCAGATCTATGAAGCTGGCAATCAGCATAATAGATAGAATGAATACAGTGCCTAACCATATCGGGTTGGAGATTCTATCATGCCAAAAAATATCGAGCCAGTTCATTGCCCCGCCAAGTGTCCATATAAGCAACACAATTGTAGAAAAAATTATCTCAAAATGATTTACTAACAATTTTGCTTGAGTATAGTGACCGGCTTTTTGATGGTCTTCAAGCGTTATTGTTTCTTTGAAGCCTTCAGGAACTTCATTAAAGGAAATTTTAATTGCTTTGTCCTGTCTAAAATTTAGCCACAATAAGGCTAAAACTGATGTCAGAATTGCGAATAAAAAAATAAACGTAAAGGAGTTAAATTCCATATTGTTTTATGTTGTACTTTTATTGTCACTGTTGATTAACGATTATACCTTGTGATTGTTACAAACTTATTGATTGAAGCTTTCAATAAATAATTTATATCACACATATTTTGAAAAAATAACCTATTGACTAGGTCTATCGTAAATGATGCTATATTTGCTGAAAAACCTTATGAGATGGGTATAATCCAAATATTAATTCGAGAATGAATAAAAGATTGTACTTTTATTTAATGAGAATCGACTGTAGTTAAAATTATTCAGTTTTAGGATTTTTTATGAGCACAATGGAAGATAGAGATGGCTTCATTTGGATGGATGGGGAGTGGATAGATTGGCGTGACGCTAAAGTGCATGTTCTGACCCATACATTGCATTACGGGATGGGAGCATTTGAAGGTGTTCGAGCATACGAGACTGCTAATGGACCGGCAATATTTAGACTTGAAGAGCATACTGATCGTTGGTTTAATTCAGCAGAAATTCTTGGGATGACCATTCCCTTTGACAAGGAGACGTTAAACCAAGCCCAAAGAGAAGTAATAAGCAAGAACAACCTTAAGTCTGCCTATATAAGACCGATGTGTTTTTATGGCTCTGAAGGGATGGGACTCCGTGCCGATAATTTAAAAGTGCACGTCATGATTGCGGCCTGGGAGTGGGGGGCGTATTTAGGTGAAGACAACATGAAGAATGGTATTCGTATTCGGACCTCCTCTTTTACCCGTCATCATGGACATGCCTCGCTAAGCAAAGCAAAAACAAATGGCAACTACGTCAATTCAATGATGGCCTTGCAAGAGGCTTTGGATGAAGGATATGACGAGGCCTTGATGTTAGACGTTAAAGGCTTTGCTTCTGAGGGTAGCGGTGAGAATATATTTATTGTCAGTGAGAATGCTATATATACCCCAGACTTGTCATCCGCTTTGCCTGGAATTACCCGAGACACAATTTTTACTTTGGCTTCAGCTATTGGCTACGAAATTGTTGAAAAAAATATTAGTTGTGATGATATCTATAATGCAGATGAGGCTTTTTTTACTGGAACTGCAGCAGAGGTAACACCTGTTAGGGAATTGGATGGTCAAAAAATAGGTAGTGGTATTCGTGGTCCAGTTACTGAAAAACTTCAATCCCTTTATTTTGATTGTGTCCATGGTCGCAATAATCAATACTTGTACTGGTTAACTAAAGGGAGATGCTCATGAATGCTAAAAACTCTAAACATACTAGCTTTAGTTTGGTTTCAAAAAATGAGTTGCCATTCCATTGCCCGCCAAAAGAGGCTCAGAAATGGAACATGCATCCTAAAGTCTTTCTTCCATTTGACGAAGAAGGGAGAGCTAATTGCCCATACTGCGGAGCTATCTATAAATTAGAAAATAACTGATATTCCTAGAAATGGAATCGACTTTAAAAAACATCGTTTTAGTAGGGCCTATGGGTTCAGGAAAGACAACTGTAGGTCGTCGTCTTGCGCATGAATTAAATCAAGATTTTTTTGACACTGATCATGAAATTATTGACAAGACTGGTGTTTCTATTGACCATATTTTCGATATTGAAGGTGAGGAAGGCTTCAGAGAAAGGGAGTCCAAAATACTTGAAAATCTTTGTCAAATGTCGAATATAATTCTCGCTACTGGTGGTGGTATTGTTATACTGCCAAAGAATAGGGAAATATTAAAAAATGCAGGTCTGGTAGTTTACCTTTCCTCTTCTGTGGATCAACTTCTCAGGAGAACTTCTAAATCTAAAACCCGACCTTTGCTGGAGAATAGTATCGATCGAAGGAAAACCATTGCCGATCTTGTAGAAGCTAGAGATGTATACTATCGTGAGGTAGCATCTTTTGTTGTCGACACAACAGGGAAAAAGTTGCACGAAGTAATAACTGTAATAATACGAGAGACTGAAAATGTGGAATAGAATTGCCTGTGTTTTTTGTTTGTTTTTGAGTACTAATGTAATTGCAATTACTACTGAAGAGTTTAGTGCTAAATTGATGCAAACGCACCCCTTTTTTCTACAACTATCTCTTTCTGAAAAGGTAAGTCTGGTTGACCAAAAAATTGCCAGAACCTATACGGATTGGAATATTCAAATGGGCGCGAATGAATCTTTCAGTTCAGGAGATGATATCTCTTCTAGGCTCTATGAGGATCTTTATACCACAAGTTACGAAGTTTCTGCTAACAGAAAAATTTCTAATTCAGGTGCTAATTTGAATTTAGTACATTCATGGAATCGTAATGACAAAGATAGCACTATATTGAATACTAATGTCTTTTCACTTGATTATGTAAAACCCTTACTGCAAAACAAGGATGGTCTGAATGACCGCCTTGCGGTTGATGTTGCAGATATTGACTTGCTAGCAAAGCAAGTGAACTTGCTAGAACAGGCTGAAAGCTTTTTGGCTTCAAAGCTAACCAAATTGGTTGATCTGGCTCTTAAACAAGAATTAGAACAGCTTTATAAATTCCAACTCGAATTGTCTAAGCAGCAATTAGATCTAGCTGAAGAGAAATTTTCAAACTCGTTGATAGATAAATCAAGCTTATTACAAGAAAAAGACACCTACGTAAAGGCTAATCAACAATGGCTTCAATCGAGTCGAGAATTAAACATATTAAGGCAAGAATTAGCCTCACTTATTGACGTTAAGGAATCAGAAATGGTTGTTGAATTTGACTTGTTTAAGGAGCAACCTATCATGAGAGTTGAACCAGCTGTTTTTGTAAAAAATTCAAGATCAATGCAAAAGTTTGATTTTGATAAGAGTAAATTGCAGAGACAGCTAGAAACTTATGAAAATAAAACCATGCCAAGCGTGAATTTAAATATGGGCATTGCTAGCCAGACAGAGGACGATAAATACTTTGGTAGTTTTTTTGGAAACCGTGATTTTTCCTGGAATGTAGGTGTTGATGTTTCGTACCCGTTAGGAGTAAGGAAAGAGTCTCTTGATGTAGAGCGTACAGAAATTAGCATAGCGCAATTGGATGCTCAGAGACGCGAAACTGAAATAAATTCGAAACAACAAATCAACTACCTACTAGCTCAAATTGATCTTCTAGCTGAACTGGTTGAAATCAGTCTGGAACAGGGTGAATTGGCAAATGAAAAGGTCATCGAAGAAAAGACTAAATATGATGATGCACGTGGCCAAAAGAGTTTACTGATTGCAGCTCAAAAAAATGCTAACTTAGCGAGATTAAGTAACGTTCAAGCTGCAGCAAGCTACCAAAAAATTATAATTGATTATCGGGCAGCAACTGATCAATTATTTAACTAAAAAATGACCAGTTTGTTTTTATCGTTTTGTTCCCACTTGCCTCTCAAGTTAAACCATTATTTGGGAACCTTTATAGGTCAGTTGTTGGATTTGTTGAACACTGATACAAAAAAAGTTACAAAGCAAAATATTGCTATTTGTTTTTCTGAATTATCAAAAAATGAACAGCGTTCATTAGTTAAAAAATCTCTCATTGAAACGGGAAAAAATTTAACCGAATCCAGCCTCATTTGGAATCAAAGTTTTTCTGAAAATGCAAAGCATATACGAAATATTCATGGCGAAAATTATCTAGATACAAATGAGAACACGATATTGCTTGTTCCACATCTTGGTTGTTGGGAAATTACCGGACGCGTTATTGCCAATACTCGTGCTATAACTTTTCTATTTAAGCCTTTAAAAAAACAGCAACAAAATCAGTATTTATTTGAACGCAGAAATCTAGGAAACCTAACCATGGCAAGTGCAGACCAATCAGGGGTTCTTAAATTACAACGCGCACTCAAACAGGGTGAGCTGGTTGGCATGCTGCCTGACCAGGACCCCGGTCAAGAGGGTGGTATAATGGCGCCTTTTTTTAACAGCCCTGTCAACACTATGACATTGCTGGTCAGATTAGCAAAAAAACATAATGCTCGGGTTGTTATGTGTTGGGCAAATCGTCTTAAAAAAGGTAGAGGCTTTGATCTTAACTTTGAGTCCCTTGATCTGACTTCTAGTAGCGATGATTTACTCGAACAGGTAACCCTTATGAATAGAGCAATTGAGGATCTGATAAGGCGCTTTCCTGATCAATATATGTGGAGTTATCGTCGATTTAAATCAACCCAGTCTTATAACTAAGATACCCTTATAAATAATGTTGAAACTATGCGTCAAGAAAAAAACCTAATTACCAATAATGGTATAATTAATATATGAAAATGATTGAAGATGTACGCAGTGTTTTTAAGCGTGACCCCGCTGCACGAAACGTGTTTGAAATTATTACCTGTTATTCGGGAGTTCAAGCTGTAATTATTTATCGATTTACCCATCTTCTTTGGAGATATAAGTTGTATTGGTTGGCACGTTTTATTTCGACACTTGCTCGCTGGATTACAGGTATTGAAATTCACCCAGGTGCAGTTATTGGGCGGCGTTTTTTTATCGATCATGGTATGGGTGTTGTGATCGGTGAGACAGCCGAAATTGGTGATGACTGTATGATGTATCATGGAGTAACTCTTGGAGGGACTTCTTGGGATAAAGTTAAACGTCACCCGACACTAAAGGACGGAGTTATTATCGGTGCTGGAGCGAAAATATTGGGTCCAATTATTCTTGGAAAGAATGTTCGTGTCGGTTCTAATTCTGTAGTTGTAAAGTCTATAGATGATAACTGTACTGTTGTCGGTATTCCTGGGCGCGTTCTTCAGAAGAAAGTGAGCGATGATGATCAATTTGATTCTTACGCTGCAAGTACTAGTAGTAGCGCTAATGACCCAACAGTCCAAGCCGTTAATTCGATTATTGAACGTTTGGCTGATATTGACGAGCAGATTGCTAATTTATCTAGTATTTCCGAAGAGGTAAAAGAGGATCCAAGAGAGGTTGAAAATAAGTAAATTATCAAGTGAATTTAATACTTGACTATTTTACTTGGTTACTTGTATAATTACCCCAATTTTAATAAACCGAGAGCGATATGCAATTAACTACTAAGGGAAGATATGCAGTAACTGCCATGTTAGACCTTGCTTCAAACAAGTCAGCTAAACCTGTGACTCTCGATATGATATCTCAAAGACAAAATATCTCACTGTCTTATCTAGAGCAACTTTTCGCGAAATTAAGGAAAGCTTCACTGGTTAAAAGTATTCGGGGACCTGGGGGTGGTTATCTTTTAAATGTTAGCGCTGAAAATGTCACCCTAACTCAAATAATAGAGGCCGTTGATGAGAATATCGACCTACGTCGTTGCCACGGATTGAGAAATTGTCTTCGAGGTAAGCAATGCCTATCTCATCACCTTTGGTGTGAGGTTAGTGATCAAATAAGGGGTTTTTTGAGCACCAGAAACCTGCAACAGGTGATTGATGACTACAATACAAACGAAGTTACAAGAGAAGCTACAAGAGAAGCTATAGGAATAAATTAATAATTAAGGAAATTTAATAATGCTAACTCCAACTTACATGGACTATTCGGCCACAACTCCTGTGGATGCTCGTGTTGCTAAAAAAATGGCTAATTATTTAACCATGGAAGGAGATTTTGGTAATCCTGCGTCTCGTTCACATTACTATGGTTGGCAGGCTGAAAAAGCAGTCGATGAGGCTCGTTCTCAGGTGGCAGGCTTGGTAGGAGCTGATCCAAGAGAGATTGTATGGACTTCGGGAGCTACAGAATCTGACAATCTTGCAATAAAAGGTATTGCTAATTTTTACCATAAGCGTGGAAAACACATTATTACCATGAAAACAGAGCACAAGGCTATCTTAGATACCTGTCGTCAGTTAGAAAGGGAAGGCTTTGAGGTTACTTATCTTGAACCTTTGTCAAATGGTTTGCTGGATATAAAGGTCTTTAAAGATGCGATTAGAGAAGACACCATTCTAGCTTCAATTATGCATGTTAATAATGAGATAGGCGTCATCCAAGACATACAATCTATTGGTGATGTATGTAGAGAACATAAAATCTTTTTTCATGTCGATGCAGCTCAATCCGTAGGAAAAATCTCGATAGACCTAGCGTCACTACCGGTTGACTTGATGAGTTTTTCTGCACACAAGATTTATGGACCAAAAGGCATGGGCGCACTTTATGTAAGTCGTAAACCTAGAGTTCGACTAGAAGCTCAAATGCATGGTGGTGGTCATGAGCGTGGCATGCGTTCAGGAACGTTAGCGACACATCAGATTGTAGGTATGGGCGAGGCTTTTGCCATTGCCAAGGCGGAAATGTTGGAAGAAGGTAAAAAAATAAAACAGCTCCGAGATCGCTTGCTTGAGGGCTTTTCCGATATGGAGGAGGTGGTCATTAATGGTGATATTGAACAGAGAGTCCCTGGCAATTTAAATATCAGTTTTAACTATGTTGAGGGAGAATCTTTAATGATGGCTATTTCTGATGTCGCTGTGTCTTCTGGCTCAGCATGTACCTCAGCAAGTCTTGAGCCATCGTATGTGCTTCGAGCACTAGGTCTTAGCGACGAGCTTGCACATAGCTCTATCCGTTTCAGTATTGGTCGCTATACGACCGAAAAGGATGTTGATGATGCAATCAGGTTAGTACGTGAAAAAGTTGAAAAATTAAGAGATTTGTCGCCATTATGGGACATGTTTAAAGAGGGCATCGATTTGAGTACTGTTCAGTGGGCTGCCCACTAAAGGCACTTAAATTATGAGATTAATGCACACTTAAACTGTGTAGAATGGAATTAAAACGTTAAATAGGAGTAACTTATGGCGTATGGAAAAAAAGTATTGGATCACTATGAAAACCCTCGTAATGTAGGTGTTCTGGATAAGGACGCCAAAAATGTTGGTACTGGAATGGTTGGTGCACCAGCGTGTGGTGATGTGATGCGTCTACAGATTCAGGTCGACGATAAAGGTGTTATTGAAGAAGCTAAATTCAAAACTTATGGTTGTGGTTCTGCGATTGCCTCATCTTCACTTTTGACTGAGTGGGTTAAGGGCAAGACAGTTGACGAAGCCTCAGAAATTAAAAACACTGAAATAGTTGAAGAACTAGAACTGCCGCCAGTGAAGATTCATTGCTCAGTTCTGGCTGAAGATGCTATTAAAGCTGCAATTAATGATCTGAAGAGTAAAGCTGGATAATTATGGCAATTACCTTAACTGACAAGGCTGCAAAACGCATGACCGATTTTTTAGCAAATCGTGGCTCAGGTCTTGGTGTCCGTCTCTCTGTCCAAACCACTGGTTGTTCAGGGCTGGGTTACAACATGGAATTTGTAGATAAACTTAACGGGGATGACACCCTTTTTGAGAATAAAGGTGTTCAATTGGTTATTGACGCCAAAAGCTTAATTTATATTAATGGTACTGAAGTAGATTACCAAAAAGATGGTCTAAATGAAGGTTTTGAATTCAACAATCCTAATTCTAAAGCTGAATGTGGTTGTGGTGAATCATTTACCGTATAATTAGTTTCGTTAAGTTCTAAAGGTATTAGGGTAATGCAAAATTATTTTGAATTATTTGACCTTGAAACCTCCTTTCTTATTGATGATGACGCCTTAAAAAAAGCTTACCAGACTCAAGCTAAAAGATTCCATCCCGATAATTTTACAACTAAAAGCCAAGCGGAGCAACTCCAAGCACTGCAAAGCACTTCACTTGTAAATTCTGCTTATACAACTCTTAAAACCCCACTGAATCGAGCCAGCTATTTGTTAAATTTAGAGGATGTAAATCCTTTTGATGAAAAAGATACAAATATGGATGCTAACTTCTTGGTGTCACAAATTGAACTAAGAGAGCAATTAGAAGGCATTAAGGAACAACAAGATAGCTTAGCTTTGGATGAATTTATAGAGCGAGTACAAGATTTTATCATGGATAATGTCGCGTCAATTTCAGAAGCTTTCACTCAATCACGAGATTTACAAGAGATCAAAACGCTTGTTAGGGAATTAAAGTTTTATGAGCAACTTAACAAGGAAGCGAATATATTGATGGATGAATGGTTATAGGGCAAGTATATGGCATTATTACAGATTTCGGAACCTGGTCAGTCAACTGCACCTCACCGTCACAATTTAGCCTGTGGTATTGATTTAGGAACGACAAACTCGCTAGTTGCGAGTGTCATTAGTGGTGAGACCAAACTCATAGGGGATAACAATGACCAGGTGATGTTGCCATCAATTGTTCATTTTGGACAGGGCAGAAAGATGACGGTTGGTAGTGAAGCTAGTCTTTATGCTCAAACAGACCCAACCAACACTATCTTTTCAATCAAGCGATTTATGGGCTTGGGATTTAAAGAGGTTAGTGAATTCAAAAATTGTCCATATCGGTTGCTTGAAAAAGGGAATAACGTTTTATTTCAAACGGCATTGGGTGATTTGTCGGCGGTCGAGATTTCAGCTAGTATTTTATCCACTTTAAAAAATCGAGCCGAGGAAGCACTTGGGGGTGATTTGGTGGGTGCTGTTATCACAGTCCCAGCTTATTTTAATGACGCACAAAGGCAATCAACGAAGGATGCAGCA
>Ga0208881_1000650_pt1 | contig 12131 bp, 14 predicted proteins | sample Knorr_S23_td_AAI_FD_185610 | JGI IMG/M metagenome (GOLD analysis project Ga0208881, IMG submission 185610) | Marine microbial communities from Southern Atlantic Ocean transect - Knorr_S23_td_AAIW_ad_876m_LV_B (SPAdes) (version 2) | ecosystem: Environmental > Aquatic > Marine > Oceanic | place... | reverse complement strand
AAAGACTAGAAACAGTTGAGTGGATGGATGAATTTTTACCAAAAGATAAACCCCGCTATCTTATGGGGGTTGGAACACTAACTGATCTGATCGAATCTGTTTCAAGGGGTGTAGATATGTTTGACTGTGTTATGCCCACCCGCAATGGCCGTAATGGTCAGCTTTTTACGTTTGATGGAAAAGTAAACATCCGCAATGCCAGATATAAAACAGATTTCTCAGCAATTGATGATATTGGAATTTCACCTATGTCTGGAAATTATACCAAAGCCTATCTGCATCATCTATTTAAAACTGAAGAAATTTTGGGTTACCGTATTGCCACTCAGCAGAACCTCCATTTTTACATCCACCTAATGAAAACCATGCAGGATGAAATTAAGGCAGGAAATTTTAAGAATTGGGCAAAGGGATTTTTGGAGCGGTATGAGGGAGAATAGAGTCTAGTTTTACAACTCAGAGAACTTGTCTGTATATTCAACTAACTTAGCAGCAATACCTTTTTCGGTCATGGAGTGCCCTGCATCTTGTACAATTTCAAAATCAGCTTCGGGGAAAGCTCGGTGCAACTCCCATGCAGAAATCATAGGGCATACAACATCATAGCGGCCCTGTACTATCACAGTGGGGATATGCCTGATTTTATCCACATTTTCCAGCAGCCATTCATCTGTGTCAAAAAATCCGCGATTGGTAAAATAATGGCATTCAATACGGGCAAATGCTTCAGCTACTTTTGCATCTTCAAAAGCATGGATTGATTCATCCGATTGAATTAGTTTACTTGTGCTGGCTTCCCAAATTGACCAGGCTTTGGCTGCTTCAATTCGCACAGAATCATCATTTGAGGTGAGTCGTTTATAGTAAGCCGTTACCAAATCGTGACGCTCATCTTCCGGGATTGGCCTGAGATAATGCTCCCATGCATCGGGATAGATATTGGATGTTCCATCCTGATAGAACCAGTTAATCTCCTTTTTTCGTATCATAAAAATACCCCGGAGAACCAAGGCTTTACAGCGGTCAGGATGGGTGATGGCATAGCTCAGGGACAGGGTTGATCCCCAACTTCCGCCAAAAACTACCCATTTGTCAATCTCCAAATGTTGACGAATTTTTTCGATATCTGCAATTAAGTCCCAGGTTGTATTTTCCTGTAGTTCAGCATGGGGAGTGCTCTGTCCGCAGCCTCGCTGGTCGAAAACGATGATGCGCCATTTTTCCGGATCAAAGTATTGGCGGTAAACGGGTTCAATCCCCCCGCCGGGACCGCCATGCAAAAAGATAACAGGTTTCCCATTTATATTCCCGGATTCTTCAACATGAATGGTGTGGAGGTCTGAGACCTTTAAATCAAATTGGTTATAAGGTTCTATTTTTGGGTAGAGTTGTTTCATATTTTCCTTTTGTTTTATAATTGGGTAGTGGAACAATGCATTGTTCCACTACTAATACAATCTTTTTTTACATACTCGATTCTTCAGATCTTTTCCTGCCAAATACCGGTTCAAATTATCGGCAAACTGCACCATCACATCATGTTGATATTCAGGAAAATTACCTGATATATGGGGTGATAAAAATACATTGTCTAATGCAAACAATGGACTCTCTTTTGGCAAAGGTTCTTTTTCAAACACATCTAGTGCTGCTCCTGCTATTGTTTTATTTTGGAGTGCTTTAATTAATGCAGCCTCATTAATAATTTCTCCTCTGGCAATGTTAATTATAAATGCAGTTGATTTCATTTCAGATAATTCTCTTTTCCCAATCATATTTTTAGTCACCGGTGTTAGCGGGCAGGCAATTACAACAAAATCACTGTTTTTCAAAAGGTGGCTCAAATTAGAAACCGGGATGAGTTCATCTACAGTTTTCTTATGCTCTACCTTTTTCTGAAGGCGGCGGGTAGCAATGACTTTCATATCAAAAGCTTTGGCTTTTTTAGCGATGGCCTTACCTAATGAACCAAATCCAATGATGCCTATGGTTTTTCCCTTGAGCTGAACCATTTGTTTTGCAACTTCCCATTGAGTCCAATTCGTGGTTTGTATAAATTCATAGCAGTCTTTAAATCGTTTGGCAAAATAAAGAATGGCTGACATAACAAATTCTGATACGGGTCCAGCGTGAACACCACTGGCATTGGTGATGGTGGTTTTACTTTTTAATAATTTAGGGAATAAACTGTGTTCCAAACCAGCAACGCCAAAATGAATCCACTTTAACTGGGCAATTGCATTGGAAAATAATGTTTCTTTAATATGATAGGTGGTGAGAATATCTAATTCCGGGATCATCTTTGTTAGCTTTTCATCAGTGGGAATATGAACGAATTCTAAACCACTAGTCGTATGAAGTTCAGACTTTAAAACGGACAGTAGGTACTTATACTTCTCAGGGTTTTGGGTAAGCTGGATGCCGACTTTTAAGGATGACATCTTGTCAAACTCCTGTCTCCTGTTTCCTTACTCCTTTCTCCTTGCCCCTTTCCCCTCAATTTATATATTGCCTTAACTTTTCAAACAGATGATGGGTTGCTTCCACATCCCGCATAACATATTCATTTACTGCTTCAATATTCCCCTCATCAAATGCTTTAGCTACAGTATCTCCTTTTACATCCCCTTCCTTTGGAGAAGGAATTCCAAAAGACCTGCAAGCTATATCCATGCTTACCGCATTATAATTATTCCAGTTACAGAGAAACATCATTAGGTCAATATGGGTTTTAAAAGAAAACCGGCGCAAGTCTTTAAAATTCCAATTATTGATTTCAATTCCGTAATGGGCACCACGTACCATTAGAAATGGAATATCAAATCCAAGACCGTTATAGTGTATATATCTTGCATTTTTTGAACTGGAATGATTAATGATATTAAAAAAGGCATTAAGTGTAGCCTCTTCATTTTCTTCACATATCACCTTATCTTTTGAAGTTCCATCATCCTGCAGCCAGCGTAAACCAATACATAGAACTTGTCCAAAAAAGGGGGAGGTAGAGCGAATAAGAGATTCTGCATTTTCGGGGTCATCGCCAGTGCGTTCAACCCGTGCCTGAGTTTTTTGTGCGATTACCTCTTCTACTGACTCATCAATAGTTGGGCGGGGTATTGTTTCAATGTCTAATACGAGAAATGCCAAAGATTTTCCTAATTTAGAGTTATTGGTGAGACCGTTAATTTAAAATAGTTCAAGTAAGGCTGGGTATAGTTTCATTAATAAAAAACGGGAGATCAAATTGACCTCCCGTTCACTTAAATAAGTACTGAATTAAATTCTACCAGTCATCGTCCTCATCCTCTTCTTCAAGATACTCAGCTTCCTCTTCCAGCCATGCATTGAATTCTTCTTCCGTTTCTACAGTGACAAAACCACGCATTTTATAATGGGAGTTTCCACAAAGTTGAGCACAAGCGATTTGGAATCCCCTGAATTCATTCTTTTTTTCTTCACTGAAAATTTCCCAGGTTTCCTGACCCAAGCCCATATAATTACCACTTGGACTATATCGATTTGTATCCTTTATCTTATTTATAAATTCTGCTGAGGTCATGGTAGGCGTAAAATAAACAGGAATAGTCATCCCCGGCAGGGCATCCTGCTTCACCCGCATTTCCGGAATACCGAAACTGTGAATTACATCCTTGGATGATAAATAGATTAGCACCTGCTGATTAACTGGCAAATGCATTTGGTTGAGAGTTACAATATCATCAGCACCACTACCCTCCCTCACCAAACCAATTGGATTCGACTCCTCATCCACCAGTTTAATATCAGTATCGCCAAATTCACCATCAGCACCGGGGTAATGGATATTCCAGGCAAATTGCTGTGCAACCACACGAATCTGAATGGCTTCATCCGCATCGGGAACAGTGGTTCTCATCTGTGACCAGAGTGGAATGGATAATCCAACCAGCAAAAAGGCTTCAATTACAATTACTCCGATTTCAGCAAATTGGGAGTAATGTGATTGAACGCCATTATAATCAGCTTTCGGATTTGATTTTGAGTTAAATTTAATCAGTGTAATAATTAAATAGATTCCCCAACCAGCAAATAAGATGAACATGACCCAATGCACCCAGCCCAACACCATATCCATCATAAATCCATGACTGACAGCGTTTACCGGCAGCCCTAAATGATCACTTAAATTTCCAAGATATTCAATCATACATCCCCTAAGAATTATTTAATTTTTTTGTTCTCATTGAAATTGTAAAAATAGAAGCAGCTACAATGAGCAATATGAAAATAATGAACCCCAATAAAGTCAATACTCCCATATTCATGCCATGGCTCATGGGTGCTTCTGGATTACCGTAACACACTGCACAGGGGAAAAGCACCCCCGGAATTAAACTTAAAATAATGGGTATTAGTTTAGCCCGCATTTAATTCAGAAATCTCCTTTAAGAACCATTTTCCATATATCAGCAATCCAATTGTAAAAGCTACTGAAATTAAAGAGTAAATAATATATTGAATGCCTCCAATTTGTGACCATTCATTATAACACCAGTAACCAAAAAATATGGAAAATAGGGTGGAAATACAAATAAAGATGATATGAAAGGATTTTAAAGACATGGGCTTAATAATGACTCATGAGATTTAAATCCCAGAGTAATGGGATAAAAAGTAATAAGCCCAGAAAAAATACGGTTAATAATAATATCCAGTGAATAATTTTCTTTTCAGAATTTAAATGCATGAAATTGGCAGCTACCAGGTAGCCCTTAATTGCGGCGATAGTAAGCCCTACAAATACAGCCCCGGCAATTGAATTCTGCACATTGAATTCCATGTAAGATGCTGTCACCGTTAGGGCTGTGCCTATTAATAAGTAAACAAAAATTTTCCGGTAATTGGCAATATGGTGTGCCATGTCTTTTGCTGACATTGAGTCTCCTTAATTTAAAAGATATAATATTGGAAATAGGAATATCCAGACCAAATCCACAAAGTGCCAATATAGGCCAACTATTTCAATCCGGTTGGTAAACCGTTCTGGTTCATTGTCCCACATTTTAATTCCCGGGCCGAAAAAATAACCCAGGACAATCATACCGCCGATGATATGTAGGCCATGCAGTCCGGTTAAGGTAAAATAAAGGGCCATATAGGTATCATGAGAAGGAACAAAGCCTTCATGAATTTTATGTGAATATTCAAAATATTTCACTATCAGGAAGACCAGAGCACAGATGAGGGTGGTTCCCAGATAAATCCTGAATTTACCTAAATCCTTCATTTTCAAGGATACCCAGGCCATAACCATGGTAACACTGGAGGCGATGAGCACAACCGTATTAAAAGTGGCATGAGGAATTGTTTCTTTCAGTAAATGCATTATAGAACCATGTTCACCAATGGGCGGCCAGACAGGTGCGCCCGTGCGAAGCAGAATATAAGCTGAAAACAATCCACCGAATAGCATAACTTCAGAAGCCAGAAATAACCAAATTCCCAGTTTGGAATTGTAAACTCCAGTATCTTCTCTTACTTGAACATTATAAGGTATTTCCATTAACGATCCTTAATTAATTTTGAGTTTGAGGAGTAAAATCAGAACTATCACCAGGTACACTGTATTCGTAAGGGCCACGGTGAACCGTTGGCACTTTTTCAAAGTTACCATGTCCCATTGGCGGTGAAGTCGTATCTGTCCATTCTATGGTTGTAGCCTGCCAGGGATTTGGGTCAGGTTCTGCATCCTTTTTCCGTAATAAAGTACGGATTAAATTTATGATAAACGGAATTTGAGCAACTGCCAGCAGCCAGGCAGAATAGGACATAAATTCATTAAGATGCAATGTCCCCTGAGCATGGGCATAAGACTCGCCCCCATCTGCTAACCGGCGGGATACCCCTGCCATTCCCTGTATGAGCATAGGCCAGAATATTCCATTCATAAAGATAAATGAAAAGAAGAAGTGGATTTTCCCCAATGTTTCATCCAGCATTTTGCCCGTCATTTTAGGGAACCAATAGTAAATTCCTGCCATAATTGCAAATATTGTTCCCGGGGCAACCACATAATGGAAGTGTCCAATCACATAGTAAGTATCATGCAGATGAATATCGGGAGTTGATAGACCCAGGGGCAGGCCGGTGAGACCGCCAATACCAAACATGGGAATCCAACCCAGGGCAAATAACATGGGTGTGTTAAAGCGAATGGAGCCACCCCACAATGAGAGCATAAAACAGGATAATATTATTACAGACGGTACTGAAATTATCATGGTTGTGGTCTGGAAGAAAATAGACATTCCCTGTCCCATCCCAGTCATAAACATATGGTGCGCCCAAACGATAAAGGACATGAAACCCAAAAACACCACAGAATACACGAGGGATTTATAACCCCAGATTGGTTTACGTGTATTATTAGCAATAACTTCAGCTATGACTCCCATGCCGGGGAGAATGAGTACATACACTTCGGGATGTGCTAAAAACCAGAATAGGTGCTGCCACAAAAGCGGACTGCCGCCACCACTCACATCTAGGGCTTCCCCGCCTACTACTAAACCTGAGGGTAGGAAGAAACTGGTGTCAAATACACGATCCATTAATTGGAAGAACCCGGCGGCTTCCAAAGGGGGGAAAGCCAGTACCAGCAAAAATGAAGTAACAAACTGTGCCCAGACAAAGAAGGGCAGTCTCATCCAGGTGAGCCCCGGCGCTCGTAGCTGAATAATAGTTACAATAATATTGATGGAACCCAGTAGTGATGAGGTTATAAGAAATACCATGCCCAAGAGCCAGAAGGTCTGACCGGTAGTAGCAATAACTGAGAGGGGTGGATAGGATGTCCAACCTGAATTAGCCGCACCGCCTGGAAGGAAGAAACTCACAAGCATGATGACACCACCGATGAAATACACCCAATAGGAAGTCATATTCAATTTTGGAAATGCCATATCGGGAGCGCCGATCTGCAGGGGAACGACGTAGTTACCAAATGCCCCAACTACCAATGGTACCACACCAAGAAAGATCATGATGGTTCCATGCATAGCGCCAAATACGTTATAGAGATCTGAGGGTAAATTTCCGATGCTGGCGAAACCATTTAACTCGGCCAGCCATTGGATCAGTCCGCCGAAAACAGGAACTGCCTGATCTGGAAATGCCAATTGCCAGCGCATAACCATCATAAGTGAAAAGCCAAAGAATAAGAATAAAAGGGCAGTTATACCATATTGAATTCCAATGGTTTTATGATCGGTTGAAAATATATATTTCCGCCAAAAACTTTCTTCGTGATGTGAATCAGACACTAAATCCTCCAGATTCGTAAAATTTATGTTATTTTATGTTTGAATTACCTTGATATAGCAAGTAAGAATAGCAGAAAATTTATTGAAGGTATTAGATATAGACAAAAAGAAATTTAACGTATAAACGTAAAGAGTAGGATTTACATTCTCAATTTAATATAACTTCCTAATAAGGTAACAACATACAATAAATTATGGGGTACGTTTCTAGACAATATATCTTGAATAAAAACTTTCTAATAATTCTAAAAGTGGCCGGTGTAGTCTTATCATTATACCTGTTTCTGGTTGGAATCAACGGGCTATCAACAGCCATAAAACATTTGGGTGGAGACTTTGCGGAAAAAATGCTGTCTACTACCAGTAATCCGTTTATAGCCTTATTTATTGGAATTCTTTCCACAACGATATTTCAAAGTTCCTCAACCACCACATCTCTAATTGTAGGCATGGTAAGTAGCGGTGCATTGAATTTAAGTGGTGCAATCCCCATGATTATGGGTGCAAATATTGGTACCACCGTTACCAACATTATAGTTTCTATTGGCCATATAAATCGAGGCAATGAATTTAAGCGGGCTTTTGCAGCGGCAACTGTACATGACTTCTTTAACGTATTTGCAGTCATTTTACTATTTCCAATTGAAATTGCCTTTGGATTACTGGAAAAAACTGCATCTGGATTAGGAGCATTACTTTTTGGTACGGTCAGCGTTAGCAATGAGTTTGACAGCCCAATAAAGGCAGGCATTAAATGGGGTGTTCACCATATTGAAAGCCTTAGTTTTGAAAATAATATTGTATTTATCATCCTCAGCGTTTTACTTACCTTTGCTATGTTGTATTCCATTGTCAAGCTTTTACGGAGTTTAGTTTTGGATAATGTTCAGCAATTTTTTGATCAATATATTTTCAAGACAGCAATTCGAGGTATTTTGTTTGGAATGATTTTAACAATAATGGTACAGAGTTCATCAATTACCACATCCACCATTGTTCCCCTTGCTGGAGCGGGAGTACTAACACTGAGGCAGGTGTATCCATTTACTTTAGGTGCAAATATCGGTACCACCATAACCGCAATTTTGGCAGCCCTTACCCTTAACGTAACGGCATTGGTAGCGGCATTTGCCCATTTATTTTTTAATCTCTATGGAATTCTAATTATTTATATGAATCCACTATTCAGAGATATACCCATTAACCTGGCTAACTGGATTTCGGAGGTTGCAATAAAGAATAAATTTATTCCGCTGGTTTATTTAGTCTGTTTTTTCTTTCTTTTACCATTTTTAATCATACTTATAGGGAGACAATAATGTTTAAACAAATCTTTGAAATTTTCAAATCAGATAGCTTATACGAGCAGGCCTTAGTTGAGTGTCATGAAATGTTGGATATTGATTTAACCATGTTCAAGGCATCAATTCATTCATTTCGAAAATCAGATTCAGCAGATATAGACATTGATATTTTTGCAATGGATAAAAAAATCAATGAATTCGAAAGGGATGTCCGCCGCAAAGTAATGACACATCTGGCTGTTGGCGGCAAAGAAGATATTGGCTCTGGATTGGTATTGGTATCGGTTGTTATTGATATTGAGAGAATAGGTGATTACACCAAAAATATTTATGATCTTGCAGTCAATCATCCTGAAAAATTAGATGGAGGCGTTGTTGAAGAAAATTTGGCAGATGTAGAAAAAATATCCTTCGATTTATTTGAAGAATCCATAGATGCTTTTAAGAATCAGGATATTGAAAAAGCTCGAAGCCTCATGGGATCATATAAGGAGAATATATCTTCCCAATGTGACGCAATCACCAATAATATAATTACAGGAAAGGTTGAAAATATTGAAGTTGGAAGAGCAACATCAGTTGCGCTTTATGCTAGGTATTTAAAAAGGATTGCCGCCCATTCAAGAAATTTAATTTCAAGTATTGTGAATCCCTTTGAACGTATTGGGTACCCAGAGAAGTGAATAAATTTATTTGGCTCTATCTCTCAGCATTTGGGATAATGTTTGCCATATTATCCTGGTGTCAGGAGTCCGGATTGCTTTCAAAAGACATTGAGTCAGGAAAAGGATTTTTAGCACTTTTAACCGGGTCAGCACTGTATTATATAGTTGGTAGAAAAATTTAATAAATAAACAGGAGAAAAAATGAAAAAAATACTATTGGTAGTAAGTATAACTGGATTCATGTTTGCGGAAGGTAAGATTGGTGGAGTTACCTATTTTGATTATTCAAGCACAGAAAAAGCCTCTGGATTTAATTTTGAGAGACAATATTTTGGTTATGGCGGAGAGGTTTCAGATCAAGTAAGTTATAAAATTTTATTTGATGTGGGTAGAACCAATTTGGGAACAACTCTAAATAAAGAAGGTAATGAAATTAGTGAAGACACACGACTCGTTGTTTTCCTTAAAAAAGCCCAGGTTAATTATAAATCCTCATTTGGTAAATTCAATTTTGGGTTAATCGGAATGAATACCTATGCTGTACAGGAAAGTAATTGGGGTTATCGTTTTATTGGAAAGTCCGCCATTGATAAAAATATATTTTCATCCACTGCTGATTTAGGAGTTGGTTTTTCAAAATCAATAATAGATAATCTTAATTTGAGTTTACTAATTGTAAATGGTGAAGGATTTAAAAACCCCCAGGGTGATAAATTTCAGAAAATTGCGTTCAATGCAACCTATGGTGAAAGCAATTTAAATAAAAATGAGGGCTATAATGCAGGTCTTGTTTATACAATGGAAAGCACCGATACTGATGCCAATACAATGACCAGTTTATTTGGCGGTTTTGCGGGAATGGGACTTCGGTTGGGAGGTGAGTATGATATGTTTACCAAAGGAAGTGTAGAATCCAATATTATTTCAGTCAGCGCTAATTATGCCGTAAGAGATAAAATAGATATTTTCGCCCGGTATGATATGGTAGACGACAATGATGATGTAAATAAAAATGGTAAAAATTATCTCATTACAGGAATAGTTCTAACCTGTGATGGCGGTATTTCTGTTGCACCTAATATGAGAATGACTACCTTTGAAAATGAAACAGAAGCGTTAACAGAATACAAGGTCAACTTCCAGTTCAAATTTTAAACAATTTTAAATAATACCCATGTTTACTTTTAGATTGGTTTAAACTTGCCCCTTATTTCTTATTCCTGAACTCCCAATTTAGCAAAATACTCTCTTGCTGCTTGCATAACTTTTGGCGCCAATATGAGGGTAGATATCATTGTGGGAATTGCCATGACAGCAAACATTCCATCCACATAATTCACCACAATATCAATGGACATGACGGCTGCAAGTATCAGGCTTAATGTATAAACAATCCTATAAGGCTGCTTCCATTTATTTCCAAAAAGGAAGGCAGCACATTTGGAACCATAATAGGAATACCCAATAATGGTTGTAATACTAAAAATAGTTACAATAAACATAAGTAAAGGTTGACCAAATCCTGGTAGACCCAAACCAAAGGCTGCAGAAGTCATTAAAATTCCATTCAAATTTGGATCTGTCCAAACTCCTGTAGATAGAATAATAAATCCCGTAACTGAACAGACGATGATAGTGTCAATGAGTGGACCAATCATAGCTACTAATCCTTCACGCACCGGCTCTTTGGTAATGGCAGCGCCATGAGCCATAGCTTCAGTACCAATTCCCGCTTCGTTAGAAAAGGCAGCACGGCGAATTCCTGTAATAATCACAGCGCCGATAGAGCCCCCCAATACTGCCTCACCGGTAAATGCATCCCGGACTATGAGCAGTAAAATATCATCCAGTTGAGAAAAATTACTGATAATAATAAAAATTCCACAGAGCATATATATTACCACCATGGATGGAACTAGCTTAGACGCAACTTGTCCAATCCTGCGAATTCCACCAAAAATAACTGCTGAAATAATTCCAGCCATACTGATCCCTACTAATAATTTACCTAAAAATGGATTTTCACTAAACCATCCCAGAGGAGTAAAAACTTGTTCCTGTACTAGTTGAGTCAGTTGGTTTGCTTGAAAGAGAGAAAAACAACCGAAGAGTCCTGCAACGCCAAACAAATAGGCTAAAAAATGAAAGGCGGGGGGAAGTCCCTCTTTTATAACATACATAGGTCCCCCTTGTACTTCGCCGTTTTCATCTTTTCCACGATACATTATTGCCAATGTACAGGTGAAAAATTTGGTTGCCATTCCTACAATTGCACTGATCCACATCCAGAAAAGGGCACCGGGGCCGCCAGTATGTATGGCGATTGCTACACCACTAATATTCCCCATACCTACCGTACTTGCCAATGCGCTGGATAATGCCTGAAAATGGTTAACCTGCCCCGGGTCATTAGGGTCATCATATTTCCCTAATAAAATATTGAAGCCATGTTTCACATACCGAAAGGGAATGAAGCGGCAATAAAAAGTGAAAAATAATCCCCCACCAATGAGGAGTACCAATAGAGGGGGTCCCCACATGATCTCAGCAAAGGCAGCAATGAGTGTATCTAGTTTTTCAATCATTTGAGGAAATTAATAGAGATTAAAATAAATCTAAAAACCAATTGTATATATTTTTAATTCCCTGCCAAATTGAATCATCCTTTCTATTGGGAGGTAAAGAATTATTCCCCTCTTCACTTGTGTTTTTCATTTTTTCAGGGGTATTTTTATCACAGCTTCCAGCGCAGACTTTGCTGATGAATCTAAATCACCTGAAATCATCTCAGAGTAATTAAAAGATTCCTGCTTTTTAATTTGAAGTGGCACTACTTTACATTTATTTTTTTGCCGCACCAT
>Ga0208881_1000647_pt1 | contig 12149 bp, 9 predicted proteins | sample Knorr_S23_td_AAI_FD_185610 | JGI IMG/M metagenome (GOLD analysis project Ga0208881, IMG submission 185610) | Marine microbial communities from Southern Atlantic Ocean transect - Knorr_S23_td_AAIW_ad_876m_LV_B (SPAdes) (version 2) | ecosystem: Environmental > Aquatic > Marine > Oceanic | place... | reverse complement strand
CGGATCGCCGAGTCCAGCCAAGCGCTTGGCCAAGCCGGCGTAGGCGTAGGCGTCGGTCAGGTCGCCGCGATGATAGGATAGGTTGGCGGCAAAAGCGTTCCACTTAGCATTGTCCACCCGCCGTGTGCGGGAGTGCGTCTCGACACCGGCACGCATCTCGTCACGCCAGCTCGCGTCGGTTTTTTCACGGCGTGCGAACCCGACCACGTGAAACGACCCCGGCATCTGCCCCTCAATGTGGAGGTGATACAGCGCGGGGATCAGCTTGCGCGCCGTCAGGTCGCCGCTCGCGCCGAAGATGACAATCGTGCACGGTTCGTCCGCCTTGCGGCCGTCCTCCAGGCCTGGAAGGGAAATCGTTTTTGAAAAATCCACCATTGGAAAAGTCGTGAACCCGGGCGGCAGAAAAATGGTGGCTGGACCCGGAATCGAACCGGGGACACACGGATTTTCAATCCGTTGCTCTACCAACTGAGCTATCCAGCCATCCCCCCGAAAAAAGGGAGGCGCATCCTACGCATCGCCCCACCCTGCCTCAAGCACTTTCGGGATGAACCAGCAGCCTTGCCAAGCGCTTGGCCAAGCAGGGTTAATCTTCCTTAAAATCGTTGTGGAATTCACGGCCTTCTCGGGTCTCGGCGACGTAGCCGGTGCGGATGACGAAGTCGCCGAAGCGCTCGCCGTCGGTGCGCTCGTTGGCGTATCGCTCGAGGATCGGCCGCAGAATGCCGACGATCTCCTCCTGCTTGGCTGACACTTTGTACAACTTGTTCAGGCGATCGCCGACGAAGCCCCCGCCGAGGTAGATGTTGTACTTGCCGGGCGAACGGCCGACGAACGCGATCTCGGCGATGTACGGCCGGGCGCAGCCGTTCGGGCAGCCGGTCATGCGGATCGTGATCGCGTCGTCCTTCAGGCCAAGCTCGCCGAGCACGGCGTCCAGCTCGGTCAACAAGTCCGGCAGATAGCGCTGGGCCTCGGCCAAGGCCAAGCCGCACGTCGGCAGCGCGACACAGGCCATCGAGTTGAGCCGCAGGCCGGTTTGGTCGTAGCAGTGGGTCAGTTTGTACTGATCGAGCAGCGACTCAATCCCGGCGCGCTTGGCCGGCGACACGCTGGCGATGATCAGGTTTTGATTCGCGGTCAGGCGGAAGTCGCCGTCGTGCACCTTCGCGATCTCGCGCAGGCCGGTCCGCATCGGGGATTCGTCGGTGTCGGCGACGCGGCCGTTTTCGATGAACAACGTCAGGTGGCTGTTGCCGTTCTCGTCGTCGATCCAGCCGTAGCGGTCGCCGTTGTGGTCGAACGCAAACGGCCGCGCCTGGCCAAGCGCGTAGCCGAGCCGGTTTTCGACTTCGCCGCGAAACCAGTCCAAGCCGCGATCCTCGATCGTGTACTTGAGTCGCGCGTGTCTGCGGTCAACGCGGTCGCCGAAGTCGCGCTGCGTGGTGACGATTTTCTCGGCGACATCGGTCACTTGCCCCGGCGTGCAAAAGCCGAGCACATCCGCCAGGCGCGGGAAGGTTGTCTCCTTGCCGTGGCTCATCCCCATGCCGCCGCCGGCGGTGACTGTGTAGCCGACGATTTGGTCGTCCTCGATGATGGCGATGAAGCCGAGGTCGTGCGCGAACACATCGACGTCGTTGCTCGGCGGGACGGCGATGACAATCTTGAATTTGCGCGGCAAGTAAGTCTTGCCGTAGATCGGCTCGGCTTCCGGCTCGGGACTTGGCGTCACATTTTCCTTCTCGCCGTTTTCGTCGGTCAGCCAAATCTCGTGGTACGCTCGCGTCGCCGGCGTGAGGTGGGCGCTGATCGTCCTAGCCATCTCGAGTGCCTCGGTGTGCACCTTCGACTGGTACGGGTTCGGGTTACACATCACGTTGCGGTTCACGTCGCCGCACGCCGCGATCGTGTCCATCAACGAGTCGTTGATTTTCCGGATGGTCGTCTTGAGATTTTTTTTGATGATGCCGTGCAATTGGAACGCCTGGCGCGTGGTGAGCTTGAGCGCGCCGTTGGCGTAGTCGGTGCAGAAGCGATCCATGTCCAGCCACTGCTGCGGCGTGCAAACCCCGCCGGGCACGCGCACGCGCGTCATGAACGCAAAGGCCCGTTCCTGCTTGGCCTTGCGCCGCTCCCCCCGCAGATCGCGATCGTCCTGCTGATAGATGCCGTGGAACTTAGTCAGTTGTGTGTCGTCCGCGGCCAACGCGCCGGTGGAGTCGTCCCGCAACCCGTCGGCGATGGTGCCCCGGAGGAGATTGCTGTCGGCCTTGATGGTTTCGTTCTTGGCCAGCTTTGGCTCGTCGGCGGGTTTGTTTGGGTCGGTCATTTAAGTGTCACATCGCGGATTGGCGAACGGCCAAGCTAGCACAAAAGTAGCTCCGAACTCAATCTGCGCTTGGCCAAGCGGAGTGTAAAACCGGCAAAAAAACAGCTTGATCCTTTGTAAAACAGGACATATCATCATATCTTGATTTGTTGATATCAAACGAGTCACTTGCGACTGAAATCACATTTTTATGGGCAAAAACTACATTTTCTCGTCCGAGTCGGTTGGCGAAGGCCATCCCGACAAAGTATCCGACACTATTTCCGACGCTGTGCTGGACGCCTGCCTCGCGCAGGATCGCCGCAGCCGGGTCGCCTGCGAGACATTCGTCAAAAGCAACGTTGTCTGCGTCGGCGGCGAAATTACGACCAAGGCCAAGTTCGACGTCGAGCAGGTCGTGCGCGCTGCCATCCGCGAGATCGGCTACGTGAACAACGACGACGTGTTCCACGGTGACCACGTCTTTATCAACAATTACCTGACCGCGCAGAGTCCGGACATTTCGCAGGGCGTCGATGCCAAAGCCGCGTCCGGCAAAGCCACCGCCGAGCAGGGCGCGGGTGACCAAGGGCTGATGTTCGGCTTCGCCTGCGACGAGACGCCGGAACTGATGCCGGCGCCGATCATGTACGCGCACAAACTGGGCCGGCAACTGACCAAGCTGCGCAAGGCGGGCAAGGCCAATTGGCTCCGCCCCGACGCCAAGAGCCAGGTCTCCGTGCAGTACATCAACGACAAGCCGGTGAAGATCACCAACGTGGTCATCTCCACCCAGCACGCCGCCGCCGCCTCGAACAGGACGATCCGCGACTTCATCACAAAGCAGGTCATCCAAAAAGTGTTGCCGAAAAAAATGCTGTCCCGCGATACGCAGATTCTCATCAACCCAACCGGCCGCTTTGTCGTTGGCGGACCGGCGGGCGACAGTGGCCTGACCGGGCGCAAGATCATCGTCGACACCTACGGCGGCATGGGCCGGCACGGCGGTGGCGCATTCAGCGGCAAGGACCCGAGCAAGGTGGACCGCAGCGCCGCGTACATGGGCCGTTACGTCGCTAAAAACATCGTGGCAGCCGGCTTGGCCGAGCGCTGCGAAATCCAGTTCGCCTACGCCATCGGCTATCCGGACCCGGTCTCCGTCTGCGTCGACACCTTCGGCACCGGCATCGTGGACGACGGGAAAATCGCGGCAGCCGTCGAAAAAGTTTTTAGCTTCAAGCCAGCCAGCATCGTCCGGCAACTCAAGCTGCTGCGCCCGATTTATTCGATGACAACCAACTACGGCCACTTCGGCAAGGTTGACGACTTGGACACAATCACTTGGGAGAAAACGGACAAGGTGGCGGCGCTCAAACGGGCTATCAAATAAGATTTTTTAGTATGACTACCACACTTACGGAACCAACCACGGACTACACTGTCCGGAACATTGAATTGGCCGATTTCGGCCGCAAGGAAATTGGCATCGCCGAGAAGGAAATGCCCGGCTTGATGGCCACGCGCGAAAAGTATGGCCCCGAAAAGCCGCTCGACGGCGTGAAGATCATGGGCTCGCTGCACATGACCATCCAGACCGCTGTGCTCATCGAGACGCTCGTTGACTTGGGTGCCGATGTGCGTTGGTGCTCGTGCAACATTTTCTCGACGCAGGATCACGCGGCGGCGGCCATTGCGGCAGCGGGCGTGCCGGTGTTTGCGTGGAAAGGCGAAACACTAGAGGAGTACTGGGACTGCACGTTCAAGGCGCTTACCTGGCCCGACGGCTCCGGCCCGGATCAAATCGTCGACGACGGCGGCGATGCGACGCTACTCATTCACAAGGGCGTCGAGTTGGAGAACGGCAGCGACTGGGTGAACACCGAGTCCGGCAGCGAGGAGGAGCAAGTGATCAAGAACCTCCTCAAGCGTGTCCAATCCGAGAAGCCGGTTCACTGGGCCAAGGTGGCCGAGGCCATGGTGGGTGTCTCCGAGGAGACCACCACCGGTGTGCATCGTCTGCTGCAGATGGAGGAGCGCGGCGAGTTGCTTTTCCAGGCGATCAACGTGAACGACTCCGTGACCAAGTCGAAGTTCGACAACGTGTACGGCTGCCGCCACTCGCTCATCGATGGGATCAAGCGAGCGCTTGACGTGCTTGTCTCCGGCAAGGTCGCGATGATCTGCGGCTACGGCGACGTCGGCAAAGGCTCCGCAGAGTCGCTCGCCAACGAGCGCGCCCGTGTGATGGTTTCCGAGGTCGACCCGATCTGTGCGCTGCAAGCCTGCATGGCCGGTTACAAGGTCACCACGGTTGAGGATGCTCTGCCCGAGGCGGATATTTACGTCACCACCACCGGCAACAAGGACATCATCACCGCCGAGCAGATGAGCCGGATGAAGGACCAGGCGATCGTCTGCAACATCGGCCACTTCGACAACGAAATCCAGGTTGCCCAACTCGAGGCGATGGACGGCGTCATCCGCGAAGTTATCAAGGACGACTCCATCCCCGGCGGCCCTGTGACCCGCTTCACCTTCCCGGACGGCCGCGCGATTTATCTGCTCGCCGAGGGGCGGTTGATCAACCTCGGCTGCGCCACCGGCCACCCGAGTTTCGTGATGTCCAACAGCTTCACCAACCAGACGATCGCGCAGATCGACATCCGGAAAAATCAGGACAGGAAGGTGGGAGTGTATCGTTTGGATAAAAAACTGGACGAGGAAGTGGCGCGACTGCACCTGGACAAACTCGGCGCCAAGCTCACCACCCTGTCACAGGAACAGGCCGACTACATCGGCGTGCCGGTGGACGGCCCGTTCAAGCCGGAACATTACCGCTACTAAACCAAGCGCAGCGCCGATATTAAACGCAGAGGACGTGGAGGGCCGCAGAGGTTTTTTTTCGGATCCGCAGATTTTCGCAGATTAAAAATCGAAGACCTCATCCGCGAAATCTGCGGATCAAGAAAACTTCAACCTCCGGTTCATTTCCTTTCGGCGTTCAGTTCCGCGCGTGTTTTTCCGCCGTGTCGGCGCAAGAAATCGGCGGTTTCCTTGTGGCCGGCCCTGGATGCGTAGTCGAGGGCCGTTTTTCCGCTCATGGCCGGGACGTTTACTTTTGCGCCGTTGGCCAGTAGCAGTTCGACGATTTCCCTGTGCCCCGAGCCGGACGCGCCGTGCAGCGGCACCCAGCCGCCTTCGTCCCTGATGTTGGCATCCGCGCCTGCAGTCAAGTGCAGCCGGACGGCGTCAATGTTGCCGTTTCTGGCTGCTTCCCAAATGGAAATCTCCGGCGGTTTTGCTATGGCTGCAGGTTCTTTTGGCGGCAATTCCGGCCGTGTCACCTTGGCGGCGGGCTCAACCGGTTTTGGCTTCGGTGCTGGATTCGCCGGTAACTCGGGAGCGGGGTTGGCAGATTTCTCCTCAACGGGTGGCTCCGATCTGCCACATCCCGCCGCTAGGATAGCTGCAATCACTGCTGTCAGTTTGGCTGTCATATGTCGGATGGATGGTGATTGCTGTAAATTGATTTAGTCAATTACAATCGCGAATCCCAATTGGGCATTTGTCGTCGGGGAGGGTGCGTGCATTCGCGGTTTTAAGATTTCCGGCGGGCGACGACGAAGGCGTTGAACATGAGATAGCGCCACGGGCCGAGGTTGAGCGCGAAGTCGATCGGCTTGGCCACGTAACGGTCGGTGCACTCGACGCGCAGCACGTCGCAGCCGTTTTGCTCGAGGAAGAATTTTATCTCGACGCCGTTGGTGGCGACGATCGCGTCGTCGTCCGGCTGGAACGGCTTGCGGCGGATCGGCTCCAAGCGGTCGAAGTGTACCGAGCCGGGATCGGCCGTCATCTGCCGGCGCTTGGCACGGAGCCGCTGCCAGTTGCGCCATTTATTCCCGATACCGCGCATGCGGGGATGGTAGTCGCGCAGGCCAAGCGCACGGAAAAAGTTCGGGCTCGAGACGACGACCTTGCCGCCCTGCTTCGTGACGCGCACCAACTCGGCGAGGAACGCCCCCGGTTTCTCGACGTGCTCAAGGACGTTCAGCGCGCCGACGCTGTCGAAGGTGGCATCGCAGAACGGCAGTGTGCGCCCGTCGTAAAGTTGACAGCGGTCGCTGATGCGCCTGGCCTTTTCTATGTTCGGCCCGGACACCTCGACGCCGTGCGCCTCATGCCCGGCATCCATCAAACGCTGAACGACCTGGCCCACGCCGCAGCCGACGTCGAGCGCCTTTCCGCCGGGCTCGTCCGGGCAGAGCGTGTCGGCGTACTTGGCGTAAAAACCGGGATCCCACCCTTCGAGGAAGTTCGCGTACTCCTCGTTCTCGCGGTAGTAATTTTGCTGATCACCCATTAAGCCGAAGATTTTTCCGCTCGTCCACGATCACGAAACCCAGCAGCCCGAAACCCCCGAGCAGCGAAGCCAAGCTGACGTAAAGCCAGGTCATCGGCGGCTGAAAGCGGAACACCACCTCGTGGCTGCCGGGCGACAGGCGCACGCCGCGCATCACGTAATTGCAGCGCAGCAGCTCCGACGGTTGGCCATCGACTGTGACACGCCAATGCGCTGACCAATGGTCGTTAAGCAGCAGCACCGAATCGTCGGTGGCCTGGGCGGTGAGCCGTATTTCTTTCGGCCGGTACGACTGGGTGATGACTTCGCCGGCCGCTTGGCCAAGCGCGGCGGCGGACGGGGCGATCGGCGCGTTGACGATCACTGTGGCTTGGGGATCAAACTCCCGCTTGGCCAAGGTCTCGAGTGTCGTGGCGTCATTCGTCTGCACCTGCCACTGGCTGTACAGCCTGGCCCGGGGCAATGCGCCGTCGAACCGGATCAGGCTGTACGGGCCTGCCGAGTTGAACTGCGTCGTGAAATCTTCCGTGCCCGGCGCGTTCGGATTTTTTGTGCCGGGCCGTAGGCCGACAACAAAGTTCGAGGCCACCGTGAAGCGGCTCTTGGCGGGGTCGAACTGCCGGTTAAAAAACGCAACGTCGTTCGTCCCGCCGAGAATCCATCGCGTGTTGGTCAATTCCCAGCGGCGTCCGGCGAGGTAATGCGTGTTCGTGTCGCCGGTGATGGTGAATCGCCGCTCAAATGCCTCGTGGTCGGTGGCCATGCGCGGCATTTGCACAAGGTCGAGTGACTGGACGTTGTTGTACGGGAACTGATGTTGCAGCCACTCGATACGGTATAGCTGGTTAAGCAACCCGGAGGGCAGGGGAGAGATTGTCACGCGTCCCTCGTGCGGCGACTTGGCCAAGGTGCTTATGAGCGGGTTGTTGCCCTCGTACTTGTGTTTGTAATCGTCGTACTGCACCCAAGGTGAGTTGGCGCGTGTGAGGTCGATCAAGATCAGTAAGCCAAGAGCCACTGCCCATTTGGCCGCTGCGTTGCCGCGCATCACTTTTGCGATGAGTAAAGCACCCACGCCGAGGAGCAGCGCGGACAGTATGATCTCCATCACGCTGAAGCTGGCCATTGCCTGTGCGGCAGCCGGATCGAAACCGCGCGAGGCAATGTTTATTCCAAGCAATTTTTTTGACGCGCCAAAAATCAGCGAGCCAAGCAGCATCAACCCGGCGGCAATACCTGTACCACGGATCCACAGCCTGGCTGCCCGGCTTGGCTCCGCCGCCTCGCGCTTGGCCAGGCGTAGCAGACCCTCGATGCTGTAGCCGCACAAAACGATCAATCCTAAGTGCATTGGATGCAGGAACTTAATGGGATTTCGCATCGTATTGAAAAACGGCAATTGATGGATGAGTTGGTAAAACACCGCGTGCCGGCCGTAGGCCAAAAGCAGCGACACGACGGCGAGCACCGTCCAAAACAGAATCATTCGCCGCTCGGTCGGCGAGTAAATGTTTGCGCGTTTTTGCAGCGCGAAAAACAGCGCCCAAGCGGCGAGCAGCACGACGATGATTCCGGCGTATTCGCCCGACCCGGAGTGGCGCTGCAGGAACTGGTTTTTGTTTTGAACCAGAGCCATCAGTTGTGTCGCCTTCTGGACGGAAACGTTCAACGCACTAGCCAACTCACCGGGGACGACGTTGCGCTGGCCGAACGCGGCGATGACTTCCTCCACCTCGGCAACGCGATTGAGCACCGGGTCCTGCCCCATCGAGCCCCAGTAGTTTCCGCCGTCGAGCGAACGAAGCTTGTTGCCGTCGTACGGACGCGGGGTGTCGAGACGGTAGCCGTAAAGACCGGGGATGACGATGCGCAGCGTTTCCATTTTCGGCAGGCTCCACTGTGTGAGGAATGTCCACTGCCGCTCTTTTGCCGCGTCGCGTTGCGCGGGCGTTTGTGGATCACTGCCAGTACCCTTGAGTTGGGTGTCAACAAGGGTGGACATCGTTTGCGAGGCGGCCAATCCGGCGACAAGCGCGACAAGCGCGACGCCGGCAAACCCGCGTCCTGCCGCCTGGCCAAGCGCAACCGGTTTTTCCGACTCAAGCCGCTTTATGACAAATCCAAACAACACGAATGCTGCGATGTAGAGGCTGAACAGCGCACCGATATCGTAGCCCTCCATCAGGCCAAGCCCGACACAGATGCCGGCTAGGGCGAGGTTTGGACAGGGGCGCGATTTGAGCGCGCGCAGAACGAATGCCCCGGCGAGGAACGACGTGGCGAACGTGAGCGAGCGCGACGGCAGACCCCAGCAGGCGTACGAGACCACCTCCATGTTGAACGCGGCGGCCACCGCGCCGATCGTGCAGGCGAGATTGCGGAAGCCAAGCGTGCGAAAGAAAAACCAGGCGGACAGCCCGAGGATGACCAGGCAGATCGGCGTACACCACTTGAGGTACAGCACCGACTTTTGCAGCAACAGGCCAAGCGCCATGTAAATGCCGGGCGAGGCGCTGGGCTGCTCGTAGCCGAGCCAGTTCAAGTCGTGCCAGTAGCCGGAAAAGGTGCCGGGCATCTCGATCGCGTCGGTGCTGATCGAGCCAAGTGGGCCGTCGTTCGAGAACAAAATCAGCGCTGGGTCGAGGCTGTCCCAAAACAGGAACAGCGTGACGATGATAAGCACCCCGGTCGCGCCGGCGAACGGCTTGAGCCAGCCGGTTGAGCGTTCAGTTGAGAGAAATGGTAAGTTCACTGTGTCGGTTTACTGCCACTGCTCCTTGTTGAGCGACGAGCCGAAAAACAGGTCGCGAAAAAAGACGGTGACGCAGCCGAGTTGCCAATGCAGCCACGGCACCTTCGGGCGGGCGGACTCGTAAATGCGCCGGGCGTGATCCGGTTTTTCGTCGGCTATCTGCTGCATCTTGACGCGGGAGCGCGCGGCGAACATGCAGCGCAATTTTTGTCGCCGAAGCCATCGTGCCAAACCAGCCTGATCCATCAAGCCAAACGCGTGCTGAATGGCCTCCCATTCGTCGAGTACCCAGCTTTGGATGTTTTCCTCGTTGCGCTTGGTCATGCTGAACGGGTGCCGGCGGATTTGAAGCAACACTTCCGGCACTGCGACGCGCTGCTCGCAGACCTTGGCCAAGTCGGAATAAAAAACGCAATCAGCCGCGTGCGGCATGTCGGTGCGGAACGCAACGGGGCACGCCTGGCCAAGTGACTTGATCAGCACGCCGCCGAGCATGAGCGAGTCGCATTCGCTGTGTTGAGCAAGCAGTGCGTTGGCCGAAACTTCGTACGTGGCAGCCGATGGTTTCGATGGCTTGGCATCGAGTTGGTTTCCGTCCTTATCTATAAACTCCGGCAGGCAGTAGCTGAACGCCGGCGCGGGCGCGTCTGTGAGCGCGGCGGTCATCCGCTCCATGAAGCCCGGCAGCAGCACGTCGTCGGCGCAGATGTAATGCAGGAAATCGCACTCGGTGGCATAGCTGAGCGCTTGGTTGAAATTTTTGAACAGCCCCTCGTTTTTTTCGCTGCGGATCAGTTCGCAATCGAGTGGCTCGTACGTCTCGACGAGTTGTGAGGTGCCGTCGGTCGAGGCGTCGTCGAGCACGATCACGCGGTCGGGGCGGAGCGTCTGCGCGGCGAGTGAGTCGAGCGCGGCGCGGATGAAGCGTTCCCCGTTGTACACCGGGATGACAGAAATGATGCGCGCCCGATCGCTCATGATTGCTGCGCGAGTTCGCTGATCATCGCCTCCCAGCTTGGCGGCGTGTAGCCGGTGGCTTGGTTGAATCGATCGGCATTGAGGCTGCGGTCACAGACGAACTCGTCATTCGGCTCGATGACGCCCTCCCAGCCAAGTTTTTCGCGGCACAATTGCAGCAAAGCGAACTTGGAAATCGACTCGCTGGCGACGTGCCACACGCCCGAAAGCGCGGGGTGCTGGGTGAGGATTCGATCGACGATCCGCGCCATTTCGAGCGTAGTAAAACCACTGTAAATTGCTTTGGTGAAGCCGCTTATGGCTTGGCCGCGCTGGCTCAAAAACCAATCCAGCAGCGCCAGATTGGTGCCGAGCTCGTGGCCGATCACCGAGGTGCGGAGGGTGACGGAGTGGGCGTCAGCGACTTCGCCCTGATGCTTCGATTGGCCGTAAAGATCTGCGGCATCCGACGGGTCGCTCTCTGTGTAATTTCCCTTCGTGCCGGCGAAGATGCAGTCGGTGCTGAAGTGAATCAGCCGCGCACCGGCTTCGCCGCAGCGCTTGGCCAAGCGGTGTGGAAACTCGGCGTTGACGCGCAGGGTGAGCGCCTCGTCACTGGCTTCGTCGCGTTGCTTGATGAGGCCGACGCAGTTGATGACGGCCTCGGGCTTCGCCTGGCCAAGGGCGCGCTCAAGCGCGGTGTCGTCGGTGATGTCATCCAACTGGATCGCTTTGGCTTCGTCGAACAAATTATGCACTGCGAAGTCGGCGACCGGACGGCGAAGCGTCACCCAAGTGTCGTGTTGCGCGTGGAGCCCGCGCCAAAGTTGGTGGCCCAACATGCCGCTGCCGCCGAGTATGAGCAGCCTCAAGGCTGAGCCTCCTTTTTGTGACGTGCGGGGACGCCGCGCACATCCTTTATGGCGACCAGATTGAAGGCGTGTTTTGGTTTTCGGTTGATGCGAAGCAGCAGCGTCAGCGCCTCGTCGAGCAGCAGGCAGCCGGGGAAGTTGCACCTCGGTCCGGCCATGTAGCCACGCAGGTAGCGTGTGCCGGTCGTGCCGTGGACTGTGTAACCGCGTCCCTCGAATTCGTTGATGAACCAGCCGGAGTGGTGCCGCTGAAACTCGTTGCCGAACTCCGGCCCCTGCGGAACAAAACCGTGCGGTGTCTCGAGCAGAATAAACTTGGCCGACAACCGCTCGACGCGATCGAGCAGATCAAGCCCGCTGGCCTTTGGCAAATGCTCGATGAGGCCGAAGAGGGTGACGAGGTCGAACGTGGCGTCGAGGTTGTCGCTGAGAATGTCCGCCTGAATGTAGTGGTCGTGAACGCCGCGCTGTTTGGCCAGGTCGATGGCGTCGGCGTGGGCGTCGAGGCCGGTGGTCTGCACGCTTGGCCGGAACTGGCTGAGGTGCGAGCGGGTGCCACAGCCGATGTCGAGCGCGGTCTTAACCTCACCAGTGGCAACGAGTTGCGCGGTTAAATCAGCGGCGGAACGCGGGCGCAACAGTTGTCGGAGCGGGTTCGGCATGCGCTTGGCCAAGCGGGTCAAATGTACAACTCGACCTCGCCCATTTTGTCGAGCAGCGGCTCGATGTCGGCGGCGGAGTCGAGTTGGCGGGTGTTGGCGGAGGTGTACTCGGTGCCGAGCGGCTGCGCGGCGCGGTGATCCGGCACACGGTACTCCGGGTGGATGGCGTAAAAAAGTTCCTCCTCGGTGACGCGCTGCATTTCGTACTCGTTGACGAGCGTCTCGTGCA
>Ga0208881_1000646_pt1 | contig 12180 bp, 11 predicted proteins | sample Knorr_S23_td_AAI_FD_185610 | JGI IMG/M metagenome (GOLD analysis project Ga0208881, IMG submission 185610) | Marine microbial communities from Southern Atlantic Ocean transect - Knorr_S23_td_AAIW_ad_876m_LV_B (SPAdes) (version 2) | ecosystem: Environmental > Aquatic > Marine > Oceanic | place... | reverse complement strand
CAATGCATTTACCACTTATAACTTCACAGTTGTCGGTACCTTTAAACTGAATTTGGGTCCAGTGGACAGACAGATGATGTTGGTGGATATATCAGGTGCCCGGCTGGCCCTGGACATGGAAAATGCCGCTTCGGAGATCCTGGGATATAGCAATTCACTTTTTTATAATGATACAGCTGCTGTTGCCCTGCGAGAAACTTTTAACAAGGGCTATAGTGATAGTATAATCCAAGTTTTACGAAATCAGCAATCTTATGAAACTCTTTCGCTCATGGAAGACTGGAATAATATGAACGTGAAACAATATAATATACTTCCCGGGCAAAGGAGTCAGGGTCTGGCTGATAATAATATGTATGATAATATTAAAGAATGGGGAGAATCCTCTGTTGAAGATGCGGGGGTTTTTAGCCCTACGATGATGGCTCTGCGGGATGCAAATCAGATGGGCAACATGGTGGATTATATGAGTGCAGCTACTGGTTTAATAGTGGGAGTTTTCCTGGTCATTGGTATGATCGTGCTTTGGAACATGAGTCTAATGAATGGGCTTCGCCGCTACGGAGAGATTGGTATGCGCCTTGCCATAGGAGAATCAAAAGGTCAGGTCTATCGATCTATGATCCTGGAATCAGTGATCATCGGTTGCATTGGTACTGTTATTGGCACGGTCTTCGGGCTCGGTCTTACCTATTATATGCAGGAAGTGGGCCTGGATTATTCGGATGCTATGGAAAGTCTCGGTTCAACCGAATTTATTTTTTCCAATGTTTTCTACGCCCAGGTGACCCCAGAACTATACTATATCGGAATTATGCCTGGTGTCCTAGCCACTGTATTGGGAACTATGCTTGCCGGGCGGGCCATATATAAACGGGAAATGGCACAATTGTTTAAGGAACTGGAAACATGATCAAGATTCTCATTTCTTTTCTATCTTTCGCATTCCTTTTGGGTCAGTCGAATGATATGTCCGTTCAGGAAATTATCCAGGCCATGGATAATAACCTGAATGCAAAAAGCAGGGTGTTAACCAGCAAAATGATTGTCCATGGGCGGCGATCCAGTCGCACCATTGAATCCAAGAATTGGGTTGTTGGTATCGATCTAGCATTCACTGAATATCTTTCTCCACCCCGGGAAAAAGGGACTAAAATGCTGAAGCTGGGTGATAAACTCTGGACCTACTCGCCCCAGACAGACCGGGTTATCCAGATCTCTGGACACATGTTGCGTCAATCGGTCATGGGCTCAGACATATCCTATAATGATATGATGGAAGACCGTCCCCTGGAAGAATTGTACGAAGCAACCCTGGAAGGTTCTGTTGATATTGATGGCCGGGACCACTGGATCATGTTCCTGGAAGCTAGAGTGACAGGGTTGTCCTACCCCAAGCGCCGGGCCTGGATCGATAAGAAATACCTGCTACCTGTGAAGGAAGAACTCTATGCCAAGAGCGGAAAGCTCTTAAAAACAGCTACTATGAGCGGGGTCAGAAAGGTTCAGGGGCGCTGGTTTCCTTCCCAGTTTATTTATAAGGATGAATTAAAACGGAACAGTAAGGGTACAGAATGGGTTATTGATGAAATTGCTTTTGATGTAGACATCCCCGATTCCCGTTTTTCTAAAGCATTACTTCGAAAATAATAACACTGTTTCAATATGGGGCGTGTGGGGAAACATGTCCACCATGACTGCGCTACTGATTGTGTAACCATTTTCCACCAGTACCTTCGCATCTCTCGCCTGCGTTGTGGGGTTACAAGACACATACACAATCTTTTTCGCTTTCAGCTTAGGTAAGTAATTCGTCATATCTGGGTGCATCCCTGCTCGCGGTGGATCCACAATGACCACATCCGGCTTTGGAATTCTTCGTGGTAATTGTCCCGATTTGAAAAATGTATCCAGGTTCGCTTTCAGAAATTGAGCGTTTGTTATTTTGTTATTGTCTGCATTTTTTTCCGCATCTTCTAGAGCAGATCGGATCACTTCAAACCCAAATATTTCTTTTGCTTTTCTAGAAAGAAAAAGCCCAATAGTCCCTGTGCCACAATACAGGTCATACACAACTTCTGTTCCAGTTAACCCTGTTGCTTTTTCCACTTCTTCATAGAGCCGTTCACCTTGGGTCGTATTGGTCTGGAAAAATGAATTGGCTGAAACTTCAAAGGTCAAATCACCCATTTTTTCTTCAATAAAGGGCTCGCCAAAAACCAGTGTTTCATATTCTCCATATGCTACATCCGCTTTTCGGGTATTTACATTATTCACCATGGATGTGATCTCTGGAACCTTGTTCAGCAGGGCATCAATGAGTGGAGACAGTTTATTTAGATCATGATAGGATGTAACAAGATTAACCATGATATGTCCTGTGTTCACCCCAAAACGCAGCATCAGGTAGCGCAGGAAACCAATGTGTGATTTTGGATCGTAGGGTCGCAGTTCAGAGTGAACCAGGCAGATTTCCCTGACAATATTAAGGATTCGGTTGCCTATCTCTGGTTGAATATGGCATTTATAGATATCCAATATTTTATCGTAACGGCCGGGTATGTGCAGCCCAACTGCGAACGATTTATCCACGTCATCCGGCTCCGTATCCAATACCCAGCGATGGGGTGAAAAGGTAAACTCCATTTTATTACGGTATTGATAAATCGGATCTGCATCAATGCTGTCATCCAGTTTAAAATCTGGAAAACCACCCAATCTTTGAAACGCATCTTCAACCTGAGCTGTTTTTTCTTTTAATTGTTCATCGTATGAGAGGTTCTGAACCTTGCACCCGCCACAGATACCAAAATGGTCGCAGGGTGCTTCAACCGCATTGGATGACTCATTTATTATTTCCTTTACCCGGGCTTCTGCATAGCCTTTTCTCTTTTTATAAATACGTGCATTTACTGTTTGTCCCGGAATGGCACCTTTTACAAAGATGACAAAATTATCTCTTCGCGCCAAACCCATACCACCATAGGCCAAGGAATCAATCTCCAGTTCCAGTTCTGCTCCTCGCTTTAAGGTCATTGGTTCACTCATGTATAATTGAGATACTGCTGCTGGTACCGATCCGGTTTGCCCCCGCATCTACCATGGCCTTTACATCTGCTGCTGTTTTTATACCGCCACTGGCTTTTACACCCATTTCATCACCAACTGTTTCACGCATAAGTTCTACATCTTCTATTATAGCACCAGCGGATGAAAACCCAGTAGATGTTTTTACAAAGTCTGCTCCGCTATTTTGAGCTAAAGTACACGCCAATACTTTTTCATCAGTACTTAATAAACACGTTTCAATAATCACCTTCACACAATTTCCATCGGCAGCATTCACGACCTGACCAATTTCCCTTTGAATAATGTCAATGTTCCCTTCTTTCAAAGCACCAATATTTAAGATCATATCTAATTCTTCTGCGCCCTGATGAATCAGGAATCGTGTTTCGGCAAATTTCATTTCTGCTGAATCAGTTCCCAGCGGGAAACCAATTACTGTACATACCTTTGGCTTTTTTTCTTTTAAAAAAGATGCAGCCAGGGGGACATGAACAGGACTGACGCAGGCAGATGCGAAACCATGTTCAACCGTTTCTTCGCACAGCTTTATTATATCGGATTCAGACGCATCCGGTTTAAGGTTCGTATGATCAATAAGTTGGGCAATATCATTCATTCAGATTAGTGTCTTTATACTGGCCACCAGTTCGGATGCCTGAGACTTATCCGGCGCTTCTGCATAGATTCGCATAATAGGCTCTGTATTGGATTTACGCAGATGGACCCACCTGTCATCCCAAGTGAATTTTACACCGTCCAGCGTATTTTTGTCTGCATCATCAAAAAGTGAATCTACTTTTTCAATCAATTTTTCTGGATTGATCCCTTCCAAGCTCACTTTATCTTTAACAATCTCAAACTGCGGCAGGGAACTATGAATAGCACTTAAAGTATCATCTGACTGAGACATACGATTTAATACCATGGTGGCACCTACCAGTGAATCTCGACCTAAGTGACACTCTCTTAATATGATACCGCCGTTCCCTTCCCCGCCAAGACCAGAATTAACATCGTTCATTTTATTCACTACATTGATCTCCCCCACAGCAGACCGAACCACAGAACTGTTCATAGTTTCAGCTAGTTTTTCCAACGCCAGGGATGTAGAAAGATTTACAACAAAGATTTCATTTTTCTTGGTATCGTTCAAATATCCGTCCGCTGCCAAGACCAGGGAGTATTCTTCACCCAGCGGTATTCCTTTTTCACTAACAACAGCCAGCCGGTCCGCATCTGGGTCTACGGCAAAACCTGCATCTGCCTTGTGGTTGGTTACAGCCTGGCATAGGTCCGATAAATTTTCCGGGAGCGGCTCTGTACCTCGATTAAAATGCCCGTCCGGTTCACAGTTCAGTTCAATCACTTCACAGCCCAACGACTCCAGCATGGCAGGAAGCGCATAAGCACCGGCACCGTTTACTGCATCAATCACAATTTTAAACTTTCTCTTCTGGATTCGATTCAGATTAATACATTTAAGACTTGCACAGGCAATCACATGTTTCTGGATTGCATTTTGCTCCGGCCAAATAATTCCCGGTTCATCTGCATCATGGAGTTCTGGATCATTATCAACGATCTCAAATAACTGTTCGCACTCTTCCGGATGAAAAAAGGTACTATTATCCCTTACAAACTTGAGTCCGTTCCATTCAATAGGGTTATGGCTGGCAGTTACAATAAACCCTCCCACTGCTTCCGTGTTGTGAACCATAAACTGAACCGTGGGGGAGGGCACGATGCCGCAATGGATCACTGTTCTGCCCAGTCGCACCAGTTCACCGGTCATCGCCTGGAGTATAGTATCTCCAGATGGACGGCTGTCCCGACCTGCTATGATCACACCATCAGATAAAAAGGCGTGGAGTGCTTTTGCATAAACAACGGATATTTCTGGTGTTAGGTGGGATTCGGTGAGTCCACGGACACCAGAAATACTACGTATTAACATATGGATATCATTCGTTTGATTATTGGACAGTTAAATTCGGAAGAAGGCGAAAGTGTTCCAAAAAGAAAAGCCCTGGTAAACCAGGGCCTTCTTAATCTTCCTTTCCGGAAGTCTACCTTCGGCGTCTGCGACGCCGTTGCCGGCTGGCACGCGGATTGTTCCGCAATGCTTCTATCCTGGCAAGCCGCTTGACACGGCGAACGGTCTTTTTTTTTGCTTCCCGTTTCGTATCACTTGGCTTTTCATAAAAGGATCGGTTTCTGATCTCCCTGAGGACACCTGCACGCTCCCACATCTTCTTAAACCGACGCAGGGCACGTTCGAATGATTCCTTCTCTCTTACCTGGACTTCAACCACGTAAATCACCTCCAGAGTGTAGTTTGTGGTAGTGTTTCAAATCTACTTGTTTCAAAAATGCCGGCGATTTTACCTTCTTAGCCCCTGACATCCAAGGACTAAACCATGGAAACAAACTCTTCAATGCTCAATGTTTCCGGGCGGCGGTTAAAACCAATCTCTTTCTGGATTTCTTTGGGGATATCCCAACTCTTTAAGGTATTGCGCAGCATTTTTCTGCGCTGGGAAAAAGCAGCTCTGACTATCTTATTAAAACGCAGATATTTATCATCATCAATAAGCGGTGTAGGTTTTTTGGTAAATCGAACAATAGCTGAGTCAACTTTTGGTTTAGGAATGAATACATCAGGTTTAATAGTGAAACAATAATCAAAGTCCAGATATGCACCTGCAACAACTGTAAGCCTTCCATAGGCTTTTGTATTCACATTGGCTGAGAGGCGATCTGCAACTTCCTTCTGCATCATTATAAAGGCATCATTCCAGTAATCCAGTTGTTCAATCAGCCAGAAAATAATGGATGATGTGATATTATAAGGGATATTCCCGATCACACGGACAGGATTATGAATTGGCAGGTCTTCAATATTCTGCAATAGCACATCACCATGGACGACTTGAAGTCCTTGAAATATGGGTTGATTTTCTAAATATTCTATTAGCAGGGGATCAATCTCGATGGCCACCATATCTTTCACAAAAGGTAGAATTCGTTCTGTAAGTGCTCCTCCTCCTGGGCCAATCTCCAGGAATTGATCCCCTTCCTTTGGATCAATAGTCCTGGCTATCTTATTCAGAAGGTTGGTATCGGTGAGGAAGTTTTGACCCCATTTTTTCCTGAAAGGGTGGTCATTCTTTTTTGGCATAATGGAAATTACAGTCCAAAAAGTGCTGTAGCATTTTCTGATGTTGCTGCAGCAATTGTTTCAAGGGGTACTCCATGAACATCTGCCAGTTTTTCCGCGACAAACCGTGTACGCCCTGGTTCATTAGGTTTCCCTCGATGGGGAACCGGACTCAAATAAGGGCAGTCTGTTTCAACCAGGAGACGGTCTAGGGGAAGTTCCTTTGCCACATCTGGCAGGTGGCTGTTCTTAAATGTAAGATTACCTGAAAATGAAATATAATATCCCAGGTCAATAAATTTCTCAGCAGTTTCCAGTGTGCTGGAAAAACAATGTGCTACACCCCGAAGATTAGGGAATTCCGATAATATTGTGAGCACATCTTCATCTGCATTCCTGTTGTGAAAAATAACTGGCATATCAAGATCCTGGGCAATGGACATCTGTTTCCGAAAAATCTTTTGCTGTGTTTCCTGATCAGAAATGTTTCGGAAATAATCCAGTCCCATCTCTCCTACTGCTACCATTTTTTCATGGTCCATAAGTTCCCGTATACGGTTATTTAGATTACCGGGAGCATCCTTGGCATCATGGGGATGTACGCCTGCAGATGCCCAGATAGTTGCATGTGTTTCAGCCAGTTTTAAACATTCCAGCGCATCTTCAAGGTTTGTAGCAACACAGATAAAACGGTCTACACCCAGTTGTTTTGCCCTATCCAAAATATCGGGCAGGTTATCTTTAAGATCATCGTAAAAAAGATGGCAATGAGTATCGGTTAGCATTTGTTTAATTCTAATCGTAAAATGATAGGCAAAAGTAATTTGATTTTTTCTTTATCACGATTATGAAATTATACGGTGCAATCTACCTGGTAATTCTCCATGGTATTCTTTTTGGTGTATCGATGGAGATGGGCGACACGCTGGTGATCCACCCTATCACTTGGGAATCTCCGAGTCCGGAAGGGTGGAATGCACAATATAAAAAGAAGGTTCATTTTCCAGACTCAGGGGGCCCTTGGGCAAAGATCATTATGGTGCAGACTCTAAAGTGTGATTCTGCTACAAAAGGCGATACATACCCTTGCGGCGAATGGGACTATATCTGGAATACCTTGGTTGATGTGCCCGTGGCCGACAGCATTGAAACATTTAGCATTGGAAGTTTTGTAACCCCCTATGGAAAACGGCTGGTCCTGGGGGGAGATAAGGGCTGGGTCTGGATTTATGATATGACAGATTATGCCCCAATATTGAAAGGCTTAAGGCAACTTACCGTTGGCAATAACCAAGAATTATTGGATTTGAAATTCCTGTTTATTAAAGGGATGCCCTCGCGGGATATTTTAAAGGTTGAAAATATATATCCTTATGGAAAGTATAAGTATGCTGAACTCTCAGACGATGCGGTATTAAAGAAAAAAACAATTCATCTTCTACCCCAAGCCAGCGGCTATAAAATGAAAGCAATCGTATCTGGACATGGACATGCAGGACCCAGGAACTGCTGTGAATGGGACAGTAAAACACATACTTATTATCTGGATGAATGGGAACTCTTTCGCTGGAATGTATGGAAGGACTGTGGGAATAATCCCATTTATCCCCAGGGTGGTACCTGGCCCTTTGACCGTGCCGGATGGTGTCCTGGAACTAAAGTGGACGAATATGAATTTGAATTAACCCCTCATGTTATCCCAGGAGATTCTATAGCCATCGACTACGGCATTGAACCCTATTCTGAAAACGGTGAAAAAGAAGGATTTTTTTACATGACACACCAGTTATTTTCGTATGGGGCCCCCAATTTCAAGAACGATGTAGAAATTATTGATATCATTTCGCCCAGTAAAAAGCAACGATACAGTCGGATGAATCCTGGTTTAACTAATCCAAAGATCTTGATAAAGAATTCGGGTGAGTATGATTTACATTCACTCGATATTCATTACGGATTAAAAAAGCGCAGAAAATCTGTCTTTAGATGGATCGGAAAACTCCACTATCTTGAAGAAGTAATCATAGAACTTCCTGCCCCACACTGGCATGGACTAAAAAGATCACAGCAGTTTGAAGTTGCTTTAAAAAACCCCAACAGTATGGAAGATGAAAATATCTTAAACAATGTTTTATGGTCTCAAATACCCCTGCCAAAAGTGTTTCCAGAAGAGTTTACCCTACAGATCAAAACCAATAATATTAACCGGGCCAGGGAAAATTCGTTCACAATTTCTAACATGGCTGGTACGGTCCTCCATAGCAGAGATAACTTTAAAGACTCAACTGAATATAATTTCCAAATAAACCTAAAAAGAGGATCCTATTCATTCCTTTTGAAGGATGAAACGGAAGATGGTATTTCAGTTCATTGGTGGAACAGGAACAGTGCCCCCGAAAAAATAGGGATTAATGGAACAGTACAGTTCCTTTCACTTGATGGTGACACTCTCCATACATTTGATCCCGATTTTGGTCAGGAAATTCAATTCAATTTTTATGTGGGAGCCTTTCCTTAAATGTGTGAAATTAGAGAATAGATTTAATTTTTGATACAATGGTTGAAAAACTGTATTTAATTATTAAAGGTAGATAATTGGGGAACTATTCAAGTAAATGAGTTTCTTTATCCAATCTCTATTTGTTGCAATTCCGATTTTTTTCATCTTAATCGTAATTGAGTTATTTATATCAATGAAAATAGGTATCAAGGTCAATCGACCGGCGGATATTATTTCCAGTATTTTAACATCTGGGGGTAAACAGACTGCAATGAAAGGAAAAAGTAAAATAAAAGAAATAATTCAACAATTTTATTCTCGATTTAATATCATAGCTGCGGGTTCAATTACAGATAATATTTTTAATAATGTACATAGTCATATTAGATCGTAAGAATATCATGGGGGAAAAATTGTGGCTGAACTTCAATGATGATTTTGAAACAAGAGCAGCGATAAAATGACCTATTACGTTAAAACACTTTTCTACGCAATTCCCACCTTTATGGTGCTAATCATGGTTGAAGCCATTGCCGCGAGGGTTAAAGGGGTCAAAATCAATCGGTCAGCAGATGTAATCTCTAGTCTAAGTTCCGGTATGTCAAATACCATTCGGGATAGTATAAAATTTACCTTTGCGATCATCACCTACTCCTGGCTGGTTGAGCGTATCACCATTTTTAAACTTGAACCGCTGTGGCTCGCAGTGGTTATCGCTTTTCTGGTGGAGGATTTTTCGGGGTACTGGGTGCACCGTCTAAATCATCGAGTTAATGTTTTATGGAACAGACACTTTATCCATCACAGTAGTGAGGATTTTAACCTTTCTTGTGCTTTACGCCAGTCTATTTCAAATACGTTGAAATTTTCGGCAATTTTCATGGTACCTGCAGCATTGCTGGGGGTCCCCGCATCCATATTTGCTATTTTAGGACCCCTGCACTTATACATGCAATTATGGTACCATACCCAAATGATCAATAAGCTGAGCTTTCTGGAATATATCATTGTTACGCCGTCTCACCACAGGGTTCATCATGCCATCAACTCTGAATATATTGATAAAAACTACAGCCAAATCTTAATTATTTGGGATAAACTATTCGGAACCTTCCAGCCAGAAATGGATAATGTAAAACCGGTGTACGGTACACTCAAGCAGGCACAGACCTGGAACCCGGTGATCATTAATTTCAAGCATTTATGGCAACTGATAAAAGATGCATGGCACGCGGAACGGATTTTTGATAAACTGCGGATTTGGTTTATGCCTACGGGTTGGCGCCCATCAGACGTTAAAGAAAAATATCCAGTCCAGTTGATTACGGATCCAAAAAACCGAATAAAATATAACACTGAAAATTCACCGATGTTAATTGCATGGTCTGGTGGACAGCTTTTGATAACGATCATATTGATGTTTCATATGTTCATGATCATTCCAAATTTCAGCGCTACGATGTATTATCTTTACGCGGTTATACTTATTATTAATATATTTTCATTTACATCCACATTAGATCATCGCAATTATGCGTTGGTAGCAGAATCTCTTAAGCTGATTTTGGGTTTTAGCCTTCTACATTTTCAGAATTATAACTGGTATGGTCTTAATGGTTTTTATGTGTATGCCCTTATTTTCTTTTTTATCATGTCATTTTTGTCAACGATATATTTTCAATATGAAACGAAAATAAGTTCAACCCGACCAGATCTGGTATAGGCTCAAAATTAATGATTTGATTCAAATCATATTTTTAATGTAAATCATGGCAACATATAAGAAAACGATTTTACTCTTTCTGCTTTATTTTTCTACACTATGCGGCGCGAATAAATACCCCATCATCCTTATTCATGGGTTTCTAGGATGGGGAAAAGAAGAATTAGGAGAAATCAATTATTGGGGCGGTAAGAATAATATTGAACAATACCTCCGAGATAACGGATATGAAGTTTATTCCGTTTCATTAGGTCCAATTTCATCAAGTTATGATTGTGCTGTAGAAACATTTTATCAGGTGAAGGGAGGTCAATTGGATTATGGTCAAGCCCATGCTGATAAATATCGTATCGTTCAACAGCCAGAAGGAATCAGTTATACAGGATTATATCCCGAATGGGATGAAAATCATCCAGTTCATTTATTAGGCTATAGTTTTGGCGGAATGACCACCCGAATGCTTCTGTATTTGCTGACCCATTCCATAGCAAAAGATTCAACTGGATTGCCCGATGAAAGTCTGCTTATCGGGAATGAACTTTCCGGATGGGTTTCATCCATCACAACCATGTCCTCACCTCATAATGGATCCACCCTTTCTAATATTGTTGTCAATTTGGTTCCTTTTACAGATAATCTCCTGCCTCTCGCTGATTTGATCAGTTCTAAATATTATGATTTCAATCTGGAACATTGGAATATTTCAAAAAAGAATAGCGAATCAATCAGTAACTATATATCAAGATTCATTAATCATCCTGCATGGAATACAAAAAACTGCGTTGCATGGGATTCGAGTATCCAGGGCGCCATGGCATTAAACGACATTCTAATAATTGATCCAAACGTCTATTACTTTTCTTATAGTACTGTCGCTAGTGTTTTGGATACAGCCACAGGATATTATAAACCGGCGGATCATTTGAATATGGCAAATTATCCACTGTGTTGGGTGATTGGCAGAACCAAAGTTGACATGGGCAATGGGAAAAAGACTGATGAAATCTGGTTCAAAAATGACGGAACAGTGAATACCATTTCAATGATACGCCCCTTTACCGGAAAAAATGGCCCCGAACCACTCAAAACATTTTCAGACACAGAACCGATAGAAAAAGGTATCTGGAATTTTATGGGAGAATATGACCTGGACCATAAAAGTTTTATCGGCTTTTTTATTGATGATGAAAAACAGATTTATGAAATGATGGAACGATTTGAATCCCAGGCACAGATTTTATACTCTCTGCCATAAATGTATCATTTTTTATAAATCTTGAGCTTATCTTTTGAAATGGGAGAAACTGATAAATTTAATTTTAATGATCTGAAAACGATCCCCAACATCTTAAGCGTCAGCCGGCTGGTATTAATCCCGGCTATGCTGATCCCCTGTTTTTTAATCGGAGATGAAACATTAGCACGGAAAGTTTTTCTCATCATGTTTGTCCTGATTGGAGTCACGGATAAACTGGACGGGACATTAGCTCGGTACTTAAACCAGACATCTTCACTTGGCGCCAAACTTGATACCATGGCTGATACAGCTTTCTATCCTTTCATTGCACTTTGGCTTTATCGCTTCGAAAGTACAGTGGTGGGAAAATGGTGGATTCTGGTTTTTATCTTGCTTGGACTCTTTTTTCTGAAAATGATATTGGGTAAGATGAAATTTGGTGAAATTCCCTCCTTTCATACCATTGGCGGAAAAACATTTGCTGCATCTTTATT
>Ga0208881_1000640_pt1 | contig 12221 bp, 13 predicted proteins | sample Knorr_S23_td_AAI_FD_185610 | JGI IMG/M metagenome (GOLD analysis project Ga0208881, IMG submission 185610) | Marine microbial communities from Southern Atlantic Ocean transect - Knorr_S23_td_AAIW_ad_876m_LV_B (SPAdes) (version 2) | ecosystem: Environmental > Aquatic > Marine > Oceanic | place... | reverse complement strand
AGTTCTGGAGAGAACTCCAAAACAAAATACCATTTAACCCCTCGAGAACCGTGTTTATCGACGATTCCGAAGCGGTCCTCAGTGCTGCAAAAACCTTTGGCATTAAATATATTTATGGAATAGATAGGCCTGACAGCACCCAACCACAGGCATCTCAGAGCCAATTCCCAACTATCGATCAATTCTTGGCGCTAGTAAGCCCCAGCTATGAATAAGGCACCTGTGGACAAAGTGCGTATTGATAAATGGCTGTGGGCGGCGCGTTTTTTTAAAACCAGAGCCCTAGCCAAGAGCGCTATCGAAAACGGCAAGGTATTCATCGACGGTCAGAAGCCAAAACCCAGTCGCTTGCTAGAGACTGGAATCAACTTAAAAATTCGTCAGGGTTTTGATGAAAAAACCGTCACTGTTCTAGCGCTCTCCGATCAGCGACGCGGCGCCACCGAGGCCCAGTTGCTCTATCGGGAAACTGCAGCCAGCATCCAAGCCAGAGAAAAATCTGCGGCGGATCGCAAGGCAATAAGCAGCTCAATGCCGCAACCTACAAGGCCCAACAAAAAACAACGGCGACAAATTCACAGATTTCTTAGAAATTAACATTGTTACAGCGCAATATTTGGGTAAAATGCCGCCCATGAAATCTGCAGACACAAGACAGCGCTTTCTTTTTGAAGGTACCGATATTCGCGGCGAGATCACCTCGCTAGAATCAAGCTTTCAAGCAATGTGCTCGCGCCAAAACTATCCCCCGGCTGTCAACGCTATACTGGGTGAGTTCCTCGCCGCGGCGAGCCTGTTAAGCGCCACACTTAAGTTCCCGGGCATAGTCAGCATACAGGCTATTGGCCGCGGGCCCATTACAGCCATTATGGTAGAGTGCAGTCACAAGACTCAGCTGCGGGGCATTGTCAGAGGCGATTTTGAGAGCGCCTCCAAACAGCAGAGTCTGCACAGCCTTCTCGGTTCTGCAACCTTGGCTATCAGCATAGAGCCAGAGGGCGGTGAACGATATCAGGGCCTGGTGCCCATGGAGAGAGACAGCCTAAGCGGCTGCTTAGAACATTATTTTGCCCAGTCCGAACAGCTAAGCACCAAAATAAAACTGGCAGCCAATCAAGAAACTGCAGCTGGTGTTTTAATTCAGCAAATGCCGCGCACTGGCGACAGAGAAAAATCTCAGGCTGACTGGCAACACCTCGGGGCACTGCTAGATAGCTTAAAACCCGAGGAACAACTAAGCCTATCCCATGAAGATCAACTGTATCGGCTTTTCCACGAGCAAAACCTGCGCCTGCTGGACGCCGAACATCTGCAGTTCTTTTGTAGCTGCTCAAAATCTCGAACAGCGACTACTCTGCTCTCCTTGGGCTTTGAAGAAGTTGCGCAAATCTGTAGCCAGCAGGGATCGGTGCGCGTTACTTGCGAATTCTGTGATCAACAGTACGTCTTTGATGAAAGTGATATTTCAGGTCTATTTGAGAAACCCAATACCCCCCTTAACTAGGCACAATTTGTCTAGGTTATTTCCACTATTTTGCTTGTTTGAATACTTAAATTGCACTTAATACCATCCTTTTCTGGCATACTTAAGCCTCAGTTGTAGATTCAACTGAGGATTGTTGTATGCATCCATTCAGGGAGGGAAAGGGAATGACCGAAGCATTAATCCACAGCAATGTAACCGCCGGCGAACTCATTAAACTGGCGGTTGCCAGAGATGAGGGCCAGCTATCCAGCACTGGGGCCTTTATCGCCACCACCGGGCAGCGCAGTGGGCGCTCGCCAGCCGATCGATTTATTGTACAAGAACCGAGCTCATCGGATGCCATAGATTGGGGCCCTGTCAACCGCCCGATCGCCGCATCTAGTTTCGACGCACTGTGGCATCGGGTCACTGAGTATATGGCGGACAGAGAGCGCTTTGTATCTCAACTGCATGTAGGGCAAGATATAAATCACTACATTCCCGTAGAAGTCACTACTGAAACCGCGTGGCACGCACTGTTCGCACGCAATATGTTTATCAAATCTGTGCCTTATAACTCGGCAGCTAAGAAGCCGTGGCAGATACTGCACGCCGCCAACTTTGTCTGTGACCCGGCCCGCGATGGCACCCATAGCGACGGCGTGGTGATCATTAACTTTGCCGAACGCAAAGTACTGCTGGCGGGTATGCGCTATGCAGGTGAAATGAAAAAAGCCATGTTCTCTGTGCAAAACTTTCTACTCCCCGAACAGGGCGTTATGCCGATGCACTGTGCGGCAAATGTAGGTGAAGATGGCGCAACCACATTATTCTTCGGTCTCTCTGGAACCGGAAAAACCACATTGTCAGCCGATCCCGAGCGCTTTTTGATCGGCGATGATGAGCATGGCTGGACCAGCGGGAATGTATTTAACCTTGAGGGCGGCTGTTATGCCAAAACCATTGATCTAAGCCAAAAAAATGAGCCTGTTATCTGGGATGCTATTAAATATGGCGCTATTATCGAAAATGTAGTTGTCGGGGATGGGGATCGCGTTGCCGACTACTGCGACACCAGTCTTTCAGAAAACGGGCGCTGTAGTTATCCCCTGAGCCATATTGAGAAACGCTGCATTGAGAATCAGGCCGGCGAACCCAACAATATCATTTTTCTGACCTGTGATGTCAGCGGGGTCTTACCACCGGTTTCAATGCTCTCTAAAGAGGCTGCCGCCTATCATTTCCTAAGCGGCTATACAGCTCGGGTGGGCTCCACCGAACTGGGTGCCGAGGCGGGAATTAATCCGACCTTCTCAAGCTGTTTTGGCGCGCCTTTTATGCCCCGTTCTGCCAATGTCTATGCGGAATTACTAATGAAGCGGATTGAAGAATTTGGCTCCAAGGTATATCTGGTAAATACCGGCTGGACCGGTGGCTCAGGTGGTGCCGGTGGTTTGGGCAGCAGATTCCCCATTCCGGTCACTCGCGCTGTAGTGGCGGCTATCACCAACGGCTCCCTGGAAAATTGCCCTACGGAGCATCTGGATCTATTAAATCTGCGTATACCGCTCGCTGTCGATGGCGTTGATAGCGCTTACCTCAATCCCCGCAATAACTGGCAAAGCACTGCTGATTACGACCGCCAAGCGCGCAAACTAGCAGATTTATTTGTTAAAAATATCGCTGCTTTCGCACCCTCTCAAGCTATTTTAGAGGCTGGCCCCCAGGCTTTTTCCCAGAGTCACAAAAAAGCCCGCTCTGTTGTTGAGCGGGCTTTTCTTTAAAACCTGAGTTACTACTGGCTATTCTCTAGAATATAGTCAATAGTGGCTTTGATTTCATCATCGCTACAATCCATGCAAGTGCCTCTGGGCGGCATGCCGCGAATCCCCTTAATTGCATTGGCATAAACAGCTTCAATGCCCTGTGCAAGACGGCCGGCCCAAGCAACGGCATCACCCAGTTTAGGAGCGCCTGCAACACCAGAACTATGACAGGCTACACAGCTGCTGTTATAGATAGCATCCCCAGCGCGGCCACCCTCTGCTACAGGTGCGGCTGCAACCGCGGCTTGACCCGCCATGGCTACCTGCCCGTCCGGCGCAATGCGCTCAGCGACCAGCTTCTGCTGATTGGCAGTGAGTTCTGTGCCACCCTCTTGGCCGCTACAGGCGACAACTGTGGCAGTAACAAAAATTAATAACCAAAAAACTCTGAGTTGGCTCATTGTGGTCTCCATTAAAATTGAGCTTGGCAGTTGCGACAACAACTGACTTGGACGCGCATTATACAGCGGATTAAAGAATTTCTCACTACGGCAACAGCATAGCTTGACAGATTAACCCAGCGGTTTTATACCCACCGAGGCTCTAACTTTAGCCATCAATGGTGCGCTGTATTGTCTGGCCTTTTCTGCGCCCTGAATTAGCACCTGCTCTACCTCAGCAGGGTTCTCGATAAGCTGATTATAGCGCTCACGAGGCTCTTTTAACTGCTCGTTGATAAGCTCAAATAACTGCTTTTTTGCCTCCCCCCAAGCAATGCCCTCAGCAAATTGGGTGCGCATCTCTGCGCTCTGCTGTGCAGTGGCAAATGCCTGCCATATCTGAAACACCGAAGAGCTATCTGGATCTTTTGGCTCACCCGGCTCAAGCAGATTGGTCTTTATTTTATTGATATGCTTTTTAAGCTTTTTCTCGGTGAGAAATAGCGGGATGGTATTGTTATAACTTTTACTCATCTTGCGCCCGTCGAGACCCTGCAATACCGCCACCTGATCATCCACCTGCGCCTCTGGCAATACAAAATGCTCGCCGTAATGATGGTTAAAACGCTGGGCAATATCGCGCGCCATCTCAACATGCTGGATCTGATCGCGCCCCACTGGGATATTGCGGCCATTAAACATCAAGATATCCGCAGCCATCAGTATAGGATAACTAAATAGCCCCATATTAATGGCAGCGTCCTCATCCTCACCCGCCTCTTCATTAGCCTGCACAGCCGCCTTATAGGCATGAGCTCGATTCATCAAGCCCTTGGCAGTCATACAGGTAAGACACCAAGTCAGCTCAGATATCTCGGGAATATCCGACTGTCGATAGAAAACCACCTGCTCAGGATTGAGCCCAAGTGCCAACCAAGCGGCGGCAATCTCTAATGTAGACTGATGCACAGCCTCGGGGTCTTGGCATTTAATCAGCGCATGGTAGTCTGCTAAAAAGAAAAAGGACTGATAATTCTGATCGCGACTGGCCTCTATCGCCGGACGAATAGCCCCCACATAGTTACCTAGGTGAGGGGTTCCAGAGGTTGTTATACCGGTTAAAACTCTTTTTTGACTCATAAAAAATCTTCTGCAAGCAATCTGCCCGATATAATAAGGAATCTGGCAAGTTACTCAACCTCTAGACTCAACTTTCCCAATTTATTAATCATCCTATGCTTGCCTTATCTTGTTTCTGATAGGATATTGTCCGAGAGACAGGGGTGGGGACATAATCCCAGTTGTCGCGATCCCAGTTGTCGCTATCACAATACTGAGGCATTTTTAATGAGTAGGGCATTGCATTCAAAGAGCGATTTTTTGGGACATCCAAAAGGGCTGTATATCTGCTTTGCAACAGAGTTTTGGGAGCGCTTTTCCTTCTATGGCATGAAATATCTGCTACTGCTGTATCTGACCAAATATCACCTGTTTACCGATTCCATGGGTCTGGATGTGCTGGCTAGTTATGCGGCATTAGTCTATGCCATGCCCGTCGTTGGCGGTGTTTTGGCGGATCGCTATCTGGGTATGCGCAAGGCGGTAAGTTTTGGTGGACTGATGTTGGTACTGGGACATTTAGGTATGGCTTATGAGGGTCATCAGGCCTATATTGCAGCCGGCGAAATTGTCCGCGACAAGCAGGCGCTAAGAATCTTTTATCTATCTCTTTCCCTTATTATTGTCGGTGTGGGTTTTTTGAAGCCCAATATCTCTACCATGGTTGGCAAACTCTACGGGGAGAATGATCCGCGCCGCGACTCAGGTTTTACCATCTTCTATATGGGAATCAATACCGGCGCGCTGTGCGCCACCTTGCTGTGCGGCTATCTGGGAGAGACCTACGGCTGGGGCTATGGTTTTGGCGCCGCCGGCATTGGTATGGCTCTGGGTCTTGTGGTCTTTCAAGCGGGGCAGTCACATCTGCAGGGTTATGCCGAACCACCTTTTCCCGAACAACTAAAACAGAGCTCGGTGATAGGTCTAAATAAAGAGTGGACTATCTATCTGGGCGCCATTGCCTCACTGGCATTGATGTGGAATATGGTGCAACAGAGCCATCAGGTAGAATGGTTGCTCAATGGCCTGAGTCTGGCGGTTATCTCTGGGCTGCTCTATTTTATTTTAAATAAATGCGATGCCGTTGAGCGCGGGCGCATGCTGGTGATGATGGTGCTAATTTTTTCCACGGTGGTGTTTTGGGCGCTGTTTGAACAGTCGGCGGCGTCGATGACATTGTTTGCCGACCGAGTTACCGACCGCACATTGTTCGGCGCAGACCTGACCGCCAGTCAGTACGGCTCATTTAATGCCGCCTTTATTATCCTGCTGGCACCCTTATTTGCCAGCCTGTGGATATTCTTAGCTGGCCGCAACTGGGAACCCAGTACACCGGTTAAATTTGCCATAGGCATTCTATTTGCCGGACTCGGCTTCGGCGCCCTAATACTGGGAGCCGCCAATGTAAATGAGACCGGTCTGGTGTTCGGATGGTGGTTGGTATTAGCCTATTTGCTACACAGCATGGGTGAGCTATGCCTGTCTCCAGTGGGCCTCTCCGCAGTGACTAAACTCTCGGTACCCAGAATCATGGGGCTGATGATGGGCACCTGGTTCTTGGCCACCGCCTATTCGGAGTTTGTGGCCGCTGAGTTATCAAAAATCGCCGCTATAGATACTGCCACAGCTATTGATACCAGCAGTGCATTGTCAGCTTACACTGAGCTGTTTACGTTTTTATTCTATGTGGGTATAGGCGTTGGCCTGTTGATGCTAGTGATTTCTCCGCAGCTTAAAAAGCATATGCATGGCATCAAATAATAACTTTGCACAGCTTAGATCGCATTATTGGCTGTGTGGTCGCTACGATTTTTTACGGCGACCAAAGATCAGGCGCAACAGCAAATAAGTGATGCTGGAGAGAAATCCAATGGCAAGAATGGGTGCCAGTCCACGCTGAAATCCCATATCTTGGCCATTGAGCATGATGCCTTCGTAGAGGCTGACAAAAAATGCCGGTGCCCAGTAGGGATTGTCAGGGTATGCAGTAACCGGAGTAAAGAATAGCACCATAAAGAATAGCAACAGCAGATGCTTTAGCCAGCTAATAGTGAGCTTTCTGATTAGCAGCCAAAACAGGCTCAACAGGCATAACACCCCTGCCGAGTAGGCGATCCATCCCCAAATATAGTTTTCAGTACTGTACATAATAATAATCAATCAACCCATTGAATAATATGGTCTTCAATCTCTTCATCCTTGACCTCTAGCTCTGAAACGGCGAACTGTTTTACCGAGGCGGCGACCTGATGCACTGTATGGCGACTGCCAGTTAGCAGATGGTGCCAATTGGGCAGTGGCTTGCCCTGATCAATTAGTTTATAAGAACAACTGTCTGGAAGCCATTGCAGGGATGTTATATTCTCTCGATCCAGCTTTACACAATCATTTACAACAGTCTGCCTAGCAGCATAATTGCCACAGCGACAACTATCAATATCCAGCAGTTTACAGGCTACATCGGTACGGAAAATTTCACCCGTATCATAATCCTCCAACTTGACCAGACAGCATTTGGCACAGCCATCACAGAGCGACTCCCACTCTTTTTGAGTCATCTCTTCAAGTGTTTTTGTTTCCCAGAATTCGGCCATCCTGCAACGGTTCCCAATATCAGTCTTTAGCGCTGGTGTCAGTCCAACTGGACGGCGGCATCTGCAAATAAAACCCTTGCTGCCGCAATTCTTCAATAACCGTAGCCACATCCACGCGCGCCAATTTGCGCGATGTGCTAAGCTGTAGATTCATCACTAATGCAAGATCACCAAAGGTTGTTAGTAGAGCCTCTGGTACATCTTGCAACCCGCTGCCCGAGGGCACATAGAGATACATCTCTGCCTTTTTACTGCCTTTGTAGATATCACAGCTTATCATCAGGACTCTCGCAATAAATTTTCTTTGGTCAATACAGCCTCGATCGCTGGCTTTACCCAGAGTCGACGCCAACCTTCAGTTAACCGGGTGGGCCATAGGCAACAGCCCTGCCGGCTGCTGCGCAAAATATCCTCCAGCTCCTTCTTATTGCACAGAAACTCCTGAGGAATCTGCTGGTCCTGTGCAATAGAGGCCAATGAGCCCCTTATATTCTTCATAATAGCATTCATATGCTTGGCCAGCGGCTGAGAAAGTGGCGTCAATGGCGCCTCCTGACTGGCGGCTTCAATTTCTTTAAGCACAGAGTCTCCGTAACGTTTAACAGACCCCGGGTACCAATCCTCAATATCAAATAATTGTTGCCTAGTTCTGGGTAATTGTTTGGCGATCTCAAGCAACACCGCATCTGAGACGATACGAGATCTGGGCATATCGCGAGTGCGCGCCATGGTCTCTCGCCAATTGCACAGGCGGTTAAGTGCAGTCAGGGATTTGGCATTTAAGCGCCATGCGCCTTTAACCCGCAAGTAGTAATCCCGAAGATTTTTGCGACCATCAACCAGAGTAAATAGACTCTCTGTCTCCTCGTCGAACCATTCACGACGCTGCTGATCATCTAGGGCCCTGTGAAGTTTTTTATACAGGCGGTGTAAATACAGCACATCAATCTCTGCATAATCCAACTGGCGCTGTGACAGCGGACGCGCCAACCAGTTAGAGCGGGTCTCTTGCTTGTCCAACTGGATATCAAACAGGGCTTCTACCAATCGGGCATAGCCCATGCAGTAACCTACATTGGTAAGACCGGCAGCGATCTGAGTATCAAAAATATGGGTCGGCTGAATATCTAAACCGTGATCAAGCACTTCGAGATCTTCAGCGCAGGCATGAAAAATAACTGTTGTTTTGGGCGATTCTAAAAGGGACTTAAGCGCCGAAAATTCATCCACAGCGAGAACATCAATCAGCCAACATTGCTGCCCATCGGAGATTTGGATCAAGGCTATTTTTGGATAAAAAGTGTCGGTGCGAATAAATTCGGTATCTAGGGCCAAAACCCCACAATCTGATAGCTGATCGCAGAGTTTTTGCAACTTGGGATTGCTATCTATCCAATAATGCATTTAAAACGTCTTCCTACTTTGTAAGGCTAAATTAAGCGTTCCACCGTCGACATATTCCAACTCACCACCCATGGGAACCCCATAGGCGATACGGCTTACCTCGACACCAAAGCTTCTGGCCTTGTCAGCAATAAAGTGGGCCGTTGCCTCACCTTCAACCGTTAAATTGGTGGCCAGAATTAACTCGCTGATGGTTTGCGTCTGCAAGCGCTCTATCAGCTTATCGATCCCCAGCTGCTCTGGTCCCACACCATCAATTGGCGACAGATGCCCCAACAGTACAAAATACTTACCCCGATAGCCTCCCGCCTGCTCTATAGCAAATAAGTCGGCCGGATTTTCTACCACACAGAGCTGTGTCTCCGAGCGTCCATTATTACTACAGATACCACAGAGTTCATGCTCAGTTAGCGTGCGGCATTGAGTGCAGCGCCCAACCTTGGTAGCCGCTTCATCAATGGCTTCCGCAAGGCGATAAGCCCCAGCTCTATCTAGTTCCAACAGTTGCAGGGCCATGCGCTGGGCAGACTTAACACCTACCCCCGGCAGCACACGCAGTGCATCAATTAATTGATCAATGGTTTTACCGTACAAAAAATAACCTCGGAAACAATTGCTTTAAAGGGGCAATTTAAAATTGGGCGGCAAATTGATTCCGCCAGCTATTGAACTCAATGCATCTTTACTCTGAGCCTCGACCTTGCGCACCGCATCATTGACGGCGGCCGCCAGAAGGTCCTCTAAAACCTCCTTACTTTCTTCCATCAATGATGGGTCTAGACTGACACTGCGCACATCGTGACGCCCGGTCATCACCACCTTTACTAGGCCGCCTCCCGATTCTCCAGCAACCTCGACACTGGCCGCCTTCTCCTGCATGGCCTGCATTTTATCCTGCATTTCTGAGGCTTGTTTCATTAGTTTGCTTATATCCATCACTTCCTCATCATTTATCTGCGTCGATGGGACGCACAGTATTTTCATCTAGACTGGCGTCAAATAGTTGTTTAAATTTTATCATGTCGGGATCCTTATTGAGAGCCTTAACTGCCTCGGCCAAGCGCTCTTCCTTTTCCCTGATATCTACTGCTCTAGGCGTTTCCTTATCTGCCACCCCAAAGGTAATTTCAACCGTCACAGGTACAGCAAAGTAATCGCTGAGCGCTTTCGCCAATCCCTGCTGATGAGCTGAGTCGTAGAGGCTGTTCTGTTGGCTATCTATAACAAAAACCAGTTGATTGCCCCGCCGTTGGCTGAATAGACAATGACTGGCAATTTCACCTAGGGATGCCCCTATTTCCAATTGCCGGCGCACCTGTATCCAGTTATCTGGCGTTAATGCCTGTAAATCGATTTTCTTGGGAGAGTTTGCGAGGACTGCTTGTGGCTTTTTATTGGCTGAGGGCTCTTGCTTTCTATTGGCTAAAGGCTTTTTATCCGCTGAGGGCTCTGCTAAGGGCTGCTCTTTATTGGCTGAGGGCTCTTTATGCGCTGAAGGCTCTTGCTCTCCATGCGCTGATGGCTCTTCAACTAGGTAGTCTGTCGCGATGGGCCCAGCAATAGCCGTAGGCATTTTTTGCACTGCTGCAAATTTTCTGATATGCGCAGGATTTGATGCCTCAGGCAGTTTTTCTAGATCTGCCCGCTGTTCAGTTTGGGACTTTTTTACCCCTGGTTCCGCCCCCTCGGGAACCTGTTGGGACTTACTTTTTCTAGCCGGTGGGTTGGGGTCGGGACGAAATGCCAAGGTTCGCAATACAACCATTTCGAAACCTGATTTTAAATCGGGCGCCAGATGCAAATCCTTGCGACCCAGCAAGCAAATTTGATAGAACAGCTGAATATCTTCGCGCGAGACCGATGAGGCTAAATTAAGCAGCTCGGAATAGTGACCCACAGTTTTATCTAGGGCCTCGGGAACTGTTTGCAAAATCGCTACCTGATGCCAGATAGAAAGCATATCTGCCAGCACCATATCGTAGGCCGGACTCAGCTCGGCCATTCTGGAAACAGCCGCCAATACATCTGTGCCATTGCCCGCAGTCAGCGCTAAACAAATATCCATAGCAAAACTGCGGTCGATAGTCCCCAACATGGCATTGACATCAGCCTCATTGATCTCACCACCGCCATGACCAATGGCTTGATCAGTCAGACTCAGCGCATCGCGCATACTGCCATCCGCAGCGCGCGCTAAAGCCCGCAGGGCAGGCTCTTCAAAAGGCAGTTTTTCTTCTTTGAGTACAAACTGTAGATGCTGAATAATAGGTTCCGCACCCAAATTTTTGAGGTTAAATTGCAAGCATCTGGAGAGCACCGTAATCGGCAGTTTCTGCGGATCTGTGGTGGCAAATAAAAATTTAACGTGGGGCGGTGGTTCTTCCAAGGTTTTTAGCAGTGCCGCAAAGCTGGACTTAGAAAGCATATGCACTTCGTCGATCAGATAGATCTTGTACCTGCCTCGAGCCGGTGCATACTGGACGTTATCCAGTAGATCTCGCATATCATCAACGCCAGTGCGCGATGCGGCATCCACTTCGATTAAATCAATAAATCTGCCGCCGGTGATCTCTTCACAGCTGGTACAGGTCCCGCAAGGTGTGGAACTAACCCCAACCTCACAGTTTAGACATTTTGACAAAATTCGCGCAATGCTGGTTTTACCCACACCGCGGGTACCGGCAAACAGGTAGGCATGATGCAGGCGATCATTGTCCAGAGCGTTGATTAACGCCTGTAGCACATGCTCTTGCCCAGCCATTTCAGCAAAGGTATTGGGACGCCACTTACGGGCTAGAACCTGATAACTCATAGCAGATCTGCTTCTGTTTAAAGCGACCATTATAGGGGGATAATAGAAACCCTGAAAGGGCTGATGGCGATGACCCTCAATAGCCACACCTCGGCACACAACGTAACCACTACCGTTGCTCCCTTCCGGGCCTGGCGGGATTCGCGGTTGGCTGTTGCGAGGGGACCAGAGAGGGTCACCATGATAAAAATCTAAGGCCGGCGATTATGCGAGGTTTACAGGGCAAGTGCAACATCGAAAGTATGCCCAAGCAACAAAAAAAACAGTCTGTTTTTTTGTTTTAGGTGTTCTTTCAATTTAACAATATAATATTAAAAATTATAAGGAAGGATGGGATGCCGCGTCCACACTACCAATCAAAACTATTGTCTCTTACAGCAAGCGCTCTTTTGCTGTTTACTTTGGCAAGTTGCAGTGATCACCAGAACAATGTCAGGCTCGGAAATCTCTCTGGCACATTGCACTGGGGCAATAGCACTGAGCCGCAGAGCCTAGACCCGCATATTGCCACCGGCGTTCCCGAGCACCATATTATCAGCGCGCTGATGGAGGGTTTGATTCACAAAGACGGGGAGACTTTAGAACCTAGACCCGGCGTCGCAAAGTCCTGGGATATCAGCG
>Ga0208881_1000638_pt1 | contig 12242 bp, 14 predicted proteins | sample Knorr_S23_td_AAI_FD_185610 | JGI IMG/M metagenome (GOLD analysis project Ga0208881, IMG submission 185610) | Marine microbial communities from Southern Atlantic Ocean transect - Knorr_S23_td_AAIW_ad_876m_LV_B (SPAdes) (version 2) | ecosystem: Environmental > Aquatic > Marine > Oceanic | place... | reverse complement strand
AAGAAAAATGGAAAGTAAGTATTTCATCTTCTGGGGGGTTATATATTTAGCTTTTCCCGAATACAACATTAAGGCGCTCCAATAGGTTTCTTAGCTACCTGAGTAGCTCCTTTAACATACTAAAACAGTTCTTAAATGACTGTATTTCTCAAGAATAGCTCACAATTTAGTGAAAATAATCTGCATTATATAGATCAATTAGTGAGTGGCAGGGATTAAAGTAGTAAGTATTATTAGAAAGAATCAAATCATCGATTCTAAGAAAACATATTTCAAAACGTTCGTGTCATTAGTCGCATAATTATTAATTTAAATAGAATTTTTAAAGGTTGGTGTAATTAATGCGACATAACCCTAAAAGCTCCAAATATTACCGTATTGTATAGTGGCAAAAATTAAATTTGCCACACTCCAATACGTAAATAAATTCTAAAAAATGTATCGGTTTTAGCCCTCTCTAGTCACATTATGTAACGTCAATGTCGTGGTAGGCAAGGGATTAATGAAATAAATTGGATTGATATTGTATAAAATCGTATTTTTGAAGTGTAGTTCTTTAACATATTATAGCATACTTCTTCAATCCATTGCTATTACTAGTGTAACGCTTAATTATGTTATTTCATGGTACGTATATTGTTAATTACACATTACTGTAATTATCGTTTTATTATTTTCTTTAACAGTATTCGTGATTTCATATATGTTTTCAATACCATTAATTTTAATTTTTGAAGAATTTGGATTATAGCGTCCTTTGTTTTCGGCTTTAAGAACAATCTTATTAAGCCCGGACAATAATTTTACCGGAATAATCTTTCGTTCTTTTGTTAAAGTTAGATTATCTACAACTTTTATTTTGTTTACAAATAATGAGACTATATCACCATCATAAATTCCAGCATCCCAAAGCTCAATAATTAAATTTTCATCATTAACAATGATATCGAATTCTTCATTATCAGATAAATTTATTTTGGTTGTCTCTTTTTTTGATCTGGAAATAGTCTTCATTGCATTACGGATCTCTTCCTCGGTAAGCAGATCAACCTGTCCTGTAGCACATTGAGATCCGTCTGCTAAATAGCCAATAAAAGAACCGGTAAATGTCTTAATATTATTTCTAAAAGCCGGAGATAAACTCGAGTGTAAAAAACAAAATTCATCCGAACTTCCTAACACTTCTTTTGTAACTACTTCTACTTCCTTAATCGCAAGCAATTCATTTAAAGGGTTATAGCTGCCTGTAATTTTAGACTTAGTCGCTGGTATGTGTTCACCGGTCATTAATGAATAACCAAAAACCACTGAATCAACTATCTGAATATCGACAACATATTCGTAGCGTTCATCATGACCATCAACATCAACTAATCCGGATAATTTTAGATCCAGAGTATCTTGAGCAAAAAGGAGATTTGATATAAATACTAAAATTATACTCAATCGCATGCTATTTCTATGAGGTTGAACTATGCCATAATCATTAAATTAAAGAAATAAACCAAAGTGACAGAACTGCTATTCCAAGTAATCCTAAACATAAGCCTGCGATTGCGAGACCATTTAATTCACGATTTAATCCAATAGCACCAAAAACAACGGCACAGGGACCTAACAGAATCATAAAAGGGAAAAAAAGCACACCTGAAACGCCACAAACTAGTGAAGCTAGACCAAAACCAGAACCTCTTCTGCCTGACCACATCAAATCATCATCATGGGCCTGACCCTCAAGAATTGACCCAACCGACTCACCAAGTTCAGCAATCTCAACATGACTTTTATCATTTGCGTATTTTACTTTTACAGGAAAAGCAGCGTAACAAAACGTATGTAATAAAAACAAAATCAGAAGGGGGAATAAAGCTTTTTTCATATTCATTTTTTCTTAAACTAATGAATCAAATATAGTATTTTAATCACATTCAGATATGAATATTCACTTTGTTTAAAAACTTGTATTAAATTCCAATATAAAACACAAATGATCTAAAATTAAAACAAATAGAAACAAATAAAGAACCCCTCCCATCTATATGAATTGGACTTTAAAGGTGAGTCTCGCACATGCGGAATTTTGTTTAACACCACAATAATGGCATGTCAACAGACGTTACTACGATGCAATACGGCATTAAAATACATGAAGAATTAATTTTCGGCTTACTTATTGCTAGATTTATTTAAATTTGTCCAATCAAAGGGTTTAAATTTATTCAACGAAATAATAATAAAGATGAAAAAAACACTTTCTATTCTAGCAATATTTGGTTTGCTGAATTTGAATGCCATAACAGTGATGGCACAAGACAATCCCGAAACAACTACAGAAATTACAGACTCCACAGCAACAGACTCTTTAGCAGTTGACTCTGCTGCTGCAGACACTGTTCTCGCTGTTGAGGAAATTACTCCTGTTGCGACAGAGGAAGAAGCTGAAGAAGCAAGTTTCCACCAAGTACTGAAAGAAAAATTCATTGAAGGTGGTGCCGGATTTATGGGAATTGTATTGATTACCTTAATTTTAGGTTTAGCGCTTTGTATTGAGCGCATCATCTACTTAAACCTGGCAACAACTAACACAGACAAATTGTTATCTGACATCGATGACGCATTAAAAAGCGGCGGTATAGAAGGAGCAAAAGGCGTTTGTCGTGACACTCCGGGGCCTGTAGCCTCCATTTTCTATCAGGGACTTGAGCGTTCGCCGGAAGGATTAGACATGGTTGAGAAATCAATTGTTGCCTACGGTTCGGTACAAATGGGTCGTTTAGAGCGCAACACATCATGGATCTCTTTATTCATCGCCCTGGCACCAATGCTTGGATTTATGGGTACAGTAATCGGTATGATCGGTGCCTTTGATGCCATTGAAGCAAACAACAACATCTCTCCGGCCTTAGTTGCAGGGGGTATTAAAGTGGCCTTATTAACAACCGTATTTGGTTTGATCGTAGCCATGATCCTACAAGTATTTTACAACTACATCATCGCTAAGATCGATAATTTGGTAAATACCATGGAAGATGCTTCGATCACTTTAATTGACATCTTAGCTCGTGAAGAAGCAGCTAAAAAATAATTTATTACTAACCGTTAAAATTTATTGAAATGGGAGATTTCATGGCAAATTACGGTATAGTACTTACCTATATCTTACTCGCGGCTGCTACTTTAGCAGCTTTAGTGTTCCCGATCATGCATTTGGTCTCGCACCCTAAAAAGGCGAAAGAGGTAGGAGTAGGTATCGCAGCTTTACTGTTTATTTATATTATTGCTACTTTATTCGCTTCTGACGAAGTAACAGAGCACTCTGCTAAGTTTAATGTTACCGCTACAGAATCAAAACAAGTAGGCACAGGACTCATTATATTTTACATCCTTGCAGCCGGAGCAGTCATTTCTGCCACCTACACGGAAGTATCAAAAATGCTTAACAAATAAGCATATGTCTAGAAGATCACTACCGGAAATTAACGCAGGTTCGATGGCCGATATCGCCTTCTTACTACTTATCTTCTTCCTGGTAACGACGACGATGGATGTAGATACCGGTTTGGTACGTAAGTTACCTGCCATGCCGGAAGATGAGGAGATCATAGACGATTCGCAAATTAAGGCCAAGAACATCTATGTGGTACTGGTAAATGCGAAAGATCAACTTTTGGTTGAGGAAGAACTGATGGGAATTTCACAATTGCGGGAAGGAGCTAAAACATTCTTGGACAACTGGGGCAAAAACCCAACCTTATCAGACAACCCGCAAAAGGCTATTATTTCGCTTCAAAACGATCGGGGTACCTCTTATGAGATGTACATTAAAGTACAAAACGAACTTTCGGCAGCTTACCGCGAACTTAGAGATCGCGAAGCTCAAAAGAAATTTGGTGTCAACTACACCGAACTAAAAGGTGACAATAAGAAGGAGATTCGAAAGATGTATCCGGAAAAGATCTCTGAAGCTGAACCTAAAAATGTAGGAGGAAAATAATGAGTCGTTTTAAAAAGAAAAAAGGAAGTGGAACACCGGCCATTTCAACAGCCTCACTTCCGGATATCGTTTTTATGCTTTTGTTTTTCTTCATGGTAACCACCGTGATGAGAGAAACTACCTTATTGGTTGAAAACATGCTTCCGCAGGCATCGGAGGTCAAGAAAATTGAAGACAAATCCCTTTGCAGCTATATTTACGTTGGTGCACCGGTTACGGGTATGAAAGCTAAGTTTGGTACAGAACCTCGTATTCAGTTAAACGACTCTTTCAAATTAGCCTCTGACATCCAGGAATTTGTTGCTGCAAAAAGAGAAGCTACTGCTGAGGAAAAGAAACCACAGTTGATCACCTGTATCAAAGCCGATGTAGATGCGAAAATGGGACTGATCACTGACATCAAGCAAGAACTACGTAAAGCACAAGCTTTTAAGATCAATTACGCTACATATGCAAGTGTCGACTAAGCGTAATTTTAATATACGAAACTAAAGGAAGCCTAATGGCTTCCTTTTTTTTTTGCTAATTCCGGTCTCCTAAATTCAAAAATTCTTCTAAAAATGAGTGATATCACCTATTGCATGGATGGTATTAGTACACTAAATTTACTATGCATTTAATATCACTCATAGATTGATGCTTTTTTTGGTTAAGGTTCTCGTCATGCGACGGGGACTTTTTCTTTTGTTGGACTTCTCAAAAATTGTTTCTATTTTGTTTATTATGAGCCACCTTCCGACCTGACAATTATTAATCGATCATTATTAATTAGCCATTTGTCTCCTGTATCCTGACTCCTGTATCCTGTTCTCCGACCTGACAATTAGTAATCAATCATTATTAATTAGTCATTTCTATCCTATTCCCTAAATCCAAAATTCTTCTAAAAAATGAGTGATATCACCTATTGACTTACGACATCTAAAGACTTAAATTTGTTTGACTTTCATTTTAATTATGTTTTGAAGTTTGCCTAAGTCCTCATTTGCTTCACGCAGATGGGGACTTTTTGTACATACTTCAAGTCACGAATTACCAAACTTGGGAGTAAACTTAAGCAGCACTCCTACAAGTACAAAGGTTGCCAATAGCACCAAAAGAATACTTTCCACACCGATCATCTCCCATGAGGCATCCAAACCGTCGTGTTGGATCATAAAGGTGATGATGAGCAAAGTGGTGTTGTAGAAAAAGTGAAGTAAAATAGAGCTTCGGAGATTGCCAGAATTCACATACACATAACCGATCAGTGCGCCCAAAATAAATCGAGGCAGAACGGCGTGGTACTGCAAGTGGATCACACTGAACAAAAATGCCGTTACCCAAATGGCCACATGCTTTGAGCCCCACCATTCCTGAAATAAGTTTTGCAACACACCCCGAAATAAAAGCTCCTCGCCTACCGCGGCAACCACACCCATCAACAAGATCATCAAGAGTAGGTCCGTGTAAGTGTCCATGATGAGAAACTGCTCGGTAAGTTGTAGGGTCTGCTCTTCAATGACTTTCAGAAAATTTAAGAACTCAGGCAATGACAAACTTTCATTTAAAAAGCCCAAAAAGTTAGCCAAAGGGATCATCGCAAAAGCCATGATCAAAACAGAAAACAAACCTTTTAATGAGATCGGGTTTTGCAATTTCAGATACGCTGAAAACTTCAATCCTCTGAGGTGTAGAAATAGTATCGGTGGAACGACAAAAGTCCCCAGGGCATTAAAAAACTGCATGGTTTTCATGGCATCGATCAGCTTTTTGTTCTCAGGATCAAAAACTTCCTTGGTACTTGAAAAAAAACTGATGTCAAACAGCAACTGACAAAAAAACGCCCCCAAAATATGAGAGATAACCAATCCACCTAAAATGACAATGGGCAGGTAATACAGTAATGCTGAATAACTTTTTCCCGACCAGATGCCTCTGCTTTTCTCTATGATGCTTAATTCCATGTGTTTTTCGTATTTTTGCCAAAATTTTTGAATCGTGGTAAAGATAGGAAATATAGAACTCGGTACGTACCCGCTTTTACTCGCTCCCATGGAGGACGTGAGCGATCCGCCCTTCCGTGAGCTTTGTAAGCAACACGGGGCAGACCTGATGTACACCGAATTCATATCTTCTGAAGGATTGATCCGAGACGCTGCCAAGAGCGTTCAAAAATTAGACATCTTCGAATACGAACGCCCGATAGGCATTCAGATCTTTGGCTACGACATCAACTCCATGCGCGAAGCGGCAGAAATTACCGCACAGGCAAAACCCGATATCATCGACATCAACTACGGCTGTCCGGTAAAAAAGGTTGCCTGTAAAGGTGCCGGTGCCGGAATTCTTAAGGACATCCCCAAGATGGTGCGCATGACCGAGGAGATCGTAAAGTCAACCGACCTGCCGGTTACGGTTAAGACACGCCTGGGCTGGAACGAAGAAAGTAAGCACATTGTAGAAGTGGCCGAGCGTCTTCAGGATGTGGGTATTAAAGCCATCTCCATTCACGGCAGAACGCGTAAGCAGATGTACAAGGGCGAAGCGGACTGGTCGCTGATCTCTGAGGTGAAAAACAACGCCCGTATGCAGATCCCTGTTTTTGGCAATGGAGACATCGATTCGCCTGAGAAAGCCAAAATGATGAAAGAACGCTACGATGTTGACGGGATGATGATCGGTCGGGCTTCCATAGGCTACCCATGGATATTCAACGAAATAAAGCATTATCTGGAGACGGGTGAGAAGTTAACCCCTCCTACCATAGAAGAACGCGTAGCGGCCTGTAGACAGCATTTAGAGCGTGCTCTGGAGTGGAAAGGTCCCATACTCGGAGTGGTGGAAACACGCAGACACTACACCAATTATTTTAAAGGCATGTTTGGCATCAAAGAGTACCGCAAAAAGTTGGTGACTACCGACGAGCCGGAAGGACTTTATGAAATATTGGATGAAATTGCAGAGAACTTTGCAGATTACCAGTTCTGCTAAGAAGCCTGAATAAACTTACGCTTTAAAAGCCGTACCGGGACGTATGTAATCAACATACCTATGGCCATTACTGTAAACATAATTAAGAAAACATCCGGCATTTGAACCTCTACAGGATAGGCATTCACAATAAATGATCCCTGCTCGCCCATTTCAAAAAACCCGAATTTCTGCTGCGCCAAACACAAACCTACTCCCAATAAAACGCCTAATCCACCGCCAAAAAAGGTGATGAGCAGTCCCTCGTAAAAGAAGATCTTTTGAATGGTAATTTCAGGAGTTCCTATGGCCCACAAACTCGAAATATCTCGGCGCTTTTCCAGAACGATCATGATCACAGATGCCACGATATTAAACGTAGCGATAAGCAGAATAAAAGCTAAGATGAAAAAGATGGCCCACTTTTCAGTCTGCAGTACTTTGTACAAAAATTCTTGTTGCTGAAAGCGGTTTTTAACCTCAAAACCGGCTCCAAAAAATTCCTGAAGAGACTCCTGCACGCCCTCCGGATCAGCTACGTTCAACTCCAGACTGCTTAGCATATCGGGTTTGTCTAAAAATTGTTGAACGCCTTCCAAAGAAGTAACCACATAAGAAGCATCGTACTCTGCCTGAACAGAATAGACCCCGGAAACATACCAAGAACCCTCGATAAACGGACGTTCTTTAAAAGAGCCCATTTTAGCATCCAAATTGGGCACAAAAACTTTCAAAGGTTTGTAATACTGATCTATGGAAAGCGACAAGGTATGCGCTAAAGATTGACCTACGATGGCCTGTTTATGGTTCTGATAATCTCTAAAACTCCGACCCTTAAAAATGTGTTTTTCGATGGCTAGTGAATCCTCAGATGGCCACTGCCTTACACCTCTTAGTTTTGCAAGTTGCTCCTGTTCATCAAATCGAAGCAAAACCTTTTCCTCATAAACTTCCTGTATGGTTTCCCAGGGTGCAAGTGCCTTCAACTCCTCAAGATCATAAGTCGCTGAAGAAAAGCTTTTGGAATTTACAGAGCTCACCACAAGATCAGCATTCACCTCGTGATACATAGATTTAATAAGCGACTCAAAACCGTTAAAAACGGAGAGCACCACCACTAAAGCCAGGGTACCAACGGCAACACCAAGTACGGAAATAGCAGTAATGATATTTACTGCATTCTTGCTCTTTGCTGAAAATAAATAGCGTCGGGCTATGTAAAGAGCAACATTCAAAATTATTCGGGTGAATTTGTATCATCGCCTCGCAACAGACGATCTATGTTTTCGGCATAGTCTAATGAGTCATCGATATAAAATGTCAGCTCGGGAACAATTCTCAATTGATGACGCACACGCCTCCCCAACTCATTTCGGATCTCAGAACTGTGCGCACCCACAGACTTTAAAAAAGCAGCCTTATCCTGAAGAGGAAAAACGGATAAAAAAACTTTCGCGTAAGACAGATCGGGACTCAATCGTACTTTTGAAACCGAAATTAATGCTCCGGGTGAAATTGAACTTGTCTTCTGTAAGAGAATCTCGGCCACATCCTTTTGAATTTGACGGGCTACCTTTTTCTGTCTTGTGCTTTCCATGCCACAAAGATAGGAATTTAGTACTAGGTACAAGGTAGTAGGTACAAGGTATCAGGTATCAGGTACTAAGTATTACGAATTGACAAACTCATCACTCATCACTCATCACTTCTCACTTAAAATTTTCACTTTAGGTACTTTAAGTACTTATAACTTATAAACTTCTAACTGATGAAACCTATGTCAAATTGAATTTTATCTTTGCATAGTACAGTAATCAACTAAGAAAAGGAATACGCTTTACATGAAGCCATTTTATAAAATTTTAAAGTTCGCCTACAAATACAAGTATTCAGCCGTATTAAACGCACTATTGAATATCTTATCGGTTCTTTTCGGCTTATTTTCCATCACTCTGGTTATTCCTGTCCTGGGAATACTCTTCGGTACTCAGAAAAAAGTATTGACCGCTCCTGAGGGCGAAATGTCTACACAATGGATCAATGATTATTTATCGTATAAACTCACTAGCATTATTGAAACGGTTGGAGAAGCCGATGCTTTGGGAATTATATGTATTGGAATTGTCATTGCCTTTTTTCTAAAAAACCTGACGCGCTATTTGGCACAATACACCCTTGTGCCGATACGAACAGGTGTTGTTAGGGATATCCGACGGGCATTGCACACCAAAATGTCTGTACTGTCCATTTCTTATTTCTCTGAAAAAAGAAAAGGCGATCTGATGTCGAGAATGACTACAGACGTACGTGAAGTAGAGGCTTCAATAATGAATACTCTGGGCGTTCTGGTTCGGGATCCGGTGAATATCATTGCCTCGATCGTTTTATTGATGACCATGAGTTCGAAACTTACATTGATCGCTTTATTGCTTTTCCCGGTTGCAGGGCTTATCATCGGAAAGATCGGTAAAAGTCTAAGAAGAAAATCCAGCAAGGGACAAATTCAAGTCGCGCGCATCCTTTCGGCGATCGAAGAAAACATTTCCGGACTGCGGGTAATCAAAGCTTTTAATGCCGAAAAGCAGGTAAACGACAAATTTGAAGAGGAGCTGGAGAAACACCAAAACATTATGTCGAGTATCATGCGACGCAGAGATCTGGCATCGCCCATGAGCGAATTCTTAAGCACTTTGGTTATGGTCGTGATTATTTGGTATGGAGGAAATTTAATTTTCGAGAGTCAGATCGATCCGGATATTTCAGCCTTAAGCCCACAAACTTTCATAGGTTTTATCCTCATCTTCTCGCAAATATTACCTCCTGTAAAATCACTTTCGCAGGGTTATTACAGTATTCAAAGAGGTTCGGCTTCTGCCGAGCGTATTATGGATGTATTGGAAGCTGAAATAGAAGTAAAAGAAAAAGAAAATGCCATTTCCATCCATGACTTTAAAGATGCCATTCGTTTTGAAAATGCGCATTTTTCTTACGATGAAAAAACCATTCTGCACAACATCAACCTGGAAGTAAAGAAAGGAAAAACCATTGCTCTGGTAGGACAATCGGGAGGCGGGAAAACGACCCTTGCAAATTTGGCAGCCCGTTATTACGATCTTAAAGGAGGAACTCTTTTTATTGACGGTAAAGACATCCGCGACTACAAACTATACGACCTGAGAAAACAAATGGGTATTGTAACGCAGGATGCCATCCTGTTTAACGACAGCATATTCAACAACATCGCTCTAGGAATTGAAAACCCGGATCCCGAAAAAGTTATTGAAGCGGCTAAAATTGCCAATGCCCACGAATTCATCACCAAATTTGAAGCCGGCTACGACCACAACATCGGCGATGGCGGACACAAGCTTTCGGGTGGTCAGAAACAGCGCCTGAGCATTGCCCGGGCAGTGATGAAAAACCCGCCGATCTTAATTTTAGATGAAGCCACTTCGGCTTTAGACACCGAATCGGAACGCCTGGTGCAGGATGCATTAACCAAGTTGATGGCCAACAGAACATCCATTGTAATCGCACACCGTCTGTCAACCATCCAAAATGCCGATGAAATTGTCGTCATTAACGAGGGTGAAATTGTAGAACAGGGAACACACGAGGAATTAGTAAAAATTGAAGGCCACTACCACAAACTTCACAACATGCAAAACCTGTCTTAGTATGGTTGAAAAAGTAGAACATATTGGTATTGCTGTAAAGAATATAGAAGAAGCGAATAAGGTTTACGAAAAGCTTCTTGGTGTAGGTCCCTACAAAACAGAAATCGTAGAAAGTGAAGGTGTAAACACCTCCTTTTTTCAAACCGGCGAAAGTAAAATTGAACTGTTACAAGCAACAAAACCGGAAAGTGCCATCGCCAAATTCATTGAAAAGAAAGGCGAAGGGATTCACCACATTGCTTTTGTAGTAAAAGACATAAAAGCAGAAATAAAACGACTGAAAGAAGAAGGGTTTACCATTATAAATGAAACGCCAAAAAAAGGGGCTGACAACAAGTTGGTATGCTTTATTCACCCTAAAAACACGCAAGGGGTTCTCATAGAACTCTGCCAGGAAATCAGTTGACAATTGATTGTTAGCAGATTTAATTAAACAACACCCAATAAGCCAAAACTAAATACAAATTATGATTTACCATACTAGAAAACTTGTTAAGCCTGAAAACCTTAATGCCGGGGGAACTCTTTTTGGTGGAACGCTACTGAGCTGGATCGATGAGGAAGCAGCCATTTACGTCATGTGTCAGCTTGAGAGTAATAACGTCGTAACAAAATACATGTCAGAAATTAATTTTGTAACGCCGGCACGTACCGGAGACGTTGTTGAGATCGGATTAGAAACATTAAAATTCGGAAAGACTTCCATTATCGTTAAATGCGTTGCCCGCGTTAAAGAAACAGAAAAAATTATCATTACCGTAGATAAAATCGTCTTTGTTCATTTAGACAAGGATCTAAGCCCTAGCCCTCACGGCAAAAGCTGAGCAATACGTTCTCCGCCTGTTAAGTGATGTGCTTTAAGCCCCGCTTTTAAAGCACCCTGAACATGCTGAATAGAATCGTCGATAAACAGCGTTTCAGTAGAGTCTAAACCCTGTTCCTTTACGATGTGTGTAAACACCTCTGTATGGGGTTTTCGCAAACCCAGATCATGCGACAAATATACCTGCTCAAACAAAGCACAAAAGTCTGTAAAAGGAGCTTCTCCTACCCTGTTTTCTATCTCCTGAATATGGATTTCATTGGTATTGCTCAGCAGAAAAATGCGATACTGACCCTTCAGCCTTTTTAGGCATTCCAGTGCATCGGGCATAAAATCCAAAAGCATGGCATTCCATGCATGGGTAATTTCCGCATCACTAATATCTGAGCCCGACAATTGCTTTATGCCATCAAAAAAAGCAGTCCTAGATATTTTCCCCGTTTCCAGATTATCAAACAGATCCGACTGACCTGCCTTGGCATAAACACCTTCAAAATCCTCGATCCCCAAGGCTTCAAAAGCCTGGATAGTTTTGTGGTAATCAATGGCATAAATAACCCCACCCAGATCGAAAATAATATTTTTAATTCCCTGTAGCATATCTCTAATTTTCATTGCAAGATAACGAGATATTGCGTATTATTGCAGCCTTATTTTTGTGGTAAATCACCTTGTTGATACAACTCAAAAATAGGGCCTATAGCTCAGCTGGTTAGAGCACTTGACTCATAATCAAGGGGTCCCTGGTTATCAATCACATCATCTTTCCGCTGAACACTACGCTACCAAAGGGGTC